>Ga0315282_10009619_pt1 | contig 15343 bp, 11 predicted proteins | sample YL17G07_20_MG_FD_203693 | JGI IMG/M metagenome (GOLD analysis project Ga0315282, IMG submission 203693) | Sediment microbial communities from Yellowstone Lake, YNP, Wyoming, USA - YL17G07_20 | ecosystem: Environmental > Aquatic > Freshwater > Lake > Sediment | place: USA: Wyoming | collected... | reverse complement strand
TGACGGCCAGGCCGCCATCCGACGGGTTTCCCTCTCGGACCTTCTCGCCGGAATGCGGAAACGCGCGCCCCGCTTCGTCGCAGCCGTGGCCCGCTCAGGTTCGGCGTGAAGGTCACGAAGGCAACCCCGGCGAGAGCCTGGCGGCGGGGAGGCCGGCGCTCTGTGAGAGAATCGATGCCGATGGTGCTTCGCCATTGTCTGCGCGCGTGGCTGCTGGTCCTGCTGGCTTGCGCGGTCGTGTGGTGTGGCGAGCCGGTTCTGGAGTTCGTGCACATCAGCGATACCCATGTCGTCGATCTCGATGGCGTGCACCCCAAACTGGTGGCCGCCCGCGAGCACTTCCGCCACTCCGCGGAGACGCTCAAGGGACTCCTGGAGCGGCTGGGCCGCGAATCGCCGCCGGCCTTCGTTCTGAACACGGGTGATCTGGTTGATACCTACTGCTTCGATGGCCCGTCGGGCGCGCCGGTTTACGGACAGATCGAACGCTTCCGGGAAGCTCTTGGCGGAACCCGCCTGCAAGTCTTCCTGGCGCTCGGCAACCACGATATTCATCGGTACCGGCAGGCCGAGGGTCAGCCCGGTCCGATTCCGGACCCGTCGGTGGCAGAGGAAGCCAGACGCCGTTGGCGGCAGGCCTTCGACTGCTTCCGGAATGGCACTTACTACAGCTTTCGCCGGCAGGTCGGGCAGACCGCCTACTTCTTCCTGGTTTTGGACCATGCGGAGAGTCCGGTGCGAGACCGCGAATTTGCCGCCGCGCAGCTCGCCTGGCTGAAGCAGCAACTTGCGGCACACCCGCACGACACGGCCGTGCTGGCGATGCACATTCCGCTGGGCGAGGACGAGTTTTCCCAGTCGCTCAAGACCGCGATCACCGGTGCAAACAACGTGGTGCTTTCGCTGGCCGGGCATCGCCACACCGACGCAGTGGAGGAAATCGAGGCCGGGGAACGCCGGCTGACGCAGGTGCGCACCGCGGCGCTGGGCTACGGCGCCGATCACTGGAGACGCATCCGGCTGTCTGAAGACCGGGTGGAGATCACGGCCACCGGCCATCCGGAGCAGGTGGTGAAAACCGTCGCCATGGCGCCGCGGCGCCGGGTGGCGGCGGCCGAATCGGCGAGGCCAGCCACGTTGGGGCCTGGGTACTCCATTGCCCCGCTGGCGCTGAACGCCGGCGGTCACTTGCGTTGACGTCGATTTCTGGGTCGGGCAAATGGGGTGTTGATGCGCAGGCAGGGGCGCTGCTTGCTGCGCACTCGGACGCGCCGTTGCCTATCGAACCGTGTACAGAACGCCTTGATGTGACAGCTTCTTCGGGTCCGGTTTGCCGCTTGCCCCGAGCCTTCCGTCCGTGCGAAGATATTGATGGACGAGCAGCCATGCAGCCAACTCTGGATCAAGAGGTTTGCAGTCAGCTCGTTCGGTACCTGGCGAATCAGTTGCCGCTGACCGAGTTTCGCGACTGGTTCGATCAAAACACCTGGGAAGTCGATCACTCTGGCAACCCAGAGGCGATGCGTCTGGCCAGCGCGATTGAGCTCAGGCTGGCCGAGTTCTCGACCGGCCATTGGACCGAGGATGAACTGCGCCAGCAATTGCGACCGTTGACCGAAGTGTGCGAAATGGAACTGCGGGCACGGGCGTAGGCGCTATCGTCATACCGTCCGCGGCCCCGGTGATGCCTGAAACCCTGCCAGCCCCTCCCAAGACCTTCTCGCGAATCAGTACCGCCCCTGCGTGCGGGACTCCGGTTTGTGCAGCCACACAGTCCTCACCTTGACCCGTGCTTGGTTGGGACGCCGCAGGGTCTTCAGATTCTATCCGGATTTTCAGTGTGAGGCCACAAGCACCAAGCGGTGCTGGACGCGCGAGAGACCATACAGAGGAACGGTCTATGGAGCCGCCGAGAGGACTTGAACCTCCGACCCGCGGTTTACGAAACCGCTGAAGTGAGGGCGTGCCGGAATCCAGTCAATCACGTACAACCGCACAGGACCGCACGAAACTGCATTCCCCCGAGGGTTTTGGACCCGTTTGGGACCCAAGGAAAAGAGGCGCCGCCATGCAGATAGCGACCATAGCCAATCCAAGCTGCCCCGCCAGCGGGAATGAGTGAACCAGTGAATCGAGGGTCCCACGCAATTTGAGGTCCAATCCCTTATAGGGAAGCTCTCGGGGCGTGCGGAAGAGAAACGGCAGGCGTGTCAAAAGGAACTGGCAATGGAATTGCGAGCGACCCGCGTTCCGAGAGAACATCCTTCCATGAAAATGCTTCAAACACATTGCAAATAAAGCGTTTAGCTGTGTCCTCTGCGCTGAAGGCTGGCAAGTGGAAGCTGCACAGCGACAAAATGTCCACACTCCAGCAAACAGCCCCGCGCGGGCGGGTGGCGGGTTGCCGAAGACGCGCACGCGCCTATGTGCAGTTCCACCGTCCAGAAATACGAAAGGTCTGAACCGGGCCAAGGCGGCCGACCGACCGGGCCTTTGGAAACTGCCAAGGTGCTGTTCTGGCAAGTGCGGCGGTGAGGCCGCTCACACCTGGCCGAGAAAGGGATGCCCATCACAGACGCCCCGCAATCGCGCCAGAACGCCCGCTGAGGCACCCGCCGCGCGTCGGACTGCCTGAGAAGCCGTGGCCGCCGGGAGCCGTGCCTGCGCGCAGTCAGTCGAGAGGAAGGCCGCGCGACTCGATGGGCGTTTCGCCGAACCCCGAGCGCCTGCCTGTTGTCCCAAGCCCGTTTGATTGTCGCGGAGGTGCGTACCCGGCCCGTCGTGCGGGGGCCTGGCTGTGCGCGGCTTTCAAAAGAAAAGAAACCAAGAGGGCCACCTGAGCGCGTGGTAACATTTCCTCACCCGCACGGCCACTGTGGAGGTAGTCATGCAGGGCTCAATCCGCTCCGGTCTCGTTTCACTTGCTGCCGTGCTCGGTCTCGGCGTCGGCGTAATTCTGTCCGGCGGCCACGGCATCAGTCCGCAATCGGTGATTCAAGCCATTGGACAGCACCCCGGCAGACTTTCGCCCCCCTTGAAACCCGTTTTGCTTGGAGCTTACGGAAAGTTGCCCCTGAGCTTCGAGGCGAATCGAGGGCAAGCCGACCCTGAAGTCAGGTTCCTTGCGCGGGGGAAGGGCTACACCCTGTTTCTGACGGCGACGGAAACGGTGCTTTCTTTGCCTGAACTTGCCGCTCACGGCAACCCAGGCCGCCACGAAAAGCAGGCTGGCAAAACAACCGTGCTGCGCGTGAAGCTGGTAGGGGGCAATCCAGAGGCCGAAGTGGTCGGCCTGGAGGAACTGCCGGGCAAGAGCAACTACTTCATCGGCAACGACCCATCCAAGTGGCGGACGAACGTTTCCGCTTACGCCAAGGTCGAGTACCGCGACGTTTATCCGGGGGTAAACCTGGTTTATTACGGCAACGGGCGGCAGTTGGAACACGACTTCGTCGTTGCTCCCGGCGTCGATCCGCGGCAAATCCGCCTTGCCGTCGAGGGCGCCGACAGGATGGAATTGGACGCCCAAGGGGATTTGGTGCTGCGCGCCGGGAACGGCGACCTACATCTGCGCAAGCCCGTGGTCTACCAGGAGATTGACGGCGCCCGCCAGGAAGTTTCCGGCAGTTACGTGCTTGGCACTCCGCACTCCGCATTCCGCACTCCGCACTCCGTTGAGGTAGGTTTTCAAGTCGCCGCCTATGACGCGACGCGCCCTCTGGTGATTGACCCGGTGCTGGTATACTCCACCTACCTGGGCGGCAGCGGGGCAGACTTGGGCTACGGCATCGCCGTGGACTCGACCGGCAGCGCTTACGTGACCGGCTCCACCGGTTCCACCAACTTTCCGACGGCGACCGCCCTCCAGGCCACCCTCTGCGGCCCGTACGACGCCTTCGGCGGCTCGGACGACGCCTTTGTCGCAAAGCTGAACGCGACGGGCTCGGCTCTGATCTATTCGACCTACCTGGGCGGCAGCGGGACAGACTTGGGCTACGGCATCGCCGTGGACTCGGCCGGCAACGCTTACGTGACCGGCTCCACCGGTTCCACCAACTTTCCGACGGCGAGCGCTCTCCAGGCCACGTTCGGCGGCCCGAACGACGCCTTTGTCGCAAAGCTGAACGCGACGGGCTCGGCGCTGATCTATTCGACCTACCTGGGCGGCAGCGGACTGGACGTCGGCTCCGGCATCGCCGTGGACTCGGCCGGCAACGCCTACATCACCGGTTATACCGAGTCGACCAACTTCCCGACGGCTAGCCCGCTGCTGGCCGCCAACCGCGGCGCGCGTGACGCTTTTGTGGCCAAGGTGAGCGCGACCGGCTCTGCTCTGCTCTACTCGACCTACCTGGGCGGCAGCGGAGATGACCGGAGCTACGGGATCGCCGTGGACTCGGGCGGCAGCGCTTACGTGACCGGCATCACCGGTTCCACCAACTTTCCGACGGCGAGCGCTCTCCAGGCCACCGTCGGCGGCCCGAACGACGCCTTTGTCGCAAAGCTGAACGCGACGGGCTCGGCGCTGCTCTACTCGACCTACCTGGGCGGCAGTGGAAATGACTACGGCTTCGCCATTGCCGTGGACTCGACCGGCAACGCTTACGTGACCGGCATGACCTACTCGACCAACTTCCCCACGGCCATCCCGCTGCAGGCCGCCAACCGCGGCGGCCCGTACGACGCCTTTGTTGCAAAGCTGAACGCGACGGGCTCGGCGCTGCTCTACTCGACCTACCTGGGCGGCAGTGGAGCCGAGCAGGGCCACGGCATCGCCGTGGACTCGACCGGCAACGCTTACGTGACCGGCTGGACCGCTTCCACCAACTTCCCGACGGGCATCCCGCTGCAGGCCGCCAACGGCGGCGGGGCGGACGCCTTTGTCGCGAAGCTGAATGCGGCCAGCTCGGCCCTGATCTATTCCACGTACCTCGGCGGCCCCGGCAACGATCAGGCCCTCGGCATCGCCGTGGACGCCGCCGGCAACGCTTACGTGACCGGCTTGACCAGTTCCACCAACTTCCCCGTTGCCTACGCGCTTCAGCCGATTTTCCGTGGTGAGACCTATGACGCTTTCATTGCCAAGATCGCCTGTACTTCCATTGCTCCGACTGCGCAGTCCACCGGAGGAAGCGGCGGAACCGACAGCGTGACGGTGACGGCGGCCACTGGCTGCACGTGGACGGCAACCAGCAACGCAAGCTGGATCACGATTACCTCGGGGGCAAGCGGCAGCGGCAACGGGACAGTGAGCTATTCGGTGGCGCCGAACACCAGTGTCAGCCCCCGCACAGGAACGCTGACGATTGCCGGGCAAACCATGACAATCAGCCAGGCCGCTAGTTGCAGCGGATACTCAATTTCGCATAACAGTGCATCTCTCCCTTGGGGTGGGGGTACGGGAACTGTGACGGTGACGGCGGCGACTGGTTGCACGTGGACGGCGGCGAGCAACGCAAGCTGGATCACGATTACCTCGGGCAGCAGCGGCAACGGCAGCGGAACCGTTGGGTATTCGGTTGCAGCAAACCGAACGAACGATGTGCGGACCGGCAACCTTACCATTGCCGGTTTAGGCTTTGTCGTAACTCAGGCTGCAACTGGCTTGCCGATGATTACATCGATATCACCGACTAGCGCGGTTGTCGGTGGGGACAGCTTCGTTCTTACGCTCAAAGGACGCAATTTCGTCACCGGCTCGGTTGTTCACTGGAATCAGACGAGCCTGCCCACGACGTTTGTCAGCACTTCGGAATTGCAGGCGTTGGTTTCGCGCGCGAACCTGACAACGGCGGGCAACATCGCGGTCACGGTATCCAATCCGGGGACTGATGGTGGAACGTCAGACGCCTTCACGTTACCTCTAATGTACCAGCCTGCAAAGCTGAGTTTGTTAGTACCTTCGAGCTTGTTGCTACCGGGCGCAGATAGCTTCGTACTCACGGTAAAGGGAGGGACGTTTCTAGCCGGGTCTGTAATCCGTTGGAACGGCAGTGACCGGCCCACCGTGTTTGTGAACAGCGGCGAATTGCAGGCCCTAATTTCGGCGAGCGATGTTGCGAACCCCGGGACCGTCCCGATCACGGTCTTTCATCCTTTGCAAATGGCCGGAGACGCACTGAATTTCGTCATTTGTGCCTCGTGTGCCCAACGGTTTCCTTCCATCAATGCAAGTGGTATTGTCAACGGAGCAAGTTTCAACGCGTCGGTCGCCGGTGGATCAATCGGTTCCGTGTTTGGCACTAACCTCGCTTCATCTGAGTCGTTCGCCTCCTCAGTTCCGTTGCCCACCACGCTCGGCGGTGGGACCGTTCAGATCAACGGGATTCCAGCCCCGCTTTTCTACGTTTCTCCAGCGCAGATCAATTTTCAGGTGCCTTGGGAACTGCTGGGCCAGTCGCAAGCCTGGATCACGGTGACCTTGGCTGGGGTGACCAGCGCCGCGCAAGCTATCAAGGTTGCGGCCTTCGCCCCCGGCCTGTTTGCTGTGAACTCGCAGGGCACTGGCCAAGGAGCAGTTTTGATTGCAGCAACAGGTGAGATAGCCACGCCTCTCGGCAGCATCGCTGGTCGGACCACCCGACCTGTCCAGCGCGGCGAATATCTGTCGATCTATTGCACCGGCTTGGGTCCGGTCGCCAACCAACCTGTAAACGGGGCCGCGAGTTCCGCCAGTCCGTTGCCTACGACCATGAACACACCGACCGTCACTATCGGAGGGGTCACCGCGACCGTGAGCTTCTCAGGTCTAGCACCGGGCTTTGTGGCGCTTTACCAGGTCAACGTGCGGGTGCCAGACAACGCCCCGACCGGCAACGCGGTATCAGTCGTGCTCACCATCGGCGGGGCCACCTCAAACACGGTCACCGTTGCGGTGCAATAGGCCGTTCCGGCTTGAGTCTTGGCCGCCAGCCCGGCTGCCAAGTGGTGATTCAGGACTTCGTTCCGAGTGCGGTGCGAACACGCGCCAGTTCCAAAAACATCTGTTTGCGGAACACCGAAACCCCGATCATTCGGGCCTGAGAAATCAGTCGGCTGCGGCGCCGATTCCAACCGGGTTTTTGGAACAGCCGGCCGCGCGGTACACGGTCGCAAGTCCGACATTCAAGTCGTGTGCGACGTTGCGCCAGGAGCGCCCCTGCGCGCGAAGAACGGCCACCCTGGAAGCGTCCACGGTCGCCTTGGGCCGGCCAAGCCGCTTACCTCTCGCCCTGGCCGCCGCGATGCCGGAGCGGACCCGATCACGGATCAACTCGCGTTCGAATTCCGCAATGCTCCCGAAGATCCCGAACACGAGGCGGCCGTTTGGCGTGGTGGTATCCACGCCTTCATGCACGCTGATGAAGTCGATTCCGAGCGCCTGGAATTCGGCAAGGGCGTTGACAAGCTGGCGAAGGCTGCGGGCGAAGCGGTCGTATCGGTAGACCACCACGGCATCAACCTGACGGCGCCGGCAATCGCTCAAGAGGCGGTCGAGCGCCGGGCGCCGTTCCTTGGAACCGCTGACGCCCTGGTCTACGTACTCGCCCGCAACCTGCCAGCCGCGGCGGTCGCAAAAAGCGCGCAGTTCGGCAAGCTGCATCTCGGGGTTCTGGCCGTTGTTGGTGCTGACTCTCGCGTACAAGGCGGCGCGGGCCGGGGCTTGGTTCCTTGTGGGATTGGCACTGCTAGAAACAAGCGCTTGTCGAGTGCTTGAAAGTGGTAGGCTATTCGTAACTCGCATGCGGACCTCCTATCCGTCTGCGGGACGTGCCTCGTCGGCAGTTGACAGCTACCGGCGGGGCTTTTTCCGTCAGGTGCCTTTGCGGACCTTCCTTCCCCTGGGTGCCTTCGCTTGGGCTTCGACAGCCCAAATTACGTACTCCCGCAGGGTCACACCTTTTTCAATCGCTCGAATTTTCGCGGCCTTCAGCACGTCCTTTGGGAATTCACGAATGTTAAGTGCGGTAGCCATGTGCGCGATGTTACATCTGTAAAAGTGCGTTGTCAAGTCCCTTGGTAGTCACGTGACTTTCTGGTAAATGGGAACCGGAGCGCGCGGTGTGCTGGAGGGCAAACCAAGCGATTCGAAAAATGTTTTGGCAAGAACGGCGGGCCGGCGGCCGGCACCACACCGGGAAGAGGGCCAGGGCCTCGGTGCCGTGGGCGGGTCGCTGAAATGTACTCCGTAGGCACGCATTCGGGAAGTTGACGGGCACACCCGGTACAGGCCGCGTGCACCGGGGCGGGCATGCGCGTCAGATTTTAAAAAAACCAAAAAAGAATTGCGGTTGGTGGCCGGGGGCTGCGGAGGGTTTAGTAAACCCAAAAGTTGATGACCCTTCCGTTCCTGTCTACAAGAAGCTCAAGATGTCTGTCCTTGTAGGCGTAAAACCGGGTCCCGTCGGGGTTTTTTATGATTGTCACTTTGTCTCCCCACATCTTCTTCGCCCCGTCCCAAGTCAAATTCCACGGGAATACGTAAACGGTCTCCAGCCGCTTGGTCCGGACATTGAAAAATAGCTCGAAGTTCCGGACAAGCCGGGTCGGGTCGGGATAGGAGTAGATGTCGCCATCTACGATGTTGTGCCGATCGCGCCGTTCGCGGCGTCTGGTGGGCTCCCCAAGCTCTCTTCGGGCATCATCTTCGGTCCAGGCGAAAAGTTTGGACTCCACGTACTGAATGCTGTTGCTCTTCATGCCGTCGGAAACAACAGGCGTGCTTACTGGAGGCTTCGCTTCTGAGGCGGCCGCAGCCGGGCGGGCCTTGCCGTCTGCGCGATTCGCGGTGTCGTCAGGTTTCGCTGGCTCCGGCTCGTAGATGGACGCCAGGGGCTGCAGTTGGTTGGCCGATAGCATTCCCCGGGCGTAATCGACCGGGATCGCAAAATTCAGGTTCTGCCCTTCGTCCAGAGTCGCCCAAGCGATTCCAATCACCTCGCCGTTGGCGTTGAAGATCGGGCCGCCAGAACTGCCCTGGCTGATTGGGGCGGAGATCTGGAAATAGCGATAGCCATCTCCAGGGCGAATGCCGCTGACTATGCCCTGGGAGAGGGTGTTGCGGAGAAGCCCGAGGGGATTACCCAAAGCGAAAACCGTGTCGCCGACTTGGACGTCGCTTGAACGGCCAAGGGCTAGGTAGGGCAATTCCACGGCCTTTATCTTGATCAACGCAACGTCCTTGCGTTTATCGACGTCGAGAACTTGAACGTCGTCGAAGGCGTCTTTGTTGGCGAGTCGAACCGTGGCCTGCTTCGTGTGCGCGATCACGTGGTAGTTGGTAAGGATTCGACCGTCGGCGCTGATCAGGAAGCCGCTTCCCTCTGACGATACCTTGCCGTCGGCGCCGTAGGTTTCTATCAAGACGACTGCGGGCGCAGCCTTCCTGTAGATGTCGCCGGCTGTTGTCGCGCCGCTCGGTGTCTGCGCGGCGGATGAAACCCCAAAGGACAGCCCCAGGGCGAGCAGGATTGGCTTAAACACGGGGCGCCTCCTTGTGGGATGGAATTATACTATCTGTGGCAGGTGGGGAACAATAGATTCAAGGCGCTACAGGCAAAACCCTTTCCTGACCGTCCTGTTTTTGATAGTAATGGGGTGAGGCCCGGCTAGGTTTTCGCGAGCCGAACAGCGGCATTCCGAGCCGCCTGCCGGGCAACCCATCAGTTCGGAGATCCACTACGGAGGTGGTCATGCCTAAGCAGCCAAGCGCCGCCGAGATCAATCGGGTTGTCCGCAAAATTCGGAAATGGCCGGAATACGCCGGCCGCACGGAGGAAGAACTGCGAGTCACTGCTGAGGGGGCAGTGCAGCTCGGCCGTGCTCTAGCCTGCGGTGAAGTTCTACACCGCGCGCCGACGCCGGAGGAGCTTCAAGAATTTGCGGCCAACCGGGCCGAGCTGGAACACCGGGAATACCGGGAATACCAAGAGGTGCTTTCGAAAGACTTGGCCCGCGAACGAGAAGAAGAGGCGCTCTCCGAAGACGAGTGGAAGCAGAAGCGAGAGCGGGAACGCCAGGTGGAAAAGGAAAACGAGCTTCTGGAGAACCAGGTAAGACCGCAGATGCTGGACCGTGAGGCTGTGGAGGGCGTCCTGCAGGCCACCAAGCGCGAAATGGCAGCGGGGCCGGAGGGGGCGCGACTCATGCGGGTAGCCGAAAGGCGATGGAAGCGTCTGGCTCGCGCCGCAACAGGTGGGAAGAGAGGCCGGCCGCGCCTCGAACAGACACCGGAGAAGCAGAAGGAGGCTTTCGAGATTGCCCGGGAGAAGCATATCGAAGGGCTGACTTGGGAACAAATAGCGTGCCGCAGAGGGATGAAGCCGACAAAAGCGAACATTCGGACTTTGACACGCAAGGTGTCCGAGTTTGCCGAGATGGTCTTTAACCGGCTCCGGCGCGCAGGTGTAGGCGAGCGGGGAGAGGGTATGGACGAGACGCTTGCCTGGCGTTTGATACGGGACGCGATGCTGGACGACCTTGGTTTCCGGTTCGACCGCGACGAAGCAGCCTGCATTCGCCTTGCGAAGATACTCTTCCCGATCGGCCGCAAGCAGCGAAGGTTCCTCCGCCGAATGGCTGCCATCAAGCTACCCGACAAGGGCAAGTGAGTGCCCCCCCTTTCGCTCTGACCCGCGTTGCGCCCGCCGCAATTCGCGAAAATCCGTGGATTTTATGCGGGGTTACCGCCTATAGCGGAGCTTCGCATAATGGAGGCATGGAGAACACGAGAACTTCACAAGTCAATTCTGGTGGTGAACAGCGGTTGTTGAACGTTCCCGAACTGGCCACGTACCTGAAGGTAAGTCAGGCAGCCATCCGCAAATGGCTCTTCGAAGGGAAACTGCCGGCTGTGCGGTTGGGCAAAGCCGTGCGATTCTCTTTGCCGGAAGTGATGGAACGGTTTGCGGTGCGGCGATGAAGGACTTGAATTGCGAAGCGATCGCGCAGGCAGCGCTGGGCGGGGCGGCCAAACGACAAGGCGCGGAATTGCTGTGGCGGTGCCCGCGGCACGATGACCGGCACCCGTCGCTTCAGGTGAACGCCAAGAAGAACGCCTGGCTGTGCGGGCCGTGCGGGGCGGGCGGCAATCCCTGGCAGTTGGCCGCATTCATCGCCGGGCTGTCGCCTGACGACAAGCCAGCGGTCACGGCCTGGCTACGCGAGCGGGGGCTGCTGGACGGTAACGACCGCGGCGGCGGCGGCGAGCGTCGAATCGTGGCGACCTACGACTACCGCGATGAAAGCGGCGAGCTGCTATTCCAGACGGTACGGTACCAGCCCAAGGATTTCCGGCAACGGCGGGCGGACGGCAAGGGCGGCTGGATCCCGAACCTGGACGGCGTGAAACTACTGCCTTATCGTCTCGCCGAATGGAAGGACAAGCCCGTCGTCTACATCGTCGAGGGCGAGAAAGACGCGGATTCGCTTTGGAAGCTTGGACTGCCAGCGACGTGCAATCCGATGGGCGCCGCGAAATGGCGCGACGAGTACAACCGGCACTTCCAAGGCAAGCGCGTTGTCATCTTCCCCGACAACGATCCACCCGGCGAAGCACACGGCCGCCATGTGGCGCGGGAGGTGCTCGCAGTCGCAAGCGCAGTGAAGATTGTTCGGCTGCCCGGCTTGCCAGACAAGGGCGACGTGTCGGACTGGATCGCGGCGGGCGGAACCCGAGAGAAGCTGGGCGAGCTGGTGAAGGCGACGCCGGTGGTAACTGCCGCGGACCTGGCGGATGCCGCCGATCAGGAAGCGCGCGAGCCGGTAGGCGTGCTGGCGTCCGAGATAAAGCCCGAGCCGGTGCGCTGGCTCTGGACCAACCGGATTCCGCTGAGCAAGGTGACGGTGCTTGACGGTGACCCTGGGTTGGGGAAATCGCTGCTCGGGCTGGAAATCGCTGCGCGCGTGAGCCGGGGCGAACCACTGCCGGGCGATGAAGCCGGGCTTTCGGGCGGCGCCGTGATTCTATCGGCGGAAGATGGCCTGGCGGACACCATCCGGCCGCGGTTAGAGGCTGCTGGCGCCGATCTGAACCGCGTGGTGATCGTCAGGTATGCGCCCGAGAAGGAAGGCGAACGGACAGTTTCGCAGGTGCCGCGCGACATCCCGCGAGTCGAGGAAGCCATCGCGCGCGTGGGCGCCAAGGTGGTCGTGATAGATGTGCTCCTGGCCTATTTGGGCAGCGATACAGATTCATACCGGGACCAAGACATCAGGTTGGCGCTGGCGCCGCTGGCATCTTCGGCGACGCGCAGTCAGGCGGCGGTGCTCGTAATCCGCCACCTGAACAAGACGGGTGGCGGCAACCCGCTGTATCGGGGCGGCGGCAGCATCGGCGTCATAGGAGCAGCGCGGGCGGCGATGCTGGTAGCGGCGGACCCGGAGAATTCCGACGTGCGGTTGCTGGCGATGACGAAATCGAATTTGGGGCGGCCCGCTCCAACGCTGGCGTATCGAATCGAGGATCGGGCAGGCGTGCCGCGAGTCGCCTGGCAGGGTGAGAGCCAGCACACGGCCGCGAGCTTACTGGCGACGGTGAGCGGCGAAGATAGCGGGGCGCTGGCTGATGCCAAACACTTCCTGCTTGAAGAACTGAAGGCGGGGCCGGTGGCGGCCAGCGAAGTATACCGGGCGGCCGAACAGGCCGGGATCAAGACGGCTACTCTGCGGCGTGCCAAGGCATCGCTGGGCGTAGTAACGGACAAGGACGGATACGGCGACCGGGGGCGGTGGTTCTGGTCGCTCAAGGATGCCAAAGATGCTCATGTCCAGAACATGAGCACCTTTGGAGAAAACCACACCACAAGCGAGCAACCAAACGAAGAGGAATCAGGCACTTGTCCAAAGGTGCTCAAAGATGCTCAAGGCGGAGGACACGAACGGCACATGAGCACCTTTGGAACGGGCGCCCGTGAGGCGGAATTGGAGCTTTGAGCATGCGTTCGCAAGCCGTCGAACTACTGGAGGAACTGACACGGCTCGGCGCCGTCGCGGAACCACGGGACGGACGGCTGCGGCTTCGCTTCCCGGAGGACCGGCGGCCGGAAGTCGAACGGTTGCGCCCGCGGTTGGAAGCGATGAAGCCGGAACTGATGACCGTGCTGGCCGGCGAGCAGGCGCGGCCGTCGGTGCGCGAGGAATATCATCGGCGGGCCACGGAGGCGTTGCGAAGCATTGGACGGATTGCCGGTTTGGCCGATGCCTTGCGGTGGCTCGAAGGGACGCAACCGGCGCGGCATCGGTGGCTGCTGACCGCTCTGCCCGCGCATCTTGACATGCTGTGGGCTTCGGGCGGCGGGTTGGACACCTTCCAGCAGGCGCTTGATACCTGGGTGGTGGCACATCAAAAGGCGGTTGAAGATTGGCGCCGGGCGGTGACGTCCGACAGCGATAGATGAACGCGCCCTCGAAACACATGGCAGGCTTCGACAACTCGGCACGGGCGCCGTTTGCCCAACTGGTCGATGCGGCGAAAGTAGCCTCCCTGCTCGGAGTCACTGAAAACTGGGTTCGGGATCATTCCGCCGGATCGAAGCGGGCGAGAGGCGCGGCTATCCCGTCCCTTCGCCTCGGCCGCTACACGCGCTACGACCTGGCTGAAGTCAACGATTGGCTAACGGGCCTGAAGAACGGAAAATGCTGATTGACACCATCGCGCCCGCCGAAGCATCCTCACTGATCCGAAGGATGGTCGTCTTGGTTCGGCCGCGCTTCCAAACCGGTTACTTGAAGGCGCGCGGGAAGTGGTGGACCGCGCGATACTGGGAACCGTGCCTGGGTGAGGACGGTAAGCTCACTTGGCGCCGGCCTCGCGTCCGGCTTGGTCTGCGATCAGAGATGAGCAAGAGGCAGGCTGAGGCGAAGTTGGCCGAAGTGTTAGCCCCGATCAATCAGGGTGCGTTCAAGCCGCAGTCGGTCACCAGGTTCCGCGACTACGTTGAAAGGACGTGGAGGGAACTGGTGCGGCCCGAGTTGAAGCACTCGACCGCGACCGGCTACGACCGCATCCTGAAAAAACACCTGACGCCCTACTTCGGCGACATGCAGCTTGCGGCGATTGATCGGCTCACAGTAACCGAATTCATGCGCCTGCAAGCAGTGACGGAACGCGAAATTCAGACGCAACGGAACATCCTCTGTTGCCTGTCTTCCGTCTTCCAGAGCGCCGTCAATTTTCAGTTGCTCGCGGGAAACCCGGCCCGCGGCGTGAACATCGCCGAATGGACAGAATCGATTGAAGCCACGGCTGCCGACCTGGAACCAGAGGAACGGATCCCGACGCCTGCCGAATTCGAGCTCTACCTTGAGTCGATCGCCGAGCCGGTGCGGACCATGGTTCTCTTGGTCGCGCTGCTCGGCTTGCGAATCGGCGAACTGATAGCCCTGAAGTGGCGCGACATCGACCTGGCCGTGGCAACACTCTACGTGCGCCGCAACATCTACGCCGGGCGGGTTCAACTGCCGAAGGGGCAGAAGTCACGGAAGCGCCGCGCTTCGGCGAAGGGCGTACCGCTTGGCCCGCTCGCCGTCTACCTGCTGGAAAAGCATCACCGCGAGAGCCGGCCGCCGAATACGGATACTCCGGTATTTCCAAACGACCTGGGGAGGCACCATTGGGACGGGCACAACCTGTTAAACCGCGTCCTGAAGCCAGCCGGCGAGAAGTGGGCGAAGGCGTACAGGGAGAAACATCAGAAACAACCGCCCGCCATTCGCTGGCACTGGCACCTCTTCAAACACGTCTATGGGACCGAAGCGCAGCGGCAGGCCCAGGCGCCCGCCGATTTCCAGCGACTCACCCGGCATGAAACGCCGGCGGTAACCCTGGAGCATTACGCCCACACGGTCCCCGAGCATCTGCGGGCGGCACAAGGGCGGATAGAACGCGCGATCGCGCCGATAACCAGCAAGATGGCGGAACCGACCAGCGGTGTAGAGTGAGGGGCGCTCTTGGACCCAATTGGACCCAAAGCGGCGTTGCCGATGTCCGAAATAACCTGCAAGCCGTTGGGAGGGCTGGAGCCGCCGAGAGGACTTGAACCTCCGACCCGCGGTTTACGAAACCGCTGCTCTACCAACTGAGCTACGGCGGCACGCTGCTGGGCGCCTCGAAACGAGGCCCACTCCATGATAGTAAAGGATGGCGCGCGCGCGCAACAACCAAGCGCGCCTGCTGCCCGCTGCTTCCGCCAGGGGCGTCATTCCACCTGCTCGCGGCGGCGGACGAAGTTGCCCAGCAGAACGAAATTGCGAGTCGCGCGCTTCCCGTCGGTGCCCACCATGGTTATGCTGAAGGCGGGAACCTCCCCGGACTTCAGCTCCACCCGGCCGACCGTGATGGGATAGAGGCCCTGCCGGTTGCGCT
>Ga0315282_10009618_pt1 | contig 15343 bp, 8 predicted proteins | sample YL17G07_20_MG_FD_203693 | JGI IMG/M metagenome (GOLD analysis project Ga0315282, IMG submission 203693) | Sediment microbial communities from Yellowstone Lake, YNP, Wyoming, USA - YL17G07_20 | ecosystem: Environmental > Aquatic > Freshwater > Lake > Sediment | place: USA: Wyoming | collected... | reverse complement strand
TGGTCACGTGCGGCGTCCGATAGCGCGGATGGATCTTCTGGAACCAGGGGCCCAAAAGCCCGTCGCGAGACATGCTCATCAGGATGCGGGGCTGGCCTAATTGAAACACCAGCAACACCGCCGTCATTGCGATCACGGCGCCGACCGCCAGCAACCCCGCAGCCCAGTCCTGCTGGACATAGTGGAGCGCTGCGGCCAGGGGGTCGGCGGCCCCGGCAAGCTTGGAGAAGGGAATCATGCCGGTCAGAGCCACAGCCGCGGCCACGTAAAGGATGGTGCAGATAATGAGGGATCCGATGATGCCCCTGGGCATGTCTCGTCCCGGATTCTTGCACTCTTCGGCAGCGGTTGAGACAGCATCAAAACCAATATATGCGAAAAAGATCAGCGAGGCGCCGGTCCAGACTCCAGAAATTCTCCCCGGGAAGAAGGGGTGCCAGTTGGCCGGCTTGACGAAGGCCATGCCCACGCCGATGAAGAACAGCAGGGTGACGATCTTCAAGAGCACGATTACGTTATTGAAACGCGCCGATTCCTTGATGCCGATGACGAGAAGCCAGGTGATCAGGGCGACGATGATGACTGCGAGCAGATTGAAAATGATCGGGACGCCGAAGACAGCCGGATGCGAGAGATGCGCCTGATAGGCGATGTTTGCTTCCGGGCTGAGAGAGGCGACTCCGCTTGCGGCTGCCGCTTTGGCGGCTGCGGCCGCAGACCGGTAATCAGCTGCCATCCAGGCCGGAATTTCGACGCCCAGGCCCAGCATCAACTGGCGGAAGTACGCCGCCCAGGAAATCGCCACCGCGATGTTTCCGACGGCATACTCCAGAATGAGATCCCAGCCGATGATCCAGGCGACCAGCTCTCCTAAGGTGGCGTAGCTATAGGTGTAGGCTGAGCCCGCGATCGGCACCAGGCTGGCAAACTCGGCGTAGCAGAGCGCGCAAAAGCCGCATGCAACTGCCGTGAGCAGAATCGAGACCGTCACGCCCGGTCCTGCCGGCGGCAATCCGGTGCCGCCCGAAGTCGCCGAGCCCAGGACTGCAAAAATCCCCGCTCCAATGATGCCTCCGATGCCAAGCGCTGTCAGGTCGATGGCGGTAAGCGTCTTCTTAAGGCCGTGTGCTTCGTCGCCGCGTTCGGCGAGCAGCAGGTCCAACGGCTTCCTGCGGAACAGTGACATGCCTGGCACTCCCTCTGTATCAGTATCTTCAGAACGCCGATCGCAACCCGGAAGGGGTAATCATGCGAAACCCGCCAGGTCGTGAGAGTATACGAGAGTCCCTTTCCATTCGGTATCGGAATCGGTGTGAGAAACGGTTTTTCTGCCGGACACTCGACTGCGCGCCGTCAGCAGCGATGTCCATGCTGATGCCGAACGCGGGCGCTCTCGCCGGGCTGCAGGGCTCATGGCGCGATGCGCATGCGGGCGTCTACTGCGACTGCACCCCGTCCGGGTTCAAGCACCTTGACGGGATTGAGGTCCAGATCCTGCAATTCGGGAATGACCTCGACCAGGGCCGAGACCCTCTGCAGAACCTGGATCAACGCCGTTCGATCGCCCGCAGGGGCCCCGCGATAACCGTCGAGAAGTCTGCTGGCGCGCAGCTTGGCGATCATTTCGGCGGCGTCGACGTCGCTGACCGGCGGGAGGCGAAAGGCGCTGTCCTGGATCGCCTCCACCAGCACTCCGCCGAGGCCGCACACGAGCATCGGGCCGAACGCGGGATCCGTCGTAACACCCACGAGGGCCTCGATCCCGCTGCTGATCTCGCGCTGCAGCAAAACCCGTTTCAGGCCGACGCCGATGGATTTCATCCGCTCTGACAGCTTAGCCACTGCGTCTGCCACCTCTTCGCGCGACTTTAGGCCGACCAAGACACCGCCGATGTCACTCTTATGGATCACACCCTCGGCCTGCACCTTCGCAACGAGCGGATATCCAAGGCGGTCGGCGACCGCAGGCGCTTCCTCCAGCCCGGCGGCCTCTGCGGCGGCGAATTCAATGCCGGCGGCCCGCAGTATCGAGGCCAGGTCAACAGGCTCGAGCCACACGGGTCCGTCCGCGGAGGCAAGCACGCGGTCAATCACGGCGCGAATCTCGCGTCTGGCGCGCGCGTCGAGGCTGACCGTGGCGCCCTGCGGACGTTTCCGCCAGGCCACGTACCGGTACGCGGCCGAGAGCGCGACGGCCGCGTTTTCCGGGAAACCGTACACGGGAATGCGCCCGCGCGGCGGATCACAGACAAGCGGCGGCACGCCGCGGGAAGACATGAAGACGCCGAGCACAGGCTTTTCCGAGGGCACCCGTTCGACGGCCTCTTTGAGCGCTTTGATCATATCCTCCGGGGGATGAAACTGCGGCGGCAGGTATATCAGGATCAGGGCATCGATGTTCGGATCTGCACCGGCGATTTCAACCGCGCGCGAGTATTGCTCCGGTGTCGCCGAGGCGATGATGTCGATGGGATTGGCCAGCCCCGCTTGCTTGGGGAGAAATGAACGGAGCTTCTTCTTGGTGGCGGGTGCATACTCGGGCAGGATCAGGCCGTGCGCTTCGCAAGCGTCGGCGAGCAGGATGCCGGGTCCTCCCGCGTTGGTGATGACTCCCACACGCCGGCCGGATGGCAGCGGCTGGCTTGCCAGGAGCCTGGTTATGTCGAGCAACTGCTCGACCGTGTTCGCGCGGATGATTCCTGTTTGTTCGAAGAGGGCGTCTACTGCGGCGTCGGAACTGGCCAGCGCCGCCGAATGGCTCAAAGCTGCCCGCGTACCGGCCGTTGAGCGACCGGACTTCACGGCGACAATCGGCTTGCAGCGCGCGATTTCCGGTACGATGCGCCCAAAGCGTCTCGCTTGGTCGAAGCTTTCCAGGTAAAGCATGATGACCTTGGTATTCGGGTCCTCCATCCAGTAGCAGAGCAAGTCGTTGGCCGACACGTCGGCCTTGTTGCCGGCGGAGACAAACGTCGAGATGCCGATGTTCAGGTCCTGTGCGAGGTCGAGATTCGCATAACCCAGGGCGCCGCTCTGGGACAGCATGCCGACCGTACCGGCCGGCGGCCATACGGGCGCGAAATTGGCGTTCATGGAGATGCCCGGCGCCGTATTGATCACACCCATGCAGTTGGGGCCGACCATGCGCATGCCCGAAGAGCGCACGAGCCGCCTCAGACGCTTCTCGGTTTCCCGCCCCTCTGCTGAGACCTCGCCGAAGCCGGAGGAAATCACGACCACGCTGCGCACGCCTGCGCGCGCGCACTCCTTTATGGATTCTTCAACCGCAGCTGCCGGGACCGCGATGAGCGCCATGTCTACCGGCGCCTGGATGGCACTCACGGCCGGGAAAGCGGGAATGCCGTCAATTTCCGAAGCTCCCGGATTGACTGGGTAGAGCGATCCCTTGAAGCCGCAACGCTTCAAATTGGCCACGAGCGCCGCGCCGATCGTCCCGTGCTTGCGCGAAGCTCCGACAATCGCAATCGATCGCGGCTCCAGGAAGGCTCGCACGCTCTCCGCGGTCGCCAGCCGTTCCCTTCTCGTTTGCGCCGTTACGAATTCTTCGGTCATCTCCGTAGGAAAGGAGAATCGGATCAGACCTGCTTCCTGGCTCTGTTCCATCCGGAAACCGATGGAGGTGAAGACCTGGATCATCTGGGTGTTCTCGCCGAGAACGTCCGCCCGGAATTCCGTGACGCCGTTCGCGCGCGCGATCGCAGTCAGGTGCTCCAGGAGCAACGTCCCCACTCCTTTTCCCTGATACGCGTCGGCCACCGCGAATGCGACTTCGGCCCTTCTTGCTCCGTTCTCCTCTGCGAGTGCAGAGTATCGGCCCACGCCGATGACGTGCTCGCTCTCGTCCTTACGGAAGGCGGCGATCAAGGCGGCATCTCTGACGAAGTCGAGGTCGGTAAATTGCGCCAGCTCCCCTTCGGTCAGCCATTTCTTGAAGTGGAAAAAGCGAAAGTAAATGGACCGGGTGCTCAACTGTTCGAAGAGCTCGACGAGGCGATCTTGATCGTCGCTGCGCAGGGCACGGAGATAAATCGACCGGCCGTCGCGCAGGATCGCTTCAACATGATAATTGCGGGAATCCATATGCATCTGAGCTGTTACCTTAACGAAACTCGGTGACAGTATCTCATGCGCGATTCGCGCACCCAAGCGCATGAAAAGGCCAAACGCCTGAGTCGATGACTCTCGGTATCGGAATCGGCATCGGAATCGCAATCGGTTGTTGCAGGCCAACAACTTCGACAGTGATCGCGCCCCCGATACCGATTCCGATGCCGAGCTTCGGTGCTGGTTGTTCTATTTTCGGAACAGGCACCGAATTGCCCCATTCCGTGCCTGTCACCGAATCTCCCAGAATGTCTCACAAAGCCTCAAGTTTGGCGTACCTTTCTATCAGAGTCTTCCTGCCGACGCGACTGAAAGTGACTGTCAGCTTTACGTCGTTGCCCGTGCGCTGGCGGCTCAGGATGATCCCGTCTCCAAACTGCGGGTGGCGCACGCGCATCCCCGCCTTGAGCACTGGGCCTGAGGAGGGGCCGGAGCCGGACTTTGCGGAGTCCTGCTGCGCCACATAAGCGCGCAGCTCTGCCAGGGAGCGCGGACGGGCACCGCGCTTCGCCCTGATCTTCTCTTCGGAGGTGGCGAATTCCTCTTCCTCCTGATCCTCCTCCCAATAGTCCTCGTCCTCCTCAGAGACGAAATCCTCACCGGTATCGAGGCCTTCGACTAGTTCGGCGGGAACCTCGTCAAGGAAGCGCGAAGGCAGCGAAGGCAGACCCGCATCATGACCATAGCTGCGGCGGAACGGTGTCCAGGTCAGGTACAGCTTGCTCCGCGCGCGCGTCATTCCCACGTAGCAGAGGCGCCGCTCCTCTTCCAGATCCTCCTTTGCGCTCGTCGATTGGATGTGCGGGAACAGGCCTTCCTCCAGGCCGGCGAGAAAAACGGCGTCGAACTCCAGCCCTTTGGCGCTGTGCACGGTCAAGAGCGCGACGTGCGCGTTCGGATCGAACTGATCCAGCTCGGAGGAGAGGGATGCCCGATCGAGGAACTCGAAAATCGTCTCGCCTCGGTCTTCGGACTCGCAGGCAGCGCGCACCAACTCCTCGACGTTGGCGGTCCGGCTTTCGGCTTCCTGGGGCGCCTCTCGGTCCTCGAGCATTTTCAAATATCCGGTCAGGTTCAGGATTTCCTTCAGCAGATCTCCATGCGAGGAGCGTTCCGACTTCGCAATCAAGGCATCCAGCAGATTCTGAAAGCGCGCAAGCGCGCGCTGAGCGCGGCCTGTCGCCTGCTGTGGATCGCGCACGAGCTCCCGCAGCACCTGTGAAATCGGGATGCCCCGTTCGACGGCTGCCCGCGTCAAGTGTTCGATGGTTGCGCTGCCGATGCCGCGTGGAGGGGTGTTGATGATGCGCAGCAAAGCGATGTCGTCTTCAGGATTGTAGATGACGCGCAGGTAGGCCAGCATGTCTTTGACTTCCATCCGGCTGAAGAAACCGACGCTCCCCACCACCACGTAAGGAATTCCGTGCTCAATCAGAACATCTTCAAAACTGCGCGACAGGGCGTTGATTCGATACAGAATCGCAATGTGGTAATCAGGGTTTTCCTGCAGCATGTTCCGAATTTGATACGCGACCCATTCGGCCTCCGCATGGGAGGAACGGCTCCGGTGGCAGGTGGCCGCGTCGCCGCGCGCATTCTCGGTCCACAACACCTTGCCCTTGCGCTCCGTGTTGTTCGCCACGACGGCGCCTGCCGCGTCCAGGATGGCCTGCGTGGAACGATAGTTCTGTTCCAGCTTGATGACCCTGGCGCCGGGGAAGTCTCTCTCGAAATTCAGAATGTTCTGGATGTTGGCGCCCCGGAACTTGTAAATCGACTGGTCTTCATCTCCGACGACAAAAACGTTCTGGTGCTTTGTGGTGAGGAGATGCAGCAGATCGTACTGGGGACGGTTGGTGTCCTGGTATTCGTCGACCAGTATGTAGCGGTATCGATCGCTGTATTCTGCGCGGACCTCAGGGAATCGCCCCAGCAGCTCCGTCGTCTTCAGGAGCAGGTCGTCAAAATCCAGAGCATTCGCCTTGCGCAGGCGCTCATCGTAGACCTCGTAAAGGTGCTGGACGTCCTCGGCCACCGGTGACGGGAAACGATCGGCAAAGGCTGCAACCGGCACGTTGTGATTCTTGGCGTAGCTGATGCGGCTGAGAATCTCGCGCGGCGACGGCTCCTTCTTCGGCCGGCGCTCGTCTTCGAGAATCTGCTTCATCAGCCGCTGCTGGTCGTCGGTGTCGTAAATCGAGAAGTCGCGTTTGTAGCCGAGGCGTTCGATCTCACGGCGAAGCACCCGGACGCAAAACGAGTGAAAAGTCGTGATGAGCGGCTCAGCCGTGCGCGATGGGCCCAGCAGTGCATGGACGCGCTCGCGCATCTCCTGTGCGGCCTTGTTCGTGAACGTGACGGCAAGGATGTTCTCGGGGCGCGCGGCCCGGTTGCGGATCAGGTGAGCGATGCGGTGAGCGATGACTCGGGTCTTGCCGCTGCCGGCGCCGGCCAGCACAAGCGCGGGCCCGCGCCCGTGCTCGACAGCCATGCGTTGTTGGGGATTCAAATGGGCCAGAGTATCCACAGATCTGAAATCGTAGCAGAAGTGAAGACAACCTGCCAGCCGGGCAACGCCCCGATTGCGGTACCGACTTGCGTCGGATTCCACTGCGCAGGCGGTTGGTCCAAACGGAGGGGTCAACCAGGATCATGGTTTGGGTGATCGCCTTCTCTGAATGCGCAACGGCTTCGGCTCTGTTCCTCCCAATTTAGCGGGGCGGCGTGCGCTTTCCCTGGCGATAAGAGCTTCCAGGCCCATGCGAACCTGTGCCGCCTTTTCCGAAGCACCTGTGAGCCTCGCGGCGTTTTTAATATGGACACTCGTCTGTGTACTGTCTTTGCTTCTGATCGTGGCTGCGGCGGCAAGCTAGATGCCCTTGCGGCGCACGGCGCGGAGAGATCCCGTGATCATCTTGCGGGCGCAGTGACGTTCACGGGTATGATAAGATTTGTGCGTTCCGGACGTTCAGCGCGGCAACTCCAGAACGAGGAGTGAATATGCCCGTCTCCATGATGATTCTCCTGACGATGGTATTAGGCACTTTCGTGCACGGATTTTCAGAACGGTCTTCCTTTTGAATCGCCATGTACGGGCAGGTATAATGCGAGCGGTTTTGGAAGCGCCCATAGCCATTTGGTTTGGAGCCGGTCATGAAACGATTATTCTTTTGCATCTGTGTCCTTATAGCAGGACTCTTACCGCTTACAGCCGGAGCGCAGGGTCCCAGCATCGCATTCGATGCGCTCAATAAAGACGTCAAGACAGTAACGGATGGCGAAACCATCCAGCAGATCTTCAAGTTTACGAACAAGGGCAATGCGACGCTCGAGATCCTTGGAATCAACGCCTCCTGCGGGTGTACCTCAACCCTGCTGTCGGCAAACAAGATCGCTCCGGGACAGAGCGGGCAACTAGAGGTCAAGATCGCCACGAATGACATGACCGCGCTGAGTACGACCCTGGCTGAGACCGTGAACATAAGCAAGACGGTCACCGTAACCACCAATGATCCAAAACAGCAGCAGGTTGTTTTGACCGTCACGGGCGTCGTCGCACCCGAGATCGCTCTTTCCGAGCTGCAGATCTATTTTGGCAGCGTTGCATATGGGCAAGAGGTCACCAAGGACATTCTGGTCGAGATAGCGCCAGACAAGCCGATCAAGCTTCTTAGCGCGACATCGACGGATGACAACGTCTTGGTGAGGCTCGAGCCCGTGCCGGGCAGCAACGATAAGAAGGTCAAGATTATTGCGGTTCAGAAAGCGACTGCCGGCCCAGGCATGCACCAGGGCATCATCCTGGTCAAGACGTCGAGCCAGTTGAAGCCGGAGCTGAAGATCCCTGTGCGAGGAATCGTCCGGAAAAGGGGTTGACTTTCTTCATAGCCCGTCCGTATCACGCCGCTCACGATGGCTGGGATCTTCACGCTTGTCCGCAAGCGGTGCGTGCCGGATCCAATAACGCAACATGCTGATTGTGTTACCATTGGCCTGATCAGAGGAGATGTCAGACATGAGGAAGCTCGTATTACTCAGGCACGGGGAGAGCGTCTGGAACCAAGAAAACCGGTTCACGGGATGGACGGATGTGGGTCTAAGTGAAAAGGGAGTGCAGGAGGCGCTCGAGGCCGCCCGTGTTTTGATCCGAGAGGGGTATACGTTTGATGTGGCATACAATTCCGTGCTCAAACGCGCTATCAAGACACTTTGGATCGTGCTCGAGGAGATGGACCTGATGTGGATACCGGTCTACTTCAGCTGGCGGCTCAACGAGCGCCACTATGGCGCCTTGCAGGGACTCAACAAGGCCGAGACAGCGGCCAAATACGGTGAGGCGCAGACAAAGCTCTGGCGCCGGAGCTACAGCACTCGGCCTCCCGCGTTGACCGTTACGGACGAGCGCTACCCGGGCAGGGATCGGCGTTACGCCGGCCTGACGGCGAGTCAACTCCCCCTGACTGAGTGCCTCAAGGATACGGTCGCCCGCTTCCTCCCCTACTGGGAAGAAACGATCGCGCCGTCAATCCGTCAGGGCAATCGCGTGCTGATTTCGGCGCACGGCAACAGCCTGCGGGCGCTGGTAATGCACCTCGACAAGATCTCCGAAGAAGAGATTGTGGAACTGAATATTCCCACGGGAATCCCCCTCGTCTATGAACTGAACGATGACCTTACTCCTATCAGGCACTACTACCTGGGAGACCCGGAGGCGATCAAACAAGCGATTGAAAGAGTTGCAGGCCAGTTGATGAAGTAGGAAACACCGACGGGGAGATCGGCCGCTTTGAAGCCGGCGCCGTGCGAGCGTCCCTCGCAAGCGCGCGATCTTCAGTGTGGCGAATCCAGTTCAGCTCTGCTGCTGTTTAAGAGGAGGCAGGACATGATAATCGGCGTGCCCAGAGAAATACACCGCCACGAGCACCGCATCGGGCTCACTCCGCTGGCTGTGGCCCGCTTGGTCCGGCATGGTCAAACGGTCCTGGTCGAGAAGGAAGCCGGCCTGACCGCCCGCTTTTCAGATCGCGATTATGAAAAGGTGGGCGCCCAGATTGTTTACGACACCGAGGAGGTATACAAACGCGCAGACATCGTCTGCAGGGTCAGCGTGATTTCGCCCCAGGAATTGAACCTGCTGAAGCCGGGTGTGACTATCTGCGGCTTCCTCCACCTCGCAGTTGCCACGCGGGAAGCTGCAGCGAGGCTGATGGATCTGCAAGCCACGCTCATCGGCTACGAGATCATACGCGATGGCTGCGGCAACCTCCCGGTGCTGATCCCCTTCAGCGAAATGGCCGGCCAGATGTCGGTGCACATCGCTGCATATTACCTGCAGAATGAGGTGGGTGGCCGCGGCGTCCTGATTGGCAACGTGACCGGCGTGCCGCCGGCGACCGTACTTATCCTGGGAGCGGGGAATGTCGGCAGAACCGCCGCGCGGCAGGCTGCAGCGTCCGGCGCGCACGTGATCGTCGTGGATGCCAACCTGGCGAAACTGCGGTCCCTGAACTGGGAGCTTGCCGGGCAGGTCGTCACGGTAGTGAGGGGTCTCGATCGGCTCGACCAGTACACCTCGATCGCGGACGTCGTGATCGGAGCGATCCTCATACCCGGCGCGCGGGCGCCCTTCATGGTCACCGAGGAGATGGTCAAAGGTATGAAGGCCGGCAGCGTGATTATTGACGTGGCCATTGACCAGGGCGGTTGCGTGGAAACCAGCCGACCCACTACTCTGGATCGTCCTACTTTTATCGCCCACAACGTCGTGCATTACTGCGTTCCGAACATGACCGCCAATATTGCCCGCACAGCTTCGCGCGCCCTGGCCACGGCCGCGATTCCCTATGTTGCCGAGCTGTCCGGCAAGGGCGTCGAGGACGCGCTGCGGGGCAATCCCGGGCTGGCGGCCGGCGTTTACATGTATAAGGGGAAGATGGTGAACCGGGGGGCAGGGGCGACCTTGGGCGTTCCTACGACACCGCTTGACCAGTTGCTTTGACTCACTCTGAAGGGCATTGCCGAGGCAGAGCAGCCCGGACCTGACCGTTATCAGACGCTGATAGGTGGACACCCATGAAGTGGTTGGACGACTACAAATCAAAACTAAAACAGCCTGCGGAGGCCGTCCAGGCGATCAAATCCGGCCACCGCGTTTACTATGGCGGCAATGCTGCCATTCCCAAAGCCCTGGTGATGGCCCTGGCCGAGCGCAGGGAGGAACTCCGGGACGTACAGCTCAACCACGTGCTGCTGATCGGGCAAGACCCGCTGTCCGCGGAGAACATGAAAGGGCACTTCCGGCACAACTCGCTTTTCGTCGGACCTGCCGACCGCGAAGCGGTCAACGACGGGCGTGCCGACTATGTGCCGATCTTCCTGCACCAGATACCCCGGCTGTTTCGGGACGGAATCATACCTCTGGACGTCGTCATGGTTCAGACCTCGCCCCCGGACGAGCACGGCTTCATGAGTCTGGGCGTGGAAACCCTGGCTTCGAAGTCCGCCTGCCAGATCGGCAAGACCGTGCTCGCGCAGGTCAACGAAAAAATGCCTCGGGTGCTGGGAGACTCCTTCATCCATGTGAGCCGAGTCGACGCCATCGTCGAGCATACCGAACCGCTGCCCACGTTGGAAACCAAGCCATCGTCCGAAGTGGAGAAGGCCATCGCAGGTCACATTCTTCCCCTCATCCGGCCAGGCTCGACGATCCAGATGGGAATCGGCGGGATACCGGACGCCGTTTACGAGTCTATGACCGGCGACCTGGACTTGGGCATCCATACGGAAATGATCTCCGACCGCGCCATGCGGGCAATCCAGCGCGGCGTGGTGACTGGAAATCAAAAGACGCTCCATCAAGGCAAGGTGGTCATCACCTTCGCGCTCGGGAGCGAGGAGCTGTACGATTTCCTGAACGACAACCCGCTCATCGAGTCGCATCCTGTCGAGCACGTCAACGATCCGTTCGTCATCAGCCAGAACGAGAACATGGTAGCCATCAACTCCGCGATCGAGGTGGATCTAACCGGACAAGTGTGCTCGGATTCGGTCGGGGCTTACATCTACTCAGGATTCGGGGGCCAGGTGGACTTCATTCGCGGCGCCGCCCGCTCCAAGGGAGGCCGGCCCATCATCGCTCTCCCCGCCACTGCGAAGAAGGGCGAGTTGTCTCGCATCGTCCCCTTCTTGAAGCAGGGCGCGGGCGTCGTGACCAGCCGCGCCGACGTTCACTACGTCGTGACCGAGTATGGAGTCGCAAACCTGTTCGGCAAGAACCTCCGGGAAAGGGCCGAGGCATTGATCCGGATTGCGCATCCCAGGTTCCGGGACGAACTCGAAATGGCGGCGAAAGCAACGAAACTGCTGCCCTAGATGGAATGGAAAGATGGTCAAGGCGCGCCGCTGGATGATTCCAATCTTCGTTCTGTCGGGCTTCAGCGGCCTTGTCCTGGAAGTCGTTTGGGTACGCCTGGCCACACTGGCCCTGGGCATCACCATTCATGCCGTCGCCATCGTCGTCGCCGGCTTCATGGCCGGACTCGCGATTGGCAGCTACATGTTCGGGCGCATCGCCGATGACCGGAGGTCGCGTCTAACTATGTACGCGGCTCTCGAAGGCGGCATTGCCATCCTCGGACTGGGCGTTACCCGGCTCCTGCAGCAGATGCCCCGGTGGATGGCAGAAGTCAGCGCCAACGGAAATGATCTCTCCGTGCTGGTGGCTGCGCTGGTGTTCTTCCTGGCTCTTCTCCCGTGCATTCTGATGGGCGCCACGCTCCCCGTGCTGGCCCGCGCGTTGGCGGACCCCGCGCGCGCCAGTCGCTGGGTGGGATGGCTTTATGGGTCCAACACGCTCGGGGCCGTCGCGGGAGCGTTCCTCACCGACTTTGCCCTCATCCCTTCGGTGGGGGTGACGGTGACCGCCGTTGCGGCCGTGGCATGCAACGGCCTGGCAGCACTGTCGAGTCTCATCGTGGTGGGACGCTGTTCAGCGGGTTTGGCAGATGCTACGCGGCCAGTGCGGCCGTCGCAGGCGGCGCCGTGGCCCCTCTATGTGGCTTATGGCATCAGCGGCTTTGCTGCTCTGGGCCTGCAGATGACGTGGACGCGCTTGTTTCTCATGTACATGCCGGGCCGGGCCTTTGTGTTCAGCCTCATTCTGACGACGTTCCTGGCCGGTCTTGCGGTTGGCAGTGCCGCAGCGGCAGGCTGGGCCGCCCGCAGCGTCCGCCCGGCCATGGTGCTCGTCGCCATGCAGGCGCTCCTGGCCGGGACTGTGCTGGCCGGCGTGCTGTGGATCAATCCTGTGGATCGGATGCTGATGACTCACGCGGTCGCCGACCCCCTACTGAAGGCCGCCCGGCTGGGAGCGGCCAACAGCACCGGCTTCCGGTTCGATGTGCTCCAGGGATTGGGACGGGCCATCGCTCTGTTCACCTTGCCCACGCTGCTGATGGGCGCCATCTTCCCATTTGTCAGCCGGGTGGCGCTCGACGAGCGTGGCGGTACGGGACGCCCCATAGGCGAACTGTACGCCGCCAACACGGTCGGTGCCATTGCCGGCTCCATTGCCGTCGGCTTTTGGATCCTGCCGGGCCGAGGCGCGCAGGGAACTTTGCTCTGGCTGGCCGCTCTCGTCGTTGTGGCGGCGGTGTTGACCGGGTGGTACGCCCGGCCCCGCGTCACCGCAGGGGGCCTGGCTGCCCTTGGCGCTGTTGCCTGCGTGGCGTTCGCGCTCCTGCCTTCCGACACCCTGCTCCGCCTGCTGTACCTGTCACAACACGCCCGCCACTTTGCGGTGGAACCCTCCCAGGTGCGCATGTTGAAGGAGGGTCCGTATGGGACGGTGACGGTGGTGGAGACGTCCCGGGGTCCTGGGCTGCTGGTAGACAGCGTGCACATGATGGGCGGCAACCTGGAGGCGCGGCGGTACGCCTGCCTGGAGGGACACCTGCCGGTGCTGCTCCATCCGGCGCCGCGCCAAGCGCTGGTCATTGGCTTCGGCGTCGGCATATCCATGGGCGCTGTCAGCTTGCATCCCAGCCTGGAGAAGACGCGCTGCGTGGAGCTGAATCCGACAGTGCTGGAGACGGCGCCGTGGTTCGAGTCTGTGAACTATGATGTTCTCCATCGTCCCCGGACTGAGGTGGTGCTTGCAGACGGACGCAACTACCTGCTGCGCAGCCGCGAGAAATTTGACGTGATGACGTTCGAACCGCCGCCTCCCGTTAATGCCGGCGTGGTAAACCTGTACTCGCAGGAGTTCTATCGGCTTTGCCGCGACCACTTGACGACCCAGGGGATGGTGGCGCAATGGGTGCCGCTGGCCACGCTCGGTGACGATGAGGCTCGCATGGTCATCCACACCTTCCAGTCGGTGTTTCCATTCGCCACGCTGTGGCAGGGCTCGCCAAGCAACCTGGTGCTGGTAGGATCGGCATCCCCCGTGTCCATCGATGTCAACCGCCTCCGGGACGCCTTTCTTCGCCCCGAACTGGCGAAGGCGTTGCAGGGCATAGGCGTGGAGGACGAGTTGAGCCTGCTGGGCGCCTTTCTGCACGGACCCGACACGCTGCAGGCCTATGCCGGGCAGGCGCCTATCGTGACAGACGACCATCCATGGCTGGAGTACCGCGTTTCGGAGCTCCGCCCTGTGGATCGGTGGCTTCGTCAGCGGTCGATGGCCGAACTGCGGGAATACCTGCTCAACTTTTCGGAGGGGCGAGAGGCGGCGTTGCAGGAGCGGCTGGAGGTCTGGCAGCGATTGTACGACTTGGCTTCATACACACCGTCTGTCACCGACGACTCGGTACGCGCCTTGTACTATTATGCATTCGCCCGCCGCATCCATGCCGTCCTCCCGGAAAATCCTTACGCCAACTTCGTGCTGGCACTGGACAGCGACGGCATGCGCAAGAGCGAGGAAACGGCCTGGTCCGCCAGCCCGAAGTCCCTGGGAGCCTGGGCCATGCGACTGATGCTGCTGTCGCGTAACCAGGAAGCGGCGAACGTGCTGGAGGAGGCAGCCTCAATAGCGCCGCAGCATCCCTTGCCGCGGCTGCTGCTGGGCGTCGTCGCCTGGTCGGAGGGTCATGCCGAGGAGGCCAGCCGCCGGATCCAGCAGGGCCTGGACCTGCTTAGCACCGACGCCTTGCGGCAGATGGTTGCTGTCCTGCTGCAAGAGAGCGGCGTTCCGGTTCTCCGCGGGAAATAATGCTGGCGCCGCGCAATGAGAGGACGGACCAGAACACCGATAATGGCTTTAGAGCTCAGGGAGAAAAAGCCGGCCTGGAACACACTCAGCTGCAGTTTTTGATCTTGTTTTTTGCTTCCAAGGCATTTTGCTGGTTTCCCATTTGTTCTTACAGGCCCTTTTCGGCTCGCGGCAATGGCTGCTGGATCTCCACTTCCCTGAGAGACGGCATACGTCTGAACTACCGCTGGCTCCTGCTGCAAAAACGCAAAAAAAGGGGTCAAAAATCGCAGCTAAGGGCGTTTTCAAAGCTCGGTTTTTAGCGCTCCTTTTCTCAATATTGGATTTGCCGTGGTCCGACCCCGATTCGCCGATTCGTCAGCTTCTGGTCGCAGTCGCCCGGCGACGGCGGCGCGGTGAGACGAGCGCTGCCACAAAAAAGATCAACGTGGCCAGCAGGACGATGGTCGCGCCCGCCGCAGTGTTCAATTCGTAGGAAAGCAGCAGGCCCCCCACGGTGCTGCTCACGCCGATCAATGCCGACAGGGCCATCATGCGGCGGAAATTCTCGGTGAGCTGGTACGCAGCCGCAGCCGGCGTGATGAGCAGCGCCGAAACCAGTACAATGCCCACCACCTTGATTGACAGCACAACCGTCAGAGCCATAAGGCTGACAAGCAAGAAATAGATTCCGGCCGCCGGCACGCCCGTCACCGCAGCCATTTCGGCATCGAAGGTCACGAACAGCAGTTCCTTGAAAAAGAGCAGGACCAAGAGCAGCACGGTTGCGCTCAGCCCGAGAATGATCCAGACGTCATTTTGGCTGACAGCGAGGATACTGCCGAACAGGTAGCCGAACAGGTCGACGTTGTACCCATGCATAAGCCCGATGAGGAGGATGCCAAAGGCCATCGTCGAGGCAAAGAAAATCCCAACGGCGGTGTCTTCCTTGACCCCGCTCTTGCGTGTCACCAGGCCGATGCCCCAGGCCGTGCCCAGGCAGAAAAACACGGCTGTGAGAACCGG
>Ga0315282_10009617_pt1 | contig 15343 bp, 14 predicted proteins | sample YL17G07_20_MG_FD_203693 | JGI IMG/M metagenome (GOLD analysis project Ga0315282, IMG submission 203693) | Sediment microbial communities from Yellowstone Lake, YNP, Wyoming, USA - YL17G07_20 | ecosystem: Environmental > Aquatic > Freshwater > Lake > Sediment | place: USA: Wyoming | collected... | reverse complement strand
GATGAGGGTTTCATAGTTCATTTTAGGAATGAAATTGAGCGAGCAGTCCATATTGTCGCCAGAAAAGCCCTTTAATAGGCGGTTCTCTTTTCTCAGACGTTGGTATAGTCTGGTACCGCGGGGAGCGTTTAGTAAACCGACCATTGCGGTAACAATTCCACTCTTTTGAATGAAGCCAATCTGGCTTTTAAAGATGGAGAGCGGGTCACTGTCAAAGCCGACAATAAATCCTCCCATCACCTCTAAGCCGTAGTTTTGAATCTTCTTGACCGAAGCTACTAAATCACGATTTATATTTGTAAGCTTATTACACTCAGCTAGGCTTTCTTCATTGGGGGTTTCAATGCCGATAAATACTGTGGTGAACCCTGCCTTGACCATCAATTGCATTAGCTCTTCATCATCGGCAAGATTTATAGACGCTTCTGTAGTCAGCACAAAGTGGTATTTTCCCCCTTTCATCCTCTCAATTATTGCCGGCAGGATTTCCGCCTTTAATTTCTTCTTGTTGCCGATGAAATTATCATCAACAATAAACACACTACCCCGCCACCCCTGACTATATAATGCCTCCAGTTCTGCTAATATCTGGTCTTTGTCTTTGGTTCGTGGCTTATGCCCATTTAGTATAATAATGTCACAAAACTCGCAATTGAAAGGGCAGCCCCGGGAGTATTGCACATTCATTGATGCATATTTTTTCATGTTGATAAGTGACCAGAGTGGGATGGGGGTTTTGGTTATGTCTGGTCGTTCGTTAGATGTGTAAAAGTGTTGGGCACACCCCTTCTCTAAATCTTTTAGAAATAGTGGAAGCGTAATCTCAGCCTCACCGAGTACAAAATGGTCTACCCCATCAAATTCATCGTATTCGGTAGTAAACAGGGGACCGCCGGCAACAATCTTAGTATTAAATTTCTTACATCTGGTGATGACTTCCTTCACTGAATCTTTCTGCACCACCATAGCGCTGATAAACACATAATCAGCCCGTTTAAGGTCTTCATCGGTTAGGGTGGTTACATTCATATCTACCAGCTTTTTCTCCCACTCATCGGGAAGCATGGCGGCTACAGTTAATAAACCCAAAGGTGGGTAAGCCGCCTTTTTGGAAACAAATCTTAACGCATACTTAAAACTCCAAAAGGTGTCTGGGTACTGGGGATAAACCAAAAGTATTTTCAAGTTACGCTCCTCCTAATCCAGTTTGACTGTTATAAATTGCGCCTATTATAGCAACTTTTCTTTTATAAAGTAAGGGGCTAGAGATTCTTTATCAACTCTTCAAGGGAGAGGATATAAAAAGAGGGGCTGACGCCCCTCTTAAGCTCCTCATATATTCCTTCAGAATAATGAGAGCCCTCTTGCCTCTACATCCACACCTAACCGAGGTAGCCTAATACCTCTAATAAGGCTACTTTCCCTTTAGCAACTCAGCAATCTCTATCTTTCCCTTCTTGATATACTCCGCCTGCTTGGGGTCGAGAATCTCCAGTAGCGCCAGAAATTCCCCTACATGTTCCTTTTCATTGTCCCGAGCGTGGGCTAACGCTTTCTTAGCCCGCTCATCATCAGTAGCATCAATGTGAGCCTGGTAGACAGCCACAGCATCCAGCTCAGCAGCTATATCTTGCATTATAGCCCTGGCTAGCTCAGCGGCGTTCATCTTTCGGGGTACCATAGTCCCAAAAGGATTACTGAAGTCCATTTTTCACCTCCTGTGAATGTAGTATAAGTCTCTAGTTAGATTTCCACAAGCCGTGGATATTGCAATACTCCCTGGCTGATATCTTTTGGGGTCTAATTTCAAACTCTGCTTCCGGCTTATCCCCTGGCTTGAGGAACTTTCGGTAACCATCGCCGTCAGTAATTATTTCAACCCACTCTATGTAGTGTTTTTCCTCCAATAGGATGCGGCGTGCTGCCAACTTTGACTTTTATTCCCTTATCTGTTGTTTTTACCATAGGCACATGCTTTTCTAGACTAACATCGGCTGTCTTCTCCTGTAATAGCTCCATTGGCTGCCCGCAACAGACCAGCTGCCCCTTTCCGGCATGCAACACTTCAACAATATTGCCACAGACATTACACCTATAGACCTGTTTTTGTACCGTCATTTGGCTACCTCCTTTCGTAAAACGCTATCAAGCAAAGCCGTACTCTTTGTGCTTTTCGGCGATAGTAGTCGCTAGATTACCCAGAGCCTTAAAATCGGCTTCTTTGGGAAAGCCCTTACTCAACACCGACTCCAGTATCTCTACCTTCAGGTTAGGAATCATCCCAGCGAGTTGCTCAACTGCCTTACCTCCCCAACCATAGGAACCGATGATGGAGATGAATTTAAGATTTGGTCTCAGGGCATTCGCCAGGATAGCAGCATAGGCAACGTTCGGATGCGGACCGGTGAGAACAGTAGGTGTCCCGATAACAACTGTCGCCGCATCAACCAAGGCCATTGCCAGTTTTCCGATGTCCGTTACGGCAAGGTCAAACTGTTTCACCGTCACGCCTCTTTGGGCTAAAGCTCCAACCAGGTATTCAACCATCTTGCGGGTACTACCGTGCATTGAGATGTAGGGCAATACCACAATGTTCTTGGGCTCATCGAATGCCCAGCTATGATACGCCTTCAGGATGAACTCTGGTTTGTCATGCATAGGACCGTGGCTGGGAGCGATGATGTCAATTGTGTAGTCCTTTACCTTCTCCAGGTTCTTCTGAATAGTGGCTCGGAAGGGCATCATGATTTCGGCATAATACCTCTTAGCTGCCTCGTAGACCTGCCCTCCATCCCTGACATACAGGTCGGTTGTAGCCAGATGGGAGCCGAAGAAGTCACAGGGGAACAGTATTTTGTCTTCCCTCAAATAGGTAAGCATTGTCTCCGGCCAGTGAACCCAGGGGGCATGGATAAACTCCAGCGTTCTATCCCCCAGTGGAATGGTCTCCTTATCGTTGACTGTGATGAATTTTCCCTCTGGAATCATAAGCAGGTCTATGAGCATGCCTTTACACTTGGGTGTACACACCACTTTCGCACTAGGATATTTCCCCAGCACTTGTGAGATAGCACCGGAATGGTCCTGCTCGGCGTGGTTGCTGACAACATAGTCTATATTCTCAATTCCAAGTTGGTTCAGGTGATTTATCAGCACATCCTGCATAGTAGGGTCTACGGTATCAATAAGAGCCGTCTTCTCCCCACCCTTGATTAGATATGAGTTATAACTTGTGCCATCAGGCAGTGGTATAAGTGAGTCAAATAACCGCCGGTCCCAGTCAATGGCGCCTACCCAGTAAATCCCTGGCTTTATCTCTTTTGGTTTCATCTTACTCCTCCTTTATCCTTTCAAACTCATCCTTAGCCGCCCCACAGACAGGACATACCCAGTCATCGGGTATTTCTTCGAAAGGCGTCCCCGGTTTTATGCCACCATCGGGATCTCCCAGTTCAGGGTCGTAAATATAGCCACAAACGGTACATTCGTACTTTGGCATTTTAGCTACCTCTGTGTCAACATATTATATCACCCCACCCTCCTCAGCACCTCTTCCAGCACCTGTTGCCACTGGCTACCGAGGCGCTTCGGGTTGAGGCGAAGTTGGGTGGTGCCTGGTGCACCATAGGCACGAAGTTACTTACTTTTCAGCTATCGTCTGTTCTGGTGAGTTGCCGAAATAGACCTTAGTGTGGGGCCAAGGAATCTCTATCCCTTGCTCATCAAACACCCTCTTAATTCTTCGCCTAAGCTCACCCATCACATCCCACTGCTTGATAGGCTGGGTTTCGCCAGCTAACTTAATTATAATCCCTGAATCCCCAAACTCATCCACTCTAAGAAATGAGGGGGTCTTTGAAATTATAAATTGTCCCCACTCAGGGTCCTCAGCCATTTCTTCCCAGATTTTCTTTAATATGGACATTACCCGGTCAAGGTCTTCCTTATAGGCTACGCTGATGTTCAGGTTCGCCCGGGACCAGTGCCGGGTAAAGTTACTGGCTACCCTAACCTCACCGTTGGGTACATGGTGGAGTATCCCGTCCAAGTCACGGACTACTGTTTTCCTCAAGTTTATTTGCTCCACCAGTCCAGTAGTATCGGCTATCCTGACCACATCCCCCACCCTATATTGGTTTTCCCAGATGATGAAGATGCCGGCAATAAGGTCTCTTATTAGGTACTGAGCCCCGAAGCCGATGGCTAGGCTAGCGACGCCCAAGCTTGCTAGGATTGGTGTAATAGATATGTCTAACTCAGATAGGATCATCAATATGACAACTATGATAATGAGGATGCGCCCAGCACTGATGAAGACAGAGATAAGCGTATCCCTTCTTTTCTCAATGCCTCGTTTGCTTTCCCCTTTTACTTTGACCATGGTGCGGCTCAACAGGGGCGGGAGTAGCTTCTTTAAGGCGAACCATAGCACAGCTCCCACCACTAATATGATTAAAATCCTCGTGCCATGCTGCAAAAGCCAATCTGTTACCGGAGTCCAATCCATTGTTTTCAACCTCCTCCATCCAGTATTTGCTTACATTATATCACCTTATTCTCTCTAGTACCTCATCCCTAAAGGAAAGGGGGAAGGATATTAAAAAGAGGGGCTTTGCCCCTCTTAAACTGCTGGCATTAGGGGCGGCTCCGTGGTATTATTGTCTGCTGAAAGGAGGGATACGCAATATGGCAAAGTGGCTTCTAGTGGTGAAGACCAATTGTGCTGATGCGGCAGGGGAGGCTGAGTTCAACGAGTGGTACGACAAGATTCATCTTCCCGATGTGCTGGAGACCCCCGGCTTCATCAGGGCGACCCGATACGAGAATGCCGAGCCCTCAGAGGGGGAGGCTAAATTCCTTGCCACATACGAGATAGAGACCAACAACATTGACAGGTTCATGAAGGCACACAACGCTAATGTGGCCAGGAAGAGAGCAGAAGGGCGGTTCAGCGAGCTGCTCGTGCTGGTGTCACGGCGTTTTTATAGACAGCTCAGCTCCATATCCAAGTGAGATGTCAACCTGCGCGGGGAAGGATATTAAAAAAGAGGGGCTCCACCCCTCTTAGAGTGCTCATATATTACTTGAGGTAATCAATCGCCTAATAGAAAAAGCGGAGGGCACTCCCTAAAGTGCCCTCCGCTGACTCATTTACCCTTTCTCAAGCCCCGCTCACTCGCGGTGTTCACCACCGCATAAGGCTTTTCCTCTGACGGTAGCCTCCAATTCACTCTCTCGAGCCGAGCTCAAGTTCCGCGTGCCCTACCCCCTCCAGGTAGGGCAGAAAACTGTCCACTTGCCAAACTCCGAAAAGTCCGTGAAGCCTCATCCTACACCTCCCAAAACTATATTTGGGCCTTTAACAAGGCTTCCAATATTAGTTAATCATATTTGGTCCTAATTGTCAAGTTGGTTATGGTTACACTAGGGGGAAGGATATTAAAAAAGAGGGGCTCCGCCCCTCTTAGACTGCCCGGATAAACAACCTCTTTCCCAGCTCGAAAGGGTGGAGGTTATAAGAAACTATTTTAAGGTATAATGGTATAGAGCACTACGTCTTTTTTGAACCATGAAAAGTTTGGGGAAAGTTTGATATGGAATTTATCGATACCTTAAATAATTATCAAACCCTTATAGTGTTAATTCTTACTTTCGTTCTTGTATGTATAACTGCTTACTACGCATGGCAGACATACAAGATGAATAAAGTTATGAAAGAATCTTCTGAGTATGAACGGCGACCGCTTATTATGGTCATGTGTGACTATGATGAATTCCGCCGCCCTAATTTTGGTATTATGAATGCTGGTAAAAATATTGGAGACGATATTAATGTTAGAGCGTGTGCTGCCATAGGTGTAGGGAAATATGGACAAGGGCTAGAATCGTATAAAGACAGGCTGATTTTGGATAGAGACTTTAATATAGACCCTATTCCTACACTAATGCCAGAAGAAAAATACTATATTGGAGCTTTTGAAAGCATCTTAAGTGCCCTGAGAGAGCAGAAATTCATAAAGATGGTTCCTGGGGATGAAGCTTGTTATCATTTTGATTCCTACGGTAATAAAATAATATTCCCTTATAGATATGAATTTAATTGGGACTTACTGAGCAAAGAGGAACTTATAGAAGGTCGTCTAAATATTCAGGCTAGTTTTAAGTCGAATAGGGATGCTACCAAGGTTTTCGAGCATAAAAGGAATTTTCATATACAGATTGTACGTGGACTTGAGCTTGTTAGCACAAATAGGGTATACAAAAACTTTGTGGTAATCACGACACATAGTCTATTATAATTTATCAGGTAAAATTTATATCACCTTATCTTTTTAAGCACCTCCTCCAGCACCCTCTGCCACTCGCCCCCCAGCCGTTTGGGGTTGAGGCGGAGCTGGGTTAAACCTACCTTTACGCCATCTTTTAAGACAGGTTCAAGTTTTTGCCGGTCAAAGGGCATGCCCTGGAAGCGCCTGAGCACGATTTGGCCCTCCTCAGTGCTGATGGACTCAATACCGGCTTTAGCCGCCTGAAATTTGATTCTGAGCGCGTACAGCAGGTTTCTAACCTCTGGCGGCAGCGTGCCAAAGCGGTCGCCAAATTCTTGGGCTAGAGCCTCAACTTGCTCAATTGCTTCTAACTTTACCAAGTCTTGGTAGAGGGATAGTCTGGTATTAAGGTCGGAGACATATTCTTCAGGTATATAGGCTCGTAAGGGCAAGTCTATAGTCGGTGCTGGCAGGCGTGATGGCTTTACCTTTTCCTTAGCTATACCAGCCTGTTTGGCTTTTTGCTCATCTACGGCATCAGCCAGCAGCCGACAGTAAAGGCTGAAGCCAACGGCGCTTATATAGCCACTCTGCTTCACCCCAAGCAGGGTGCCTGCCCCCCTAATCTCCAGGTCTTTCATGGCGATGCCAAAGCCGGCGCCAAGCTCGGTGGCTTCAAATATAGTCCTCAGCCGTTTCTCAGCCGTCGGGGTCAGCTGCTTCCCCTTGTCAAATAGAAAATAGGCGTAGGCAAGATTGGCACCGCGACCTATCCGCCCCCGGAGTTGATACAGTTGGGTCAGCCCAAATTTATCGGCTTTATTAACAATCAGGGTATTAACATTGGGCATATCCAGTCCAGATTCAATAATAGTGGTGCATACCAGGACATCACTTTTACCCTGAGTAAAGTCGGTCATCACTGCCTCTAGTTCTGCCTCAGGCATCTGACCGTGAGCGATGGCTATTTTAGCCTCGGGCACCAGAGATTGTAGCTTATTAGCCACGAAAGCTATGCTCTGAACTCGATTGTGGACGAAGAAGACCTGACCATTTCTTTCCAGTTCTTTAAGTATGGCTTCTCTGATTAGATGGTCATCATATTCGGCAATATAGGTTTTGATGGGCAGTCGTTCTTCGGGAGGAGTTTCCATAGTGGTCATATCTCTTACCCCGACCAGGGACAGGTGAAGGGTGCGGGGGATGGGTGTAGCGCTGAGAGTAAGAACATCCACCTCCCGCCTCATCTGCTTGAGGTGTTCCTTATGGGCTACGCCAAAGCGCTGCTCCTCATCAATGATTAACAGCCCCAAATCTTTGAAGGCTACATCCTTTTGTAGCAGGCGGTGGGTTCCGATGCAGACGTCTACGCTGCCATTAGCCAGCCCGTCAAGGATAGCCTGCTGCTCCTTTGGTGTCCGAAATCGACTTAATACCTCAATTCTTATCGGGAAGGCATCCAGTCTCTGGCTGAAGGTGGAGAAGTGCTGTTGAGCCAGCACTGTGGTTGGCACCAGCACTGCCACCTGCTTACCATCCAGCACTGCCTTGAAGGTGGCTCGGATAGCCACCTCAGTCTTACCGTAGCCGACATCCCCACAGACCAGCCTATCCATAGGTTTGGTTTTCATCATGTCCTCTTTTACCTGTTTTAGAGCCTCTATCTGGTCAGGGGTCTCAACATAGGGAAAGGAAGCTTCAAGTTCTTGCTGCCATACTGTATCCCCGGAGAAGACAAAGCCGGGCACGACCTCTCGGGCAGCATAAAGAGCTAATAGCTCTTGAGCAATGCTTTCTACTGACTCTTTGGCTCTCTGCTTGGTTCGCATCCATTCCTGAGTGCCCAGTCGGCTCAACACTGGTGGCTGGTCACCGGCTCCTATGTAGCGGTTGACACGGTCTATCTGGTCGGTGGGGACATAGAGTTTGTCACCAGCAGCATATTGTAGGACCAGGTATTCCTTTTCGGTATTATCGGTGCTCATTGTAGTAACACCGGTAAACTTGGCAATGCCATGCTCAATATGCACTACATAGTTGCCTGGGGTTATATCAATAAAAAGCTTGTGGTGGGGCACAGGGCGCTTCTTTACTAGCCGCCGTTGCTTGATGAAACCGAAGATTTCAGCATCAGTGAACAGATGGGTATCATTATTCATAACCCAGCCCTCAGCCAGTGAACCTTGAACCAGGGTTAGTGAGCCGGGTGGGGGTATTTGTTTGATTTCAGTAAGGGGTGGGGCAATAATATCTGCTTCGTCAAGTAATTCTGATAATCGGCTTGCCTGATGGCTGATGAGAATGAGCCGGTGTTTTTGGTTTAGGAGCTGCTTAGCCTTTTTGATGAACCCCAGTATCTGTCCAGCATAGCTAGGGGTGGGGGTGAAATTTAACTGGTAGAGTTGTTCATTATCAGTAATACCCCAGGCAGTGAGTGTCAGATACTGCCTTGCCTTCATTTTTGGCTCTAGCTCTTTCCAGGTGAAATACGGTCTGGGAAAATTGTAGGGCAACTCTCTCCGCTCTATCTTCTCGGCACGCAACTGGTTGGCTTTGTCATCCAGGTCTTCTATGGCTAGTGTAATGTTCATAGGTTCATCAAGTATTACCAGGGCATCTTGAGATAGGTAATTCAGAAGGCTATCTTTGTTGAACAGCGGGGCGTAAAACTGTATGTTGCCTGGTCTCTGTTTATTGAGCAGCATAGCTAGTTCCTGTTGGAACTGCTGGCTTAGCTCGGTATTGCAGCCAGTCAGGTCAATACTACTGAGGATTGGCTCTAGCTCCAGCTGGCTGTTTAATAGGGGAGTTAGCAGCTCTGTGGCTGGACCAATAGCTACTTCGGACACTGGTTTTAGCGAGCGCTGGTTTGCCGGGTCGAAGAGTCGGATGCTGTCTATGGTGTTGCCAAAGAACTCAAGCCTGGCTGGCAGGTTACTGGTGGCAGGGTAGATGTCGATGATGCCACCGCGGTGGCTTATAGTGCCTGGCACCTCCACTATGTTTTCCATCCTGTAACCCATAGCTTCCCATTGACTCAGCAGCTTAAAGGGCTCAACATCCATTCCCAGCTTTATGGTGTGGCAGGTAGAGGTAAAATCACTATAAAGTGTTGTCTTCTGCATAAGGGCTGGAGCTGAGGCGACAATCAGGGGAGCACTTGTAAGCGGCTCACTATTAGCTAGAGTGGAGAGCACCTGAAGCCTTTCCAGCTCGGTTGAAGTGTCTGAGGCAATGCACTGGTAAGGCAGGGCATCAGGCTCAGGAAAGAGCTTTATCTGGGTGGAGTTACACCAAGTTAAGAGTTGTTCATGGAGTTTTTTACTGTTTTCTGGTTGCGCAGTAACTACCAGCATGGGTAATTTCAGGTTTTGGTATAGAGCAGCTATGAGATAGGGCTTGGCAGCATCTAGCACGGCAACTCTTGGATTGCCCTTTGGCTGCTTTAGCTCATCTACAAGCTGGTGGTAGGTGGGCATTTCCTCAATGATATGTAATAGTTGGGTTAGGTCTAACTGCATTTTCTTCCCCAAATGCCTTTAGGGCTAGCCGAAACGGACCTAGCCCTCCAGCGAAATTGTAGCACAGGACAGAATGTTAGGGAAATTATTGACTTTCTTGTCCAGTTAGCCTTGGCTTGCTATAATGGTGGTAAATGGGTAAAGTCAGCAATCAAAAGTTTAGCTATCATCGCGTAGTGGTCAAGCTTGGCACCAGCCTGCTCACTGGCGGTAGTGACCACCTGAATGAGGACATAATGTCAAGCTTAGTGGCTCAGATGGCACAACTTCACCGGCAGGGTCTGGAACTGCTCGTAGTCTCTTCTGGAGCCATAGCCGCCGGCAGGTATAAACTGGGGCTGACCAAGAAGCTTAGAAGTATTCCTTTCAAGCAGGTATTCTCTTCAGTAGGGCAGAGTCGCCTGATGTATATCTATGAGCAACTGTTCAGCCAGCATAATATTACTGTGGCTCAGGCTTTGCTGACCAAGGCTGACCTTTCCGACCGGTCTGGTTATCTAAATGCCCGCAATACCCTTCTGGCTTTGCTTGAGCTTCAGGTATTGTGCATTGTCAATGAGAATGATGTGGTGGCGGTGGATGAGATTCAGGAGGCTAAATTTGGTGATAACGATAACCTGTCAGCTATGGTAGCTAATCTGGTTGATGCTGACCTGTTGTTACTGCTTACTGATACTGCTGGGTTATACACTGCTGACCCGCGCCGTGACCCTGATGCCCGTCTTATTCCACAGGTGGAGAGAATAGATTCAAAGATTGAGAAATTGGCAGTCGATACGGCTGGCAGCCTTGGCATCGGCGGCATGATAACCAAGATAGAGGCAGCCAGGCTGGCTACTGCCTCCGGGATAACCGTGGTTATCGCTGATGGCAGGGAGCCAGATGTTATTTTAAGGCTAGCCACTGGTGAGACTATAGGCACCCGTTTTCTGCCACTTACCGATAAGCTTGAGAGCCGCAAGCGCTGGATGGTCAGCGGTCTTTCTACCAGAGGTGGGCTGGTGGTAGATTCTGGGGCAGCCCGGGCGCTAAGAAAGCAGAAGCGCAGCCTGCTGGCAACCGGTATTAAGCAAGTTGAAGGCGAGTTTCAGCGGGGTGATGTAGTAACTGTCTATGACCACAAAGGGTCTATCCTCGGTTGTGGCATCACCAACTATAGCTCATCTGATATTGGCATCATTAAGGGTGCTCATTCTGATAAGATTGCCACCCTCCTTGGCTACGACTACGGCTCTGAAGTAGTGCACCGCAATAATCTGGTGGTATTATAGATTTTGGGGTGTTATTCGCGAATGAGTGGGGAATCAGAGTCTGTACCAGAAGGATTCTGTAGTTCACATTTTGTTTCACAATGGATATAATGGTAAGCAGATGAAGCCAATGATTGAGACTACACAAACATCCAAATTACTGGACATAGGCTACGAGAGAACTTGCCAATGTCCGCCAAATCACATTAACTGCTTGACTCCTAAGGAATGGGTTCAAAGTCAGGTAGGGGTTTGGGAATTCTCTTACGAAAAGAGGGATATAAGGGATAAAAGCATACATCCGGCCGTATTTCCAATTGCTCTACCCACAAAATGCATCAAACTATTCACTCATCAGGGTGAGTTGGTTATTGACCCATTTGCGGGGATTGGGACCACCTTGTTGGCTGCTCAAGACCTCAACAGAAACGCCGTAGGCTTTGACCTCAAGAAAGAATATATAGATACCGCGAAGTCGAGGCTAGCACAAGGAAATCTGCTTAACACAACGCAGCAGATACCTATAATAGATGATGCACGAAATATCCCACAGTATTTGCAGGAAAACACTGTGGCGCTTGCTGTTACATCGCCACCTTATTCAAGATTCTTGGACAAACCTAGACTCAACAAGAGTATGAGGGGAGATTTGCGGAATAACAAACATTATCTAACGGTACAGCAATATTCACAAGACCCAAATGACATCGGTACCCTAGAACCTATTTCGTTCAGTAAGGCTCTAGGTAAAATCTACCGAGGTATATTACCATTACTGAGGCCAAAGGCACACTGCGTAATAGACATTAATGACCTTTGGTGGGAAAACAAGCGGATACCAACTCACGTATATGTTGTCGAGGCACTTACCAAAGTTGGTTACGAGTTACGCAACATTCTAATCTGGGATAGAAGAAATCTTGTTAATAGAGTAGGCATTTTTGGTTGGCCCAACAATTACATAAAACTTGGAACTACATTTGAGTACATACTGGACTTCTGGAGATCACCCGAATAAGCAATCTCAGAGGACTTTCTTATAACAACAGTTTGGGGAGGAAATTATCAGTTTTGAACCTCAATGAGTTTAAGATTGAATTCAAAGAAATTAGAGAACATGGGTTTTATAAATCCCTGAGAAAAGGCCCAACCGGCGTTGGTCACACACTGGAACAATGCTTAGGACTGACCGAGAACAATATCGCTGTGCCCGACTTGGGCAATGTTGAATTAAAGGCACATCGAGACAATGTTACTAGTCTGATAACTCTCTTCACGTTCAACAGGAAAGCTTGGGTAATGCAACCTCTCTCAGCAATCCGAGCCTACGGTACGCCAGACCAAAATGGGCGTCTTGGGCTATACTTTACCATGAGCCAGCAACCCAATAGTTCAGGCTTGTTCCTGACTGTCACGGATGAAGTGGTATCAGTACAGCACACATCCGGCAGAACCCTAGTTCGTTGGTTCACTAAGGATTTGAGTGCGCAGTTTCACGCGAAGATGCCGGCTCTCGTACTTGTTACTGCCAGAACCGAAATGCGCGGCGATACTGAGTATTTCAACTATTACCGAGCAAGATTGCTTACTGGAACTTCACCTGCCCTCATTGCTGACCAGATACGGCGGGGCAGTATACTGATTGACCTAAGACTTCATGATGCAATCACACACGCCAGAAACCACGGTACAGGCTTCCGAGCCAGTGAGGGTTCTCTTGATCAATTGTTTACTAAGGTAGAGACTCTGTAGCAGTACTGAAAATATGACGCAAATTGTCAAAGCTTATTGCTTACATAAGGTTTTGCAGTTCCTACTTGGTAAAAGGAAGGGGATTAAGGGGATAAGGTTACCAATAAAAAACCTGAGGAGTTAAAAATATGAAATCGGCTATTGAAGAACTTAAAGAAAAGGGGAGAGCGGCTAAGGCAGCGTCTCGGCGGATGGCTTACCTCTCTACTGAGGTCAAGAATCAAGCTTTACATAATATTTCTGATGACCTGTTAGCTAAAAGGGATGAAATCCTGTCAGCCAATAAAATTGACTATAAGGAGGCTGAGGCATCAGGAATGAATGCAGTTATGCTTGACCGCTTGCTCCTATCCTCTAGTCGCCTTGAGGCTATAGCCCAGGATGTGCTGGCAGTGGCGGCTCTCTCCGACCCAGTGGGTGAGGTATTTGGTATGCGCACCCTGCCCAATGGCTTGCTAATAGGTAGAAAGCGGGTTCCGTTAGGCGTAATCGGGGCTATCTATGAGAGCCGACCCAATGTTACTATAGACATCTCTGTCCTCTGCCTGAAGTCGGGTAATGCCCTTATCCTGAGGGGAGGTAAGGAGGCGATTCGCTCTAATAGTGCTTTAGCTAAGGTGGTTCAGGAAGCTTGTAAACGGGCTGGGGTGCCTGACGGGGCAGTAAACTTTATTGAGAATACCGACCGAGCCTTGGTCAATCACCTGCTTAAGATGAGGGATGTCATTGACTTGCTCATTCCTCGGGGTGGAGCCGGGCTGATAAAGTTTGTCACTGAGAATGCGACTATGCCCGTAGTTAGCGGTGGGGTTGGTGTTTGTCATACCTATGTTGATAAGAGCGCCGACGTGGCTAAGGCAGTGGCTATCGCTTTTAATGCCAAGGTGCAGCGACCTACAGTATGCAATGCCCTAGACACCCTGCTGGTTCATGCCGCTCTTGCTCAGCGCTACTTACCCCTGGTGGCGGCTGAGTGGGCAAAGGCTGGGGTAGAAATGCACTGCGATGAGCGGGCTTTGTCTATTCTTAAATCAAATCCTGCTTTGAAGCTGGCGCCATCTACCGACGAGGATTGGGGCAAGGAGTTTCTATCGCTGGTGGCAGCGGTTAAGGTGGTGGACTCTCTGGATGAGGCGCTGGAGCATATTGAGCGCTATGGTTCAGGGCATTCTGAGGCTATCCTGACTGAGGAATATCAGGCAGCCATGCGCTTTCTTAATGAGGTGGATGCTGCCTGTGTCTATGTTAATGCCAGCACCCGGTTTACTGATGGCAGTCAGTTTGGCTTGGGGGCTGAGGTTGGCATTAGTACTCAGAAACTTCATGCCCGCGGTCCGCTAGGGGTAAAGGAGCTAACCACTTACAAGTGGATTATCTTTGGCAGCGGGCAGGTAAGACCTTAATTAGCTATAGTGTTTCTAGGGCAGCTTGTTGAATTTCAAATAGTTGCTTGATACCCTTTTCAGCTAGGGAAAGTAATGAATCAATAGTCTCCTTAGAGAAGGGCTTAGCCTCGGCTGTGCCCTGAACCTCAACAAATTCACCCTTACTGGTCATCACTACATTAAAGTCAACCTCGGCAGCGCAGTCTTCATCGTAGCACAGGTCTAATAGTCGATAGCTATGCACAATACCGACGCTGGTGGCAGCTACCGCACTCTTCAGGGGTATGGACGATATTACTCCCATATTGGCCAGGGTTTGCATTGCTTGATGTAGGGCGACATAGGCGCCGGTGATGGCAGCAGTTCTGGTGCCACCATCTGCCTGTAATACATCACAATCTACAATTAAGGTTCTCTCCCCTAGTGCGGTGAGGTCGGTTACTGCCCGCAGCGAGCGCCCAATGAGGCGCTGGATTTCCTGGCTTCTACCGGCAACCCTGCCCAGTGATGAATCACGAGGGGTGCGGGTGACCGTGGAGCGAGGCAGCATGGCATATTCAGCAGTAATCCAGCCACTGCCTCCTCCTCTGAGGAAGCCTGGCACCCTCTCCTCCACACTAACCGAGCACAGCACCCGGGTTTTTCCCAGTTCTATTAGTGCTGAGCCTTCGGCGAAACTCTGGAATCCAGGAGTTATTTGTGTCGGTCGTAGCTCATCCCAGGCACGACCATCAGCTCTTTTCACCCGAAATCTTCCCTTCTAGCCTTTAATGTATGCCAGAGTATAGCATTGATAGCTCATATTGACAATCAAGCTTGGGAGCGGTGGGGACACAGCCCCTCTTAAACACTTGTAATTACTTTCCCTTGTAAGCTAAAGGCCGCCTATTGCGGGTAGATTGAAGGGGCGTTAGTCCCTTGGAAACTCATACCTCCCTACTGAGCTAGTTCAGATAGATAGGTGACAGTTCAAAGTATAAGAGCATCCTCCACTTCAGGTTGGGAACAAGCCCTGGTTGTTCGTTTCATTGTGAGGAGTCCCTTCCTATTGTCATTGCGAGGCACAAAGTGCCGAAGCAATCTCCATGAATGCCCGGGGATTGCCACGCCTTCGGCTCGCAATGACAGGGAAAGGGGACAATGACAAGGCAAGGAAACAATGTGTC
>Ga0315282_10009616_pt1 | contig 15344 bp, 12 predicted proteins | sample YL17G07_20_MG_FD_203693 | JGI IMG/M metagenome (GOLD analysis project Ga0315282, IMG submission 203693) | Sediment microbial communities from Yellowstone Lake, YNP, Wyoming, USA - YL17G07_20 | ecosystem: Environmental > Aquatic > Freshwater > Lake > Sediment | place: USA: Wyoming | collected... | reverse complement strand
CAGCCCGCCTGTTTAAAGTTTTTAGGAGGGGGTTTGGGGGAACCCTTTTTTGCCAAAAAGGGTTCCCCCAAGTCCCATCCTGGCCGGGATTTTGGCAATTGCAATCCAACGCCAAGTACGATAGGTTGAACTAGCCTTGTCCCGCGATCCCGGCCCTCATGCGCCGGCGGGCACTGCGGACGCGGCGCAGGGAGGTTTCCGCCTGCCGTTTCATAGAACACTCGTCACGATATATAGGGGGGTCCAGATGAGGATTTTTGGGTCCAACGAACTGAAAGAAGACGTCCTCGCCAAAGGCCTGTGCATCGGATGCGGGGCCTGCATCAACCTGTGCCCATACTTCAGGTCTTACAAGGGCAAGACGGCCAGCCTCTTTCCCTGCACCGTGGAAAAGGGACGATGCTTCGCCTATTGCCCGAAGGTCGAGGTGGACCTGGAGGCGCTGTCCGAGCAGACCTTCGGCCGGCCCTACGACGGCAATCCTTTGGGCACGTACCGCGCGATCAAGACCGCCCGGGCCGGCAAAGCCGTGGGGGCCGGGCAGTTCCAGGCCGGCGGCACGGTCTCGGCCCTGATGTGCTTTGCCCTGAGCCAGGGGATCGTCGACGCCGCGGTGCTCACCGGCCGGGAAGAACTCCTGCCCGTGCCGCGACTGGCCAGGACGGCGGAGGAGGTCTTGTCCTGCGCCGCGTCCAAGTATACTGCCGCGCCGACCCTGTCCGCTTTGAACGAAGCGATCAAGGCCGGCGGCGAGCGGCTGGGGGTGGTGGCCACGCCCTGCCAGACCCTGGCCGCGGCCTTGCTCAGACAGAACCCCATGAACGAGGAAAACTTCCGAGACCCGATCTCGCTTCTGGTCGGCCTCTTCTGCACCTGGTCCCTGGACTACCGGGCCTTCGAGGCTTACGTGGCCGGCCGGGTGGACATCCATAAAGTGCGCAAGGTCGATATCCCGCCGCCGCCGGCCGAGGTCCTCGAGATTTACACGGACAACGGCAGGATCACGGTCCCGCTGGATGAGGTTCGCACCCTGACCAACGATACCTGCGGCTACTGCCTGGACATGACCGCCGAATTCTCCGACCTGTCCGTGGGCGTGCTCGAGGGCCGCACGGACAAAAACACGCTCATCATCCGGAGTAAGCGCGGGGAGGAGGTCGCGTCCGCGGCCGAGAAGGCGGGCTACCTGGTGCTGGAGGAGATGCCGACCGAGAGCCTCGAGCACCTGAGGTGGGCTGCGGGCAACAAGAAGAAGCGGGCCCTGGCCCGGATTCAGGAGGCCGGCCGGCTCAACACCGCCGAGGAGGCGGGGCGGGCCATGGTGCGGATGAACGCCGATGCGATCGCGGCGATCCTGGGCTAGGCCAAGATAAAGGGGATGACGATGGCGACTTTGCTGGATGGAAAAGATGGAATGGAATACATGGCCATGGGCAACGAGGCGTTTGCCCGCGGGGCCCTGGAGGCGGGAGTCAAGGTGGCCGCCGGTTATCCGGGCACGCCGTCCTCCGAGATCATCGAGCAGCTCTCCCGCGCGGCCAAGCAGGCCGGGATATACGTGGAATGGTCGGTGAACGAGAAGCTGGCCTTGGAAGTGGCCGCGGCCGCCTCCTTTGCCGAGCTACGCTCCCTGGCGGTGATGAAGCAGAATGGGGTGAACGTGGCCTCGGACTTTTTGTTGCACCTGGCCACCTCGGGCACGCGCGGGGGCATGGTGCTCATTGCCTGCGAGGACCCGGGGGCGCTATCCAGCGTCAACGAGGGCGACGCTCGGACGTTCGCCAAGCTGGTCGAGATTCCGCTGCTCGAGCCGGGCGACTTCCAGGAAGCCAAGGACATGACCAAGTGGGCCTTCGAGCTATCGGAAAAAATCCGCAACCTGGTCATGATGCGCAGCGTGACCCGCATGTCCCACGCCAGCGGCAACGTCCGCTTCGGCCCGCTGCCCAGCGGCGAGGCCAAGGCCGAATACAAATATTCCGGCGGCTTGCTCGATCCCAACACCGGCCCGGTGACGGCGGGCGGGTACAGACACCGTTTCGTCCTGGAAAAGCTCAAAAAGGCGGTGGCCCTTTTCGAGGAATCGCCCTTCAACACCTACCAGGGCCCGGAAAAGCCGGCCCTGCTGCTCATCACCAGCAGCGCCTGCTACCTGTATAGCCGGGAGGCGGCGCGCATCCTGGACGTGGAGGACAAGGTCGGCATCTTGAAGTTGGGCACAACCTGGCCCCTGCCGCCCAACCTGCTGAAAAAGCACCTGGCCAGCACGGACAACATCCTCATCGTCGAAGAGGTCATGCCCTTCATGGAGGAGAACGTGAAGGTGCTGGCCGCGGAGATGGCCGCCGAGATCGGCATCAAGAACTTTTACGGCAAGAAGTCCGAACACATCCCTTCCGTGGGCGAGTTGAACCCGGACGTCGTCCTCTCGGCCCTGGCCGACATCCTGGACGTGGGCTACGAAAGCGTACCGGCCGAGTACGCCAAGAAGACCGGGGCCCTGGCCTATACCAAAGCGCCGGCCCGGGCACTCACCTTCTGCCCCGGCTGCCCCCACCGGGCCTCCTTCTGGTCCATCCACAACGCGCTCGAACTCGACGCGCGCAAGGGGTTTGTCTGCGGCGACATCGGCTGCTACACCATGGCCATCGGGCCCACCGGCTTCAACACGGTCAAGTCGGTCCATTCCATGGGCTCGGGCGCGGGCCTGGCCAGCGGTTTCGCCAAGCTGCGCCAGTTCGGCATGGAGCAACCGGTCGTCGCCGTCTGCGGCGACTCGACCTTCTTCCATTCGGCCATCCCGGCCCTGGTTAACGCCGTGCACCACAAGGCCGACTTCACCCTGATCGTGCTCGACAACAGCGGCACGGCCATGACCGGCTTCCAGCCCCACCCAGGCCTGACCGTCAACGCCATGAACGACGAGGTGCCGGCCCTGGACATCGCCGAAATCTGCCGGGCCATGGGGGCCAAGGTCGAGGTGCGGGACCCCTTCAACCTCGAGGAAACCCAGAACGCCTTGAACCAGCTCCTCGAGTACAAGGAAGGGGCCAAGGTGCTCATCCTCAGGCAGCCCTGTGCCCTCAGCCCGCAGCGCAAGGCCGGCCAAAAGTTCAAGATGCAGGTGGACGAGGCGCTTTGCCTGGGCGAAACCTGCGGCTGCGGCCGGTTGTGCACGCGCATCTTCCGCTGCCCCGGCCTGGTCTGGGACCAGGAAAAGGGAATCAGCCGCATCGACGAGGTCATCTGCGTCGGGTGCGGGGTCTGCGCGGACATCTGCCCGCAGCAGGCCATCAAACGGGAGGTAGCCTGACATGGGACAGCCACGATTGGCCAAAGACCCCTACAATCTGATCATCACCGGCGTGGGCGGCCAGGGCAACGTCATGGCCTCCCGCGTCCTGGGCAACATGCTCGTCCGGACGGGTCTGTCCGTGACCATCGGCGAGACCTTCGGCTCCTCCCAGCGCGGCGGCTCGGTCATGAGCCATCTTCGCATCTCGGAGAAAGGTACCTGGAGCCCGCAGATTCCCAAGGGCCAGGCCGACCTGATCATGGCCCTCGAGCCGTCCGAGGCGGTGCGGCTGCTCGCCTCCTACGGCAATCCCAAGGTCAAAGTGCTCAGCAACAACCGGCCCATCTACCCGGTGGACGTCATCGCCGGGGTGGCCACGTACCCGAGCCTCGAGGAGATCATCCAGCCGGTCAAGGAACTGACCAGCGCGGCCTGGTTCATCCCGGCCACGGATGAGGCCCTCAAGATGGGCAACCCCATTTACAGCAACATCATCATGCTGGGGGCCCTGGCCGCCACGGACGCGCTGCCCATGGAGACTGAGGTTTTCAAGCAGGTCATCTCCGAATTCCTCTCCGAGGACAAACTGGACCTGAATCTCAAGGCCTACGAACTCGGCGGAGAGCTGCTCCGGCAGGCCTGACCCCGATCTTCCTCCCCGGCGGCGCGGCGGGAAAAAGGGGTCAGGAACCTTTTTCTGATGTTCAATCACCCGGCTTGTTGAAGCGGAAGTCTGTACCTATTTTGAATTTATTCAACTCGATATGGGAAAAAGGTTCCTGACCCCTTTTTCTTCAACTCCGTTCATGTCGCGCACCCCCCGCCTATGACACGCCGCGACGCCGCCGACCTCATCCCAAGCATCGTCAATCGCCGCATGCTCGTGGCCTTTCTCATGGGCTTTTCCTGCGGCCTGCCCTTGTTGTTGACCATCTCCCTGCTCCAGGCCTGGATGAAGGAAGAGGGCATCGACCTGACCCTGATCGGCCTCATGGCCCTGGTCGGTCTGCCCTACTCCCTGAAATTCGCCTGGGCCCCGCTACTCGACCGCTTTACTCCGCCATTCCTGGGGCGCAGGCGGGGCTGGCTGATCACGGCCCAGGCCGCCCTGATCCTGGCCATCATCGGGCTCGGTCAGACCAGCCCCTCCCGCACGCCCTGGCTCCTGGCCTTCATGGCCCTGCTGGTGACCTTTTTCAGCGCCAGCCAGGACATTGTCGTGGACGCCTACCGCCGGGAGGACCTGCTGGACCGGGAACTCGGCCTGGGCTCCTCCCTATACGTGAACGGCTACCGCCTGGGCATGCTCCTGGCCTCGGGCGGAGGCCTCATCCTGGCCGACCACCTGGCTTTCCCCTCGGTCTACCTGGTGCTGGCCCTGTGCCTCCTCCCAGGCATGGCCACCACCCTGATGACTCCGGAACCCGCCGTAACCGCAGGCACGCCCCAAAGCCTGAAAGAAGCGGTCATCGAACCCTTCATTGAATACTTCAGCCGGGAAAACGCCGTCTGGATTCTGGCCTTCATCCTCCTGTACAAAATAGGAGACACCATGGCCAGCACCATGACTCTGCCTTTCTACCTGGACCTGGGTTTCACCAAAACCCAGATCGGGGCCGTGGTCAAGCTCTTCGGGTTCTGGGCCACCATCGGCGGCGGGCTGCTGGGCGGGGTGCTCATGCTCCGGCTGGGCATCGCCCGTTCGCTCTGGGTCTTCGGCATCCTCCAGGGCGTGTCCACGGCCGGCTTCGCCTTGCTGGCCCTCATCGGCCGGAGCCTGCCGGGGTTGGCCGGCGTGGTGGCTTTCGAAAACGTGACCGGCGGCATGGGCACGGCCGCCTTTGTCGGCTACATGGCCAGCCTGACCAACAAAAAGTTCACCGCCACCCAGTACGCCCTCCTCACCAGCCTCATGGGCGTGCCCCGGGTCCTGGCCTCGGCGCCCACCGGCTTCCTGGCCAAGAACCTGGGCTGGTTCACCTTCTTTGCCGCCTGCGCCCTGATCGCCATCCCCGGCCTGCTGCTCCTGCTCAGGTTCGTTCCCAGGCAGGAGGAGGAAGCCGGCATAAAATTGTAGGGCACGTTGTCACGCCAAGGCGTGCCCATACCGAGCGCCACCCATTCGCGGGCGGGTTTGAAACCCGCCCCTATGAAGTATGGCATGGGCGTCCTTGTCCAGGAATCACGGGCAAGATGCCCGTGCCACGTGGATGTCATGCGTGGCCGACAAGCGGCCATGGCACCCGACTGGAAAAACCGCGGGGTACCTGGTGCGATGGGTAGGGGCTCAGGTTCGTTCCCCGGGAAAGAGAATGATGAATGATGAGTGCGGAATGATGCAGGAGACCCCCGCCCTTTCGCTCTAGGTTTGACGCACCACGTAAAACGCACCGCGCATTACAAATTGTAGGGGCACGGCATGCCGTGCCCCTACGCCGCTCGCGCACCCACGCACTTTTTTTATTGGTTGTCTTCGGGGTCGCCATCCGGGTCGGCCAGTTCCGGGGCTTGAATCTGGCGGGTGGTTCGTTCCAGGGGTTCGGCCTGGGGGATGCCTTGGGGGGTGTCGGCGCCCAGGTCGGTGAAGCGGCGGGCCGCCGGCAGGACGCGGCTCTCGAGGGAGCCGACGGCCTTGTTGTACGAATCCACGGCGCCGTCCAAGCTCCGGCCCACCCGGACGAAATGCTCGATCAGAATCCGCAGCCGGTCGTAAAGTTCCCGGCCCAGGCGGCTGATCTCCTCGGCGCTCTCGGCGATCCGTTCCTGCCGCCAGCCATAGGCCACGGCCTTGAGCAGGGCGATGAGCGTGGTCGGGGTGGCCAGGATGACCCGCTGGTTGACCCCCTCCTCGATCAGGGCGGGGTCCTGTTCGAGGGCGGCGGAAAAGAAATTTTCTCCGGGCAGGAACAGGACCACGAACTCCGGGGCCGGCGAGAACTGTTCCCAATAGGCTTTGGCGCTGAGGCTGGTCATGTGGGCGCGGATGTGTTGGGCATGGCGGCGCAGTTTTTCCGTGCGCAGGGTCTCGTCCTGGGTCTCGTGGGCTTCGAGGTAAGCCATAAGCGGCGCCTTGGCGTCCACGACCACGTTTTTGCCGCCGGGCAGCCGTACGATCAGGTCGGGCCTGAGACGGCCGCCCTCCCCGGTCTCGACCGTGGCTTGCTCGACAAAGTCGCAGTAATTCAGCATCCCGGCCATCTCGACCACCCGGCGAAGCTGAATCTCTCCCCACCGGCCCCGCACCACGGGCTGGCGCAGGGCCCTGACCAGGTTCCCGGTCTCGGTCTTGAGCTGATCCTGGGTCTGGATGAGGGATTTCACCTGCTCGGTCAGGCCGCCGTAGGCCCGTGCCCGCTCCTGCTCCACGGCCTGGGTCTGGGTGTTGATCTTGTCCAGGGATTCCCGGATGGGCAAGACCAGACCCTCGATGGCCTGCCGCCGCTGGTCCAGTTCGGACTTGGCCTCGGTCTGGTATTTTCCCAACGTCTCACGCGCCAGGGTCAGAAAGGACTGGTTGCTGCTCTTCAGGGTCTCGGAGGCGAGGGCGGTGAAGACGCTGGACAGCTCCGACTTGGCCCGCTCGAGGAGGGCCAGCTTTTCCACGGCATCTCTCCGGGCATGCTCCAGCTCGGCCGCCAGGCGGGCCTCCTGCGCGGTCAAGGCGGCATGGGCTGCGTGCTGGGTTTCATGTTCCCGCCGGCTCTGCTCGAGCTCGACCTCCAGCCGCGCGCATTGATGGCTGAGAAAAGAGACACGTCCCCGCCAGGCCAGCCAGACGGCCACGCCGCCCAGAACCAGGCCCAGTACCAGGCCGAGAAACGGGGCAAGGCTGCTTGGCCCGCCGCCGAAAGTAAAGAGAGATTCCATGACCAAGGGATGGGGGCGGCCAGGGCCCGCGGCCTGGCCGGCCTTTCAGAGCGATTCCTTGTATCTTTCCTGGATGGACCGAAGCACGTCGAGCTTGGAGAAGAAGATATCCACCAGCTCGGGATCGAACTGGGAGCCGCGCGCCTCGGTGATGGTTGCCAGCACCTTGCCCTCATCCCAAGCCTCTTTGTAGACCCGGGCCGAGGAGAGGGCGTCATACACGTCGGCCAGGGACACGAGCCGGCCGTAAAGCGGGATTTCGCTCTCTATCTTGCCCCGAGCCTTGCCGTTGGGCAGAACGTAGCTTGGGAACGGCTGGTTAAAGGCGTCCACGTGGCCGGGATACCCTTTCCCGTCCCACCGCTCGTGATGATTCATGGCCACTTCCCCGGCCGCCTCGTCGAATTCCGACTGCGCATCCAAAAACAGGCGCGCGCCCAGGACGGTGTGCTGCTTCATGATCTCGAATTCATCCTGGTCGAACCGGCCCGGCTTCTTCAGGATCAAGTCGGAAATGGCCACCTTGCCCACGTCGTGGAGCATGGCGGCCATGCGCAGGCTGTCCCGGTTCTTGTCCAGTTCTTTCTTGGACAGCTCGTGGCGGCGGGCCCACTCCTCGTAAAGCTCCACCGTGTACCCGCCCACGCGGTTGACATGGGCGCCCGTCTCCTTGGGATCGCGCAGCTCGGCCATGCGGATCATGCGCAGCAGAATGGTCCGGGTCATCTGGGCACGTTCGAGAGCCACGGCGGCCAGGCTGGCGAAGTTCTGCATCATGTTCTCGTCTTCGCGAGGGAAGACCGCGATCTGGCCGCTTTCGTTCTTGGCGTTGATGAGCTGGAGCACCCCCAGGATATCCCCCCGGGTGGTGCGGAGCGGGATGGTGTACATGGACCGGGTCGAGTAACCGGATTTCTCGTCAAAGCTTCGATCAAAGGAATAAGGGGCCGTGGCCGGTATATCCTCGACCCGCGGCAGATTGAGGGTGTTGCCCGTAGCGGCCACATAGCCGGCAATGCTTTTCAGATGGATGGGCATGGAAAAAGTGGAGTAAATGAGCTTTTCGCCCTGGGGAAGGCGCTGCTGCAGCGTTTCGTTCTGCGTGTAGGTGAAATGGAGAAGATCGCCGTGACGGATGTAGATGGAGCCGGCGTCCGCGTTGGTGAAATGGCGCGCCTCGGACAGGACCCGCTCCAAAAGCATGTCCAAGTCCTTGACCTGGTTGAGCTCGATGCCTAGGAGTGCCAGGATGTCCAGCTTTTCCTTTTCCGTCAGCATGACAGCCCTTTTCCCATGATGGACCTTTTTCTTCAACGGACCGGAATCCAGGGCATTGCAGCCATCGCGTTATTGGGACCCTATTATAACCTTTTCCCCCGGACTTGCCAACAAGTTGATGCGCAGGCGAGGGAGCAGCCTTTCGGCGACGCGGCCCGAGCGTCTAGGAGAGGCCCTCCAGGAAGTCCCGCAGGGCGGGCACGAGATAGACCCGACTGAGATCGAACCGCTTCACGGCCCGGGCCAGAACGTCGATCTTGTCTTGCAGAGGGGCGGCGGGGTTCAGGATCAGCAGGAGCCGCCCACGCAGCCGGCACAGGCCGCCGGCAACAAACCCTTCCCCCCCTTCGACGGCCTCATACCGCACCTCGAAGTCCAGCCTTTGGGCCAGTTCCTCCAGGGCTCTCAGAAGGTCCTGCTCCTTCATCCCGCACCTCCAGACCCAGTGGAGGGGAGCGGCTTCCCCGCGGCATCGGCGGATAGACGATAGTTTCAAGCGACAGCGGTTCCATTGTAAACGCCCGGAACCGGCAAAGGCAAGGAAAAGGCGGCCGGCCATGAGGAGGCGTGGGGAGGGCGGCCGGTAGGAAAGACACGAGGCCGCACCAAGTGCGGCCTCGTGGAAGGAAAAAACCGCTTACTTCAGCTCGATGGTCTCAAAGGCGATGGCCGGGATGCAGCCATGCGACGGTTCCCACGATTTGACGCGCGGACCCAGGCCAAACGGCGAATGGCTCATCCAGAGGAAGGTCGTGATATAGCTGTCCCGGATCAGCTTGGATATCTTTTTCCCCCAATCGATCAGCTCGGCGTTGGTTTCGGCATACATGGCCTTGCGCAGCATGGCGTCGATTTCGTCCGTGGTGTAGTAGGCGTGCAACGTGCCTTTCAGGTAGAAATCGGACATTTCGGCCGGGGCCTGGAACTCGGCGTCATACCACCCCACATAGGGGATGAGGCCGCGGAATTTCCGCTGGAAGAAGTTGCCGTAAAAGGCACCGGCTTCGTACTTGTTCACCTTCACCTTGATGCCGACATCTCCCAGATTGGAAGCCAGGGCCTCGGAGATGATGTCCGTGGTCTGGACCTGCATCTCGGTCTCGAACCCGTTCGGGTATCCGGCCTCCCTAAGCAGGGCCTTGGCCTTTTCCGGATCGTAGGGTTCAGGCTTGAGCTTCGGATCGGCGCCCAGAGTCACGGGCGGCAGCACGTCGCCCCAAGGCTCGGCCGCGTCAAAGAGAATTCTCTTGCAGATGGTCGCCCGATCAATGGCCATGCCCGCCGCCTTGCGCACGCGGATGTCCAGGAAGGGGCTGGGCGTCTTGGGGTCCACTAGGTCGGCATAGACCATGGTCGCGCCGGAGACGCCCTTGACCCAGAACAGCTTCATTTTGGGATCGGCCTGCACTTCCTTGATGTGAGCGGGTAGAAGCGGCGCGATGTCCGCTTCGCCATTTTTCAGCATGGCCAGGCGCGTGGAGTTCTCAGGCACATAGAGCAATTTCAAGGTCTTGACATTCGGCGTTTTCCGGTAATGGTTGGGCACCGCCTCGTAGATCGTCCACTGGTCCTGCTTGTAGTCCACCCACTTGAACGGGCCGGCGCCGATGGGATGCTTGGCGAATTCCTCGTCCCCCACCTTCTCCCGATAGGCCTTGGGCATGATGCCGCCGCCCCACCACAGACGGCCGATGAACCCCCAGTCAGCCTGGGCCAGGTGGATGCGCACCAGCCTGGAGTTCAGGATTTCCACGTCCTTGATCGTGTCGCGCCACATCGTACCAAAAACGTACTTGAACTTCTTGTCGGTGTAGACGGCCATGCTGTATTTCACGTCCTCGGCTGTAACCGGATCCCCATTGCTGAACTTGACATCGTCCCTCAGGAGGAAATCGATGTACTTCCAGCCCGGGGCAATCTTGAAGGACTTGGCTATGGCCGGCACGAAACTGCGGTTCGTGGTCACCGACACCAGGCTGTCGAAACAGGTTTGGTTGACATACGGCGGAGCGCCATTCTGCGTGGCTGGGTCGCCGCCCTTGCAGTTGAAGGTCGCCCAACTGGTGGCAAAGGTCACCGTTCCTTGAGGCGCGGCCCAGGCCGCGGAGCCCACGGCCAGCAGCACGGCCATGACCGCCAACAAGACCGCGCTCCGGCCTCCCCCGTGTTTCATCCCCATTGTTTTACCCATGTTTCCTCCTTTTCCCCTTATTACTGAGCGCCGGCCCGGCCGACACCCTAAAAATTACGGCTCGCCTGCGTCATGATCCAAAAAGGGGCGGATCCCCGCGATCATGACAATCTTTCGAGCGGCCAAGTATGTATTTTTTGAGACTATGCCGACCCGGACGCGAAGTCAAGGGGGTTTCCTGATTCTGGGGCAGTAAAGCAGCACCGCCGGATTTGGGCATATTAGAATTGTATTCTGCGCGGCGAAGAACAGGGTAGGGAGACGGTTCTGCGGAAAAATAAACAAGGAGCGGGATAGCACGGTCGAGCAAAAGCGCGAGGCCGCACGGGGTGCGGCCTCGCGTGAATGGGAAATCCGGTTACTTCAACTCGATGGTCTCGAAAGCAATGGCCGGGATACTGCCCAGAGACGGCGACCAGGCTTTAACGCGCGGACCGAGGGCAACCGCCGAGTGGTTCGCCCAGAGGAAGGTCGTAAAATAGCTTTCCCGGATCAGCTTGGAGATCTTCTTTCCCCAATCGGCGAGCTCCGCATCAGACATGGCGTACATGGCCTTGCGCAGCATGGCATCGACCTCGTCCGTGGTGTAGAAAGCATGCGGCGTGCCCTTCAAGTAGAAGTCGGACACCTCGGCCGGAGCCTGCCTCTCGGGATCGTACCAACCCACATAGGGGAGGAGACCACGAAATTTTCTCTGGAAGACGTTGTCGTAAAAGGCGCCGGACTCCCACTTATTCACCTTCACCTTGATGCCGATATCACGCAGGTTGGAGGACAGAGCCTCGGAGATAATGTCCGTGGTTCCGACGTGCATTTCGGTCTCGAATCCGTTGGGATAGCCGGCTTCCCTGAGCAGGGCTTTGCCCTTCTCCGGATCGTAGGGTTCGGGCTTGAGCGTCTTGTCGTAGCCCAGGGTAATGGGCGGCAGCACGTCGCCATAGGGCTCGGCCGCTCCGAAAAGAATCCTCTTGCAGATGGTCTCCCGGTCAATGGCCAGGCCCACGGCATGGCGCACGCGGATGTCCAGGAAGGGGCTGGGCGTCTTGGGGTCCACCAGATCGCAAAAGTAGATGTTCGTGCCGGTGATGTACTTGACCCAGTGTATCTTCATTTTCGGATCGGCCTGTATTTCCTTGATGTGGGCCCCCAACAGAGGCGCCATGTCGGCCTCGCCGTTCTTGAGCATGGCCAGCCGCGTGGAGTGTTCCGGCACATAGAGCAACTTCACGGTCTTGACATGGGGGGTGGCCCGGTAATGGTTGGGCACCGCCTCGTAGATCGTCCACTGATCTTGCTTATAGTCTATAAACCTGAACGGGCCGGCGCCGATGGGATGCTTGGCAAATTCTTCGTCACCCACTTTTTCCCGGTAGTTCTTGGGCATGATGCCGCCGCCCCACCACAGACGGCCGATCAACCCCCAGTCTGCCTGGTTCAAGTGAAAGCGCACAAGTTTCGGATTGACGATCTCCACCTCTTTGATCGTCCGGCGCCACATCGGCCCGAATTGATACTTGTATTTCCTATCTAGATACAGGGCCAGGCTGAATTTCACGTCTTCGGCCGTGACCGGGTCGCCGTTGCTGAACTTAACATCGGTCCTCATGTTGAAATCGATGTACTTCCATCCTGGCGCGATCGTCCAGGAACTGGCCAAAGCAGGAATCCAGTTGCGATCCACGCTCACCGACACCAGGCTGTCAAAGCAGGTTTGGTTGGTGTACGGCGGAGAGGCGATATTCGTGGCCGGGTCGCCGCCCGTGGTGTTGAAGGTCGGAAAACTGGTGGCAAAAGTTACGGTCCCCGTCGGCGTCGGCGCCGCCCAGGCCGCGGAGCCCACGGCCAGAAGAAGCAGGGCCATCACCGCCAACAAGATCGCGCTCCAGCCCCCCACATGTTTCACACGCAATGTTTTGCCCATGTTTCCTCCTTTTCCTTCCTCTTACCTCGATTCAGCCCATAAGCAGCGCCGGCCTTGCCGGCTCCCCCTACCACGCCTGCATGCAGGCTCTGAATCATGATCTATAAAAGAATGAGTACCCGAGGACTTTCTGTCGAATGAAGGGATGCATCTGTGGCGAACCTAAGCCGGTTTGGCCGGCATGTCAAGGTTATTGCTTGCCTGCGAAAGAAAACCGCGGCAGGCCTCCCCCAGCGGCCTCAGATCTGGCCGTCCAGGGCCAGCGCATACAGCCGGGCCACGTTCATCTTTTGAAGCTCCGCCCCGAAGGCCTCCATGCCGGGGCCCATGGGGTAGCGGTCGAGAAAGGAAATCCGGGCCTGGGCCTCGGCGAGAGACCAGCCCTGGGTCACCGCGTCTTTGGCCGCCGCTATCCAATCCCGGATGAGCGCGGCCTGTTCGTCCAGGTAGGCCGGGGTGCAGACCTCGCCGTGACCGGGAACGAGGATGCCGGCGTTCAGGCAGCGGACTTTCTCCAAGGAGTCGAGCCAGTCGAGGGGCACGGCTTCGTGCAGGAAAGCCTGCACCTGGTAAAAGATGTTGTCTCCGGTGAAGATCACGCCTTCCCGGGGGATGGAAACGGCGGTCTCGCTGGCCGTGTGGCCGGGCGTGTGCAGCAGTTCGAAGACGTGTTCGCCGACGTGGAGCTTCATACTCTCCTCGAAGGTGACCGCCGGCAGGCGGACCCGGTACCCTTCCATGTAGGCCAGGCCTTCCGGGTCGATGAGGCGGGTGCGTTCCTTGATCTGGGCCGGATCGGCCTGGCTCATGACCTGCCGCGTCCCTTCCTGGGCTATGCAGACCGTGTCGAAAAAGAAGTTGCCGGTGTAGTGGTCCCCATGGGGCTCGGTGTTGATGAGAAACCGGACCGGGCCGTACTTCTTGATGACTTCGCGCCAGGCCACGGCGTCCGAGGGCCGTTGAGGCGTGTCGATCATGACCACACCCTCCGAGGTGACGACAAATCCCGGATTGCAACCCCGATAGCCCGTTTCCACGTATACGTTCCTGGTCACCTGTTCCATGCCTCGTCCCTCCTTGGTTTGTTTCAGGCGCCAGTATACACCACTTTCACCGCCCGCGAGAAGGACCTGATCAGGCGAGGGTGTGCCACATAAACGGAGGTTAGGCGACGTGGAAAAAGGGGTCAGGAACCTTTTTCTGAGGTTCAATCGCTGGGCTCGTTGAAGCGAAAATCTGCACCTATTTTGAATTTATTCAACGACATACGGGAAAAAGGTTCCTGACCCCTTTTTCGGTGTTTTCAAGGCATGGCCGACAAGCGGCCATGGCACTCGATCCAACCGCCGTTTGTGTCGCACACCCAGCACGACCGGAGCGCGTGACATTGGCGCCGGTTTATGAAATAATGATCCCGTTTCTCAAACAGGAAAAGGAGGGAGGCATGCCACAGGATTCCATCATCACTCCGGAGATGAGAAGCCGGATCGGCGTCGAGTCGGCGCCGACGGTCTATGAGATCGAAAAGGAACCGATTAGGCGCTGGGCCGATGCCATTGGAGACCCGAACCCGCTGTACCACGACGAGGCCTACGCCAAACAGCAAGGCTTTACCAGCCTCGTCGCGCCGCCGGGCTTTATCGCCCAATATGCCTTCCCGGTGAAGGTCGGCGGGCCGCCGCCCCGCATCGCCAGCCCGCTCGCCAGGAATCTCAACGGCGGCAACGAATACGAGTTTTTTAGTCCGGTTCAGGCCGGCGACGTGCTGAGCGTCACGGGCAAGCTGGTCGATCTGCAAGAACGCTCGGGCCGGATGGGCACGATGCTGATCCAGGTCGTGGAGATGACCTACAAAAACCAGCGCGGCGAAATAGTGGCCAAGGCGCGCTTCACCGGCATCAGCTATTAGGCGGGACCGAGGGAAAGGAGTCGGGCGTGAGCGGACAAGTGTTTTGGGAAGACGTGAAAGTGGGGATGGAGATTCCGGCCCTGGTCAAGAAACCCACCACGCAGCAGTTGGTGCGCTGGGCCGGGGCTTCGGGCGATTTTTACCAGATACATTACGACAAGGATTTTGCCTTGGGCAACAACCTGCCGGGCGTCATCGTGCACGGGGCGCTGAAGAGCGCCTGGCTGGGGCAGCTTTTGGGGGACTGGGTCGGTCTGAAGGGTTTTGTCAAGAAGTTTAGTTGCAGTTATCGGGGCATGGACGTGCCCGGCGACACCCTGACCCTGAAGGGCACGGTGACCGGGAAGCGCGTCGAAGGCGGGGAGCGCCTGGTCGAGCTGGACATCTGGATGGAAAACGGGAAGGGGGAAAAGACCACGCCGGGCCAGGCCATGGTGGCCCTGCCCAGCCGGGGATAGTGTCGCGTTCCGGACGGTCCTTGCAGTTGTAGGTTGGGTTGAGCGTAGCGAAACCCAACAATTTGGGCTTGCCGGGCGGGTTTGAAACCCGCCCCTACGCGAGATGGCCGCGTCGTCACGCCAAGGCGTGACTCCTCGCAATGACGGAACGGGGCTTGCTTGTTGGAAACAAGAGTCAGGGACCTTTTTTCAGGGTTTGCTCGAAGCTATGAACCATCGCTAAGACGGCTTTGCGGAAAAAGGTTGCCGACCCCTTGGTCATACACAACGTCATAAATGGATACGCATACAGAGCGTCAGAACAAAGCAGACCAAGGCGCGACGAAGGCGAGGAATGAGGCGTACTTTTAGTACGCTTGAGTGACGAGCCGAGGAGCAACACAGGGATGCGAAGTTATGGCGCTCTGTGTCAGCCCTGAAGCGCC
>Ga0315282_10009615_pt1 | contig 15347 bp, 12 predicted proteins | sample YL17G07_20_MG_FD_203693 | JGI IMG/M metagenome (GOLD analysis project Ga0315282, IMG submission 203693) | Sediment microbial communities from Yellowstone Lake, YNP, Wyoming, USA - YL17G07_20 | ecosystem: Environmental > Aquatic > Freshwater > Lake > Sediment | place: USA: Wyoming | collected... | reverse complement strand
CAAGATCAAGAACGCCAGGGCGTGAGCCAGGAGCACGGGTTTTCGTTGGATATTGGCGACTATCGGCACCGGCCTTTTGAGGTTCAGCCCGGCGGCGGCGAGCGGCGCCAGAGACGCGAGGAACCACCAGATCAGTCCGGCGACGAGGACCATAATCGCCCGCGGGCGGCGGGATGGAGTGAGCGCGGTCATGGTTTTGAAGAATCTAGTATAACATGACTCCTAGTTTGAAACAAGGGACCCGGGGCCGGCGGGAGGCGGCCGGCGGGCGGGGGCGATTTGAAGCGGTCGCAAACGAAGTCCGGGATTTTGGCCTGGCTCTGAGCTTGTTCCTGGCCGTGCTGGCCGGGATCGCGCTGTTGCGGGCCAGGGAAAACCTGGTTCCGCCCCTGCTCGTGAGTGCGGTTCTGGTCTCGGGCCTGGCGGTGCTGTGGCCGTTGCCGCTGTGGCCCCCGCAGCGCCTGGCCATGCTGGTCGCGGGCGCAGTGGGATGGTTCAATACTCGGCTGCTGCTGGGCCTGGTCTTTTATCTGGTATTGACGCCGACGGCGTTGCTCTTGCGGCTTTTCGGGAAAGACCTGATGAACCGAAGCTGGCTGCCGGATCAACCGAGTTACTGGCAGGACCGGCTCGAGCCGGAGGATGATCCGGCCCAGGATGAAAAACAATTCTGAATTAAACCATGGTCACTGACACGGTCGGCTCCGAGTTCTGGCGCGAGGGGAACCTCGACAGCCAAGCCTTGCCCCGGGTCTTCTTCGAGCTGTGCCTGGCCAAAAAAACCGGCCGGCTCGATCTCCTGACCGAGCCGCCTCCCTCGGGCAAGATCCTCAAGCGAATCTTCCTCCGCCACGGGACCTCCTTCCACGTGCAGGGCGGCTCCGTGGACGAGACCTTGGGCAAAATCCTGGTCCGGCTGAAAAAGCTCGGCGAAGAGGAGCACGAGAAACTGCTCTCCGAAGCGGGCAAGGACTACGGGGAGATGGAGCAGCGCCTGATCCAGAGCGGCCGCTTCCCGCCCAACGAGCTGCTCGAAGCCCTGGCCATCCAGACCGCGACCAAGATCAAGCGGTGTTTTGCCTGGAACCGGGGCTGCTACCTCTTCAAGCCGGAGGCCGAAAACGAGATTCTCTCTAAATATGTGCTGCATGAGATCCCGCCGGAAAAACTCTTGCTCGAAGGCGTGCAGGAGGCATACCCCCTGCCCCGGATCCACAAAGAATTCGCCGGCCTCGAGAAGAAGACCTTTCATCGCGCGGCCCGCCTGGAGGAAATGGCTCCCAAGCTGGGCCTGCCGCCGGCCCTGCTCCGGTTTGCGCTCAAGCTGCCGCCGGAGTTCTCCTTCGGCCCCACCGCCCGGGGCGCCAACCCCAAGCCCGAAGTCTCCTACCCGTTTTTGCTCGCCCTCTATCTGGGCGGGATGATTACGCTGCCCCCGGAAGAGGAGAATTTCCCTCTCGGCCGGGCCGCCGCGGCTTCGGCCAAGGATAAGACTCCGCCCCCGGCCGCGAAGAAGCCGGAGCCGGCGCCCAAGAAAGAAGAGCCCAAGCTGCCGATCGAGCAGCTCCTGGACCGGGAGCTCAGCGATCAGGAAGTGCTGGCGGAAATCGAGCGGATGAGCAAGCTCTTTTCCCAGCCGGGCACGACTTTCTTCGAGATCCTGGGAGTGGAGGAGAAGACCCCGCCGGACAAGATCAAGCGGATCTACTTCCGGATGGCCAAGCTCTTTCACCCGGACGCGCGGCAGGCCCTTTACCAGGGCCAGATCAAGGCCAAGGTGGAAGAAGTCTTCACCCATATCTCGGAAGCTTACAACACGCTCTCCGACCGCGACCTGCGCGAGAAGCACCTCCAGTCGCTCAAGAGCAAGGTGAGCACGGCGCAAATGGACGAGGCCCACCGCGCGATCGAGGCGGAAACCGAATTCCAGAAAGCCGAGGTGATGCTGCGCAAGGGCCATTGGGCCGAGGCCGAGACCTTTCTCAACCGTTCGGTCGAGTTGATGCCGGCCGAGCCTGAATACCGGCTGTATCACGCCTGGGCCGAATACAAGGTGAAGGGCCCGGCCCTGGCCGAAAAGGCCCGCAAAACTATCGAAGAGGCTCTCAAGGCCCGGCCCAAGTCGGCCGAGGGCCATTACTTCCTGGGTCTGATTTGCAAAGCCGAAGGCCTCCATGAGGATGCGGACAAGTGTTTCCAAAAAGTCCTGGACCTCAACTCCCGGCACATCGAGGCGCAGCGGGAACTGCGCCTGAGCGCCATGCGCAAGGAAAAGGGCGGGGGCAAAAAAGGCGGCATCTTCGGCCGGAACTAATAATTGGGGTCAGGCCTTAATGCTGTTCACTTAATCCACGCCTCCAAAAGAGAAGATTTTCACGCAAAGGAAATCACAGGCAAGAATGCCTGCGCTACTAAGCCGCAAGGTTTAAGAAAAACCAATAGACTTGGCGTCTGGGGAATTCCGCATCCACTTCGGCTGAAGGAGATCGCCTGGCCGCCAAGAATTTTATGCCGCCAAGGGCCTCTAACTTTAGCGCCTTGGCGTGAGAATCCTTTCTTAAATGAACAGCATTGAGGCCTGACCCCCAGCGAGGTGGCGAAGTGGGCGGTGATTTGCTATACTGTTATTAACAACGGAGAGAATCCAAGCCTTGACTTGGAGGACCCAAAGCGATTGAGCCGAGGGCAATTATTGAGGATCGCAAAATTGGTTGACAATCTTTTGTGGTGCAAGCTTCCAGCTTGCAACAAGATTTCGCAGGCTGGAAGCCTGCACCACAACTGGGCCACCCATTCTCATTCCACTTCTAAATGTCAACCTATTTTGCGATCCTCAATAGTTGCCCCAGGGCCGCGGGTGCGGGCGAACCCTTCGCTCCCAAGGCGAGCAACTTTGCAACCATCGCTTTCCTCCTCCGGTCCGGTTAACTCGAGCGGCCGCGGCCTCGATCGTGAGGCCGGGCCGATTTTTATTCGCTCCGGAAAAGACGGTTTGATCCCTTAAGCCATGGATGTATTTGAAGCACTCCTGCCGCACCTGGTCAGCCCGATCCGCTACCTGGGCCATGAGCTGAACGCGGCGCGCAAAGATCCGAAGGGGGCCGAGGTGACCTTTGCCCTGGCGTTCCCGGACGTGTACGAAATCGGGATCAGCCACCTCGGGGTGCGGATTCTCTACCACCTGCTCAACGACCAGGAGGGGGTGGCCTGCGACCGCGCCTATGCTCCCTGGACCGACCTCGCGGCCCGGCTGCGCGAAAAAAGTCTGCCCCTGGCTTCCCAGGAGTGGCGCCGGCCGCTCCGGGAATTCGATATTCTCGGGTTCTCGCTGCCTCACGAGCTTTGCTACTCCAACGTGCTGGCCATGCTCGAGCTGGCCGGGATCCCGCTCCGGGCGCAAGACCGGCGCGCGGGCCGCTGGCCCCTGGTGCTGGGCGGCGGGCCTTGCGCCAGCAACCCCGAGCCGCTGGCCGAGTTCTTCGACGCCTTCCTGTTCGGCGAAGGCGAAGAGGCGGTGCTCGAGATCGTCGCCGCGGCGCGGGCGTGGAAGAAATCCGGCCGCGGCCGGGATGAGCTGCTGGCCCGGCTGGCCGAGATTCCCGGTGTTTATGTCCCGGAATTCTTCGCGCCTGAATACCAGGCCGACGGGACCATCGCCCGGGTCCGGCCGCTGCGGTCGGGCTATGAGAAGATCACCCGGCGGATCGTGGCCGACCTGGCCTTGGCTCCGTTTCCCACCCGGCCCCTGGTGCCGTTTGCCGAGGCGATCCACGACCGGGTGGTGGTCGAGATCGCGCGGGGCTGCACCCGGGGCTGCCGCTTCTGCCACGCCGGAATCATTTACCGGCCGTATCGCGAGCGGCCGGCCGGGCAGGTGCTCTCGCTGTTGCGCGAAAGCCTGAAAACCACCGGCTACGAAGAATGCTCGCTGCTCAGCCTCTCGGCCGGGGACTACTCCGGGATCGAGAACCTGCTCCTGCGGGTGATCCGGGAGCATCACGCGAAGCGGGTGGCGGTCTCCTTGCCCAGCCTGCGGGTCCAGTCTCTGACCAGCCCGCTGATGAAAGCGATCCAGCAGGTGCGCAAGACCGGGTTTACCATTGCGCCCGAGGCCGCGAGCGAGCGGTTGCGCCGGGTAATCAACAAGCCCTTCACCGACGCCGAGCTTTTGGCCACGGCCGAGGAGGTGTTCGCCCACGGCTGGAGGAAGATCAAGCTCTATTTCATGGTGGGCCTGCCCACGGAGACGGACGAGGACGCGTTCGGGATCGGCGATCTGGTGCAGCGGATGGACCAGCTCGGCGCGCACTATGGCCATCCCCAGATCAACCTCAGCCTCTCCGCCTTTGTGCCCAAGCCGCACACGCCCTTCCAGTGGGAGCCGCAGCTCGAGCCGGAGCGCCTGGAGCGAATCCAGGGCGAGTTCCGGCGCCGGTTCCGGCGCGGCCGGGTCCATTTGAAGTGGCAGGACCCCCGGCTCTCCCGCCTCGAGGGAATCTTCAGCCGGGGCGACCGCCGGCTCTCCCGGCTGCTGCTCCGCGGCCGCGAGCTGGGGCTCGGGTTCGAGGGCTGGAGCGAGGCTTTTGATCCGGCCGGCTGGGAGCAAGCCCTGGCCGCAGCCGAGGTGGTCCCCGCGTTCTATACCACCCGGCCGCGGCCCGAGACCGAGGTCTTTCCCTGGGATCACCTGGATCCCGGAGTCACCCGCCAGTTCCTGCTCCGCGAGCGGCAGCGCGCTTACGAGGAAGCCTTTACCGACGACTGCCGGGTGACCGGCTGCCGGGAATCCTGCGGCGTGTGCGACTTGAAGACCGTCCTGCCGCGGGTCAGCCCGGACTTGGAGCCGATGCCGGAAATCGAGACGCTGGAGCCGCCCCAGCCTCCGCCCGAGCTCCGCTTCCGCTACCGGCTCCGATATTCGCGGCGGGACGCGACCCGGTTTTTGGGCCAGTTGGAGATCAACCGCCTGTTCGTGCGGGCGGTGCGGCGGGCCGGTCTGCCCATGCGCTACAGCCAGGGCTTTCATCCCCTGCCGCGGGTGGTATACGGTCCGGCCCCGCCGGTGGGGGTGGCGAGCGAGGCCGAATATCTCGAGCTCGAGTTCGTGAAGCGGCTGCCGGCGGAGGAAGTCGAGAGCCGGATGGCCGCGGTGTTGCCGGAGGGGATGGCGGTGCTCGAGTGCCACGAACTACCCTTGCAGTCACCTCCGATTTCCACTATGATTAACTTGTTCGAGTATCGGATTGAAGCCCCGGCCGGATCGAGCGGGGCATGGTTTACGCCGGAGGCGGTGCAGGCCTTTAAAAATCGAGCGACGTTCCCCATCTTACAAAAACGCGAGAAGGGCGAGCGAACCGTTGATCTGAAAGACCGAGTCAAAGACCTGCAAATCACGGCGGAGGGCGCGCTCCGGCTCTTGCTCCGGGCCGGGGCCGGAGCCGGGGTGAAGCCGGGCGAGGTGGTCCAGCACGTGTTCGGGCGGTCCGAGGAGGAGGTTAAGGAACTGACGGTCATGCGCCTGCGCGCGGAGTTCAAGGAAAGCCGGGCGGTGCGTTTCCCGGGCCAGGCGGTCCGGATGCGCAAGCGCTGAGCGGTCGGGCGGAGCATGCAAAATCTGATTCTGATTAACGTGACCTCCCAGGAGACGCGGGTGGCGTTGGTGGAGAACGGCCTCCTGGCGGAGCTTTACCTCGAGCGCAACCGCGACCGGGGGATGGTCAGCAACATTTACAAGGGCAAGGTGGTCCGGGTTTTGCCCGGGATGCAGGCGGCGTTTGTGGACATCGGCCTGGAGCGGGCTTCCTTCCTCTACGTGACCGACGTGCTCACCAATCCCCGCGAGCTCTCTCCCTTCCCCGAGGAATCGGAGGACGTGGACATTGATCGGGCCGACCAGCGGGAACGGTCGCGCTATTTCGCCGGCGACGTGAGCATCCAGGACCTGTTGCGCGAGGGCCAGGAAGTGGTGGTGCAGGTGGCCAAGGAGCCGCTCGGGACCAAGGGGGCCCAGGTGACCACCCACCTGTCCTTGCCCGGCCGCTACCTGGTTTACATGCCCACCATGAACCGGATCGGGGTGAGCCGGAGGATCGAAAACGACAAGAAGCGCCAGGGACTGCGCAAGCTGGTGGAGCGGATCCGGCCGGAAGGGGCGGGCGGGTTCATTGTCCGCACGGTGAGCGAGGACCAGCCGGAGAAAGACATCCAGGCGGACATGAACTACCTGCTCAAGCTCTGGGCCGACATCCAGGAGCGGACCCGCCGGGCTTCCACTCCCAGCATCGTGCACCAGGACCTCACCCTCGACCTCAAGGTGATCCGGGACATTTACACCGACGAGGTCGAGAAGCTGATCGTGGACTCGCCCGAGCAATACCAGGAAATCATGCGCTTCATGAATACCTTCCTCTCCAGCCGCCGCCAGACCGTGGAGCTGTGGGACCGGGAGCAAACCCTGTTCGAGCACCACGGGATCGAGCACGAGATCAACCGCGCGCTCGACCGCAAGGTCTGGCTCAAGTCCGGCGGCTACCTGGTGATTGACCAGACCGAAGCCCTGACCACGGTGGACGTCAACACCGGCCGCTACGTGGGCAAGCGCCACTTCGAGGACACCATCTTGAAGACCAACCTGGAAGCGGTGAAAGAGGTGGTCTACCAGCTCCGGCTCCGCAACATCGGCGGCATCATCATCATTGACTTCATTGACATGGCCGACGGGCAAAACCGCGAGCGGGTGTTCCAGTCCCTGGAAGCGGCCTTGCGCCGGGACAAGACCAAGTCCACCATCCTCAAGATCTCCGAGCTCGGCCTGGTCGAGATGACCCGCAAGCGGACCCGGGAGAACCTTTCCCAACTCTTGTGCGAGCCTTGCCCTTACTGCGAGGCGCGGGGTTTCGTCAAGTCCGGGGAAACGGTCTGCTACGAGATTTTCCGCGAGATCCGCAAAACCGGCCGCCAGTTGCGCGGGCAGACGCTGAGCGTGTTCGTGCACCCGGAGATTGCGGACCTGTTATTGGAAGAAGAACGTTCCGGGGTGGAAGAGCTGGAGCGGGCCTACGAGGTCAAGCTCCAGGTTACCGCCAACAACAACTTCCACCAGGAACAATTTGAGATTTCCCCGGTTTAGAAATTGGTTCCTGGTTCCTGGTTCCTGGTTTCCGCGAACCAGGCGCCAGGAACCAGAAACCAGGAACCAGGAACCAGGAACCAAAAACCATGGCCGGCAAGCAACCCAAACTCGGCGACCTCCTGGTCCAGGCCGGCTTGATTGACGAGATGCAGCTCAAGTCGGCGCTGGGCTACCAGCGCCGCTGGGGCGGCAAGCTGGGCAAGTGCCTGGTGGACCAGGGGTTCATCCTGGAAGAGAAAATGCTCCGCTTCTTGAGCCAGCATTTCAAGATCGGGGCAGTGGACCTGACTCGTTCGCGCATCGCGCCCCAGACTTTTGCCATGGTCCCGGAGCAGATGGCGCGCAAATACGAGGTGGTGCCGGTGGTGGTCAAGGACACTCCCGGCAAGAAGACCCTGGTGCTGGCCATGTCCGATCCTTCGGATCTCCAATCCGCCGATGAAATCCAGTTCCTGACCAACTGCAAGATCGAGCCGGTGCTGGCCACCGATTCGGCCATCAGCAAAGTGCTCTCCCATTACGGCGATTACTCGCCCGAGATGGTCAGCGGACCCCAGTGGGGCACCACTCCCGCCGAGCTCCACCGCCAGGACCAGGAAAGGGCCAAAGAAGCCAAGACCGTGGAACCCCGGGTGGTCGGCGAAGGGATGTTTGATCTGAGCGAGGAGGCATTGGAGAGCGAGGGGGTCGGGATCAAGCCGGATGACGATGAGGTCGAAATTTTGCGGGATGAGGTCACCATGATCCGGGCCGGCATGGAAGCCCCACCCCCGCGAACCCAGGCGCCGCCCAAGCCCGCGCCGCCAGCCAGGCCGCCGCCTTTCGGGGCGCGGGTCCCCCCATCCGCGCGTCCATCGCCTCCCGTGCGACCGCCCGCCTCGCCGCCGCCTTTCGGGGCGCGGGTCCCCCCATCCGCGCGACCATCGCCCCCCGCGCGACCGCCCGCCTCGCCGCCGCCTTTAGGGGCGCGGGTGCCCCCACCCGCGCGTCCATCGCCCACCCCCGCGCCGCCGCCCCAGCCCCCGGCGCCGCCGGCTTTTGAAGAGCCTCCCCAGCCGGAGGGGGAACCCGAGTTCGAGATCGAGCGCGGCGCGCCTTCGGTTCCGCTCTATCAGGAGTCCGAGTTCACGCCGCGAGGCGAGCTTGACCTGGATCTGTCCGAGGATGACGGCTCCCAGATCGAGCTGGCCGACGCTCACGAGTTTATTCCGATTCTGGATCAGGAAAAGGTTTCCCAGGCCGGGGTCGGCATCGAGCACGCCCGCACCGAACTGGACCGGTCTTTGTTCGAACGTCCCGGAGTCGCCCGCGCGGATTCCAGCCTGGCCCGGCCTTCAGCCGATGAATCCGTGACCGAGATGCCGCGGCTCGAGGATGATTTCTTCCGCCCCCCGGCGCCCAAAGCGGAACCGGCCGCGGCCGCGGCCGAGACCATGTCGCCCTCCCTCGATCTTCCGGACCTGGATCTGCCCCCGCTGGTCTCCGAGCCGCCAGCGGCCGCCGCGCCTCCGCCTCCCGCTCCGCCGCCGGCTGCGGTCCGCCCCGCGGCGCCGGAGCCGTCGTCGCCGCCCCTGGATTGGACCGAGCCCCGGGGGGCGGATAGTCTGCCGCCGGTGCTGGAACCGCACGCGCCGCCGGTGCCGGAATTCGACTTGCCCCCGGTGGCGATTGAATACGAGTTCAAGCCCGAGGTCCGGCTTCCGTTCGAGGAACCGCCGGCGAAACCCGCTTTCGAAGGCGACCTGGCCGAGCGTCCCGACACTCCGGATTTCTCCGCCCTGGCCGAAAAACCCTTGCCCAAGTCCGAATTGTCCGAAGAAGAGATGTTCTTCAACGTCGAGCAGGATCGGCTCCCCGAGCCGGAGATCGCCACCGGCGAGATGGAAAAGATCCCCGCGGCGCCGGAAGAAGAGAAGCTGGAGCAAGCCAAGCGCCGGCTCTCCGAACTGGAGGCCATGGACGAGAACTTCCTCGACGCGAGCGCGATCAAGGCGCGGCTGCGGCAGATCGAGGAGCTGACCTCGGACATCCACACCCGCGAGTATCAGTTCGACGAGCTTTTGGGCCTGATGATGAAAAAGGAAATGGGCGAGCTTACCTCCGAGCTGTTCATGAAAGAACTCACCCTGCTCAAGCGCCGGGTGGAAGAATCGCGCAAGAAGAAGCCGAATTAATTCTACGGTTTCCCCCGCTCGAGGAATACTTGGTCATGAAACGCCGCGCAGCAAAATCTTCTCGCCCGGCCCGACTTCCGGCGAAGCTCCGCCGCTTCTTCTGGGAATACGACTTCCATAAGCTCAGTTGGGAGGAAGACCGCGACCTGGTCATCGCCAAGATTCTATCTCGCGGAGATTGGGAATCTATCACTTGGTTACGCTCCCAAATGGACGCCCGGGAGTTGCGCGACTGGATCCTTCATCGCCAGGGCCGCGGACTCAGCCCGCGCCAGCTCCGCTTCTGGGAACTCGTTTTGAAACTTCCCCACCGGCAAGTGAACTCCTGGCTGGCGGCGCCGGCGCGAAGGGCCTGGGACCAGCGGGTGGCGCGATGAACTTCCATGCGGGAGTGCTCAGGCCCGCTCAGACAAAGGTCCTCCGGCAGTTAAGCCCGGCAACGTCCGACCTGCAATTTTACTTGGGTGGAGGCACCGCCTTGGCCATTCATTTCGGGCACCGCCATTCCGTGGACCTGGATTTTTTCACCTCCGGGAAATTGGACCCCCTGAGCCTCTTCCGGGAGCTTGGCCATCGCCGGATCTTCTTGAAGCAGGAGGAGACCGAGTCGGGGACTTTGCGCGGAATCGTCTCCGGCGTGCCGGTCAGTTTCATGGAGTATGAGTATCGAATGTTGCGGTCGCCTTTGGAATGGGCCGAACTTGGATTGAGAATCGCTGCGCCCGAAGATCTCGCGGCCATGAAATTGGCGGCGATTGTCCAACGAGGCTCGAAAAAGGATTTTATAGATATTTACGCCTTGATCCGGGAGGGCTACGCTTTGACCGAGCTGCTTCGCCTGTATCAGGAGAAATTCCACTTCTCCGAGATCGGCCACGTCATCATTGCGTTAGCTTACTTCGACGACGCCAACCGCGAAAGGCTGCCGAAGATGATTTGGAAGGCCGACTGGAAAACCATCCGCCAGACCTTGCAAAAAAGGCTTGACGAATTCGTCTAATTATGTAAGGATTATAGTTTACGTTTTATCAATCTTCGTCGAGGAAGGATTCGTTTCATGTATGCCGTAATTCGGAGCGGCGGGAAGCAGTACAAGGTGGAGCCGGGGGAACTGGTGAAGCTGGAGAAGATCGAGGCCGAGGTGGGCTCGGCGATCGAGCTTAGCGAAGTCCTGCTGATCGGGGAGGACGACCGGGTGGTGGTGGGCAACCCTCTGGTCAAGAACGCGCGGGTGATGGGCGAAGTGGAAAGCCAGGGCCGGGGCAAGAAGATCATCGTCTTCAAGAAACGCAAGCGCAAGGGCTTCCACCAGAAGCAGGGCCACCGCCAGAGCTATACCGGGGTCCGGATCAAGCAGATTATGACCGATGCCTCCGGGTCCCCGGGGCAGGGAGGCGACAGCCATGGCGCATAAAAAAGCCGCGGGCAGCGCCCGCAACGGTCGGAACAGCCAGGGCCAGCGCCTGGGCGTGAAGCGTTTCGCCGGCCAATTGGTCAAGGCCGGCCATATCCTGGTGCGTCAGCACGGCACCAAGATTCATCCGGGTTCGGGCGTGGGCCAGGGCAAGGATTACACCCTCTTCGCGCTCTGCGACGGGCGCGTGGTCTTTGCGCCGGGCCGCAAGGGTCGGCGGCGGGTGTCGGTCCAGCCTCTCAATGCCTGAGGCACGCTTGCCTTTTCCTCTTCTTCCTTATCGGCCATGCAATTTGTGGACGAGGTGACCGTCACCGTGCGTTCCGGCGACGGCGGCTCCGGTTGCGTCAGCCTCCGCCGCGAGAAGTTCGCGCCCCGGGGCGGCCCCGACGGCGGCGACGGCGGCAAGGGCGGCGACCTCGTTTTCCAGGCCGACGCTCACCTGACCACCCTGCTCGACCTGCGCTACCGCAAATCTTACCGCGCCCGCTCGGGCCAGCACGGCCAGGGCTCGGACCGCCACGGCAAGAACGCGGCCGCCGTGGTCATCCGGGTCCCCTGCGGGAGCGTGATCCGGGACCAGGAGAGCGGCGACCTGATCGCCGACCTGCTCGAGCCGGGCCAGCGGGTCATCGCGGCCCGGGGCGGCAGGGGCGGCCACGGTAACGCGTGGTTCAAGAGCGCGACCCACCGCACGCCCCGGATGGCCCAGCCGGGCGAGCCGGGCGAGGAGAAGCGGCTCAAGATCGAGCTTAAGCTGCTCGCCGACGTGGGCCTGATCGGGCTGCCCAATGCCGGCAAGTCCACCCTGCTCGCGCGGATCTCGGCGGCGCATCCCAAGATTGCGGATTATCCTTTTACCACCAAGGTGCCGGTCCTGGGCGTGGTCAAGGTGCGCGAAGACAGGAGCTTCGTGGTCGCGGACCTGCCCGGCCTGATCGAGGGAGCGAGCGAAGGCCGCGGCCTGGGCCTTCGCTTCCTCAAGCACGCCGAGCGGACCCGGCTGCTGCTCCACCTGGTGGACTGCACCAACCCGGACCCGGGGCGCGACCTGGCCCTGATCAACGCGGAGCTTTCCGCCTTTCATCCCGACCTCGGCCACAGGGTGCAACTGGTGGTGCTGACCAAGACCGATCTGCTTCCGACTCTTTCCGCGCTCGAGCCCCAGCGCCGGGCGCTCAAGCGCCAGGGGTATCGGGTCCTGGCGGTGTCCGCGGTTTCGGGCCGCGGGATCCAGGAACTGCTGGATGCGACCGCGACGTTGCTGTTTTCGGGAAGTAAGAGGGGTGCGGGTGAGGGCACCCGCACCACTCGCACCCGCGCCGCTCGCGCGCGCGCCCCTAAGGTCAAGGTCCAATGAAGGAACCCGGCGAACGGCAAGTGCTGCGGCAGGCGCAGCGGGTGGTGGTCAAGATCGGCACCCGGGTGCTGACCACCGCCGCGGGCGGGCTTGACCCCAAGGTCTTTGCCCGCCTGGCCGGCGAGGTCGCCGAGGCCCGCCGGATGAAGCGGGAGATCGTGATCGTCTCTTCCGGCGCCATGGCTGCGGGCCGCAAACGCCTGGGGATCGGCCCGGCCAAGCTGACCATGCCGGAAAAGCAAGCGGTGGCCGCGCTCGGCCAACCCGACCTGATCGCGGCCTGGGAGCGGGCCTTCCGCAAGCACGGGCTCCTGGTGGCGCAGGTGTTGCTCACCCATGAGGACTTTGCGGAACGGCTCCGCTACCTCAACTCGCGCAACACTCTGGTTACCCTGCTCGAGAAGGGGATCATCCCGGTCATCAACGAGAACGACACGGTGGCGGTGGAAGAAATCAAGTTCGGCGACAATGACCGGCTCTCGGCCCTGGTGGCGGGGTTGCTGGACGCGGACCTGCTGGTCTTGCTCTCCGACATCATGGGGCTGTGCGATCAGGACCCCGGGCTGCATGCCGACGCCCAGGTGATCCCGGTGGTGCGCGAGCTGACCCGCGAGGTGTTCGAGTGCGCCGGGCCTTCGCGCCACGCGCTCGCCACCGGCGGGATGTCGAGCAAGATCGTCGCCGCGCGCGCCGTCTCCTCCATGGGCATCGCCACCTTCATCGGCAACGGCCGGACCCCGGGCCTCTTGAGCCGGATCTTCGAGGGAAAGATCCAGGGCACTTTGATCCTGCCCTCGGGCAAAAAGCTCCGCGGCCGGCAGTATTGGATCGCTTTCGCCCGCAAGCCGCGCGGACAGGTCCAGGTGGACGCCGGCGCCCGGCGCGCTTTGGTCGAGGGCAACAAGAGCCTGCTCCCTTCCGGCGTCACCCAGGTCCACGGCCGCTTCGCGGCCGGCGACGCGGTGGCCGTAACCGATCCCGAGGGCGTCGAGTTCGCCCGCGGCCTGGTCCGCTTCTCCGCTTCCGATCTGAACCGGATCAAGGGGCTGAAGACTTCGGCCATCGAAGCGGTCCTGGGCGAGCGCGACTACGAGGAGGTCATCCACAAGGATGACCTGGTGCTGACCTAGGATGGTTTCTGGTTCCTGGTGCCTGGTTCACGGTTGGCGGAAAGAGGCGCTCATTTTCAACCTTCAACCCCAAGCCGTGAACCGGAAACCAGGAACCTGAAACCAGGAACCAGGAACCAATTTACAATGTTTGGCAAATCCGATATGCTAGGGGCCACATGAGCGACCTTCGCGGCGAGGTTACCGAGATCGCGCGGCGGGCGCGGCAGGCTTCACGGCCGCTGGCCCGGATGAACACCGAGGTGAAGAACGCGGCGCTCAAGGCCATGGCCGAGGCGCTCGAGCGATCGGACAAGGAAATCCTGGCCGAAAACGCCAAAGACGTTTCCGCCGGGAAAAGCAAGGGCCTGAGCGCGGCCCTGGTGGACCGGCTCACCCTGAATCCGGAGCGGATCCAGGCCATGGCCCAGGGGCTTCTGGAGGTGGCGGCCTTGCCCGACCCCGTCGGCGAGGTCACCTCGATGTGGCCCCGGCCCAACGGGCTTTTGATCGGCCGGGTGCGAATCCCGCTCGGCGTGATCGGGATCATTTACGAAGCCAGGCCCAACGTAACCGTGGACGCGGCCGGGCTGTGCCTCAAGTCGGGCAACGCGGTGATCCTGCGCGGCGGGTCCGAGGCGATCGCCTCCAACCTGGCGCTGGGCAAGATTTTGAGCGAGGTCGCGACCGCGAACGGCCTGCCGCCGGCCGCGATCCAGGTGATTCCGACCATTGACCGCGAGGCGGTGGACCATTTGTTGGATCAGGAAGAATTCATTGACCTCATCATCCCCCGCGGGGGCGAAGAGCTGATCCGCCGGGTGGTGGCCCGCTCCAAAATCCCGGTGATCAAGCACTACAAGGGCGTCTGCCACGTGTTCGTGGACGCGGACGCGGACCTGGAAAAGGCCTATCGCATCTGCCTGAACGCCAAGGCGCAGCGGCCGGGCGTGTGCAACGCCATGGAGACGCTGTTGGTGGATGCGCCTATCGCCGCCGGGTTTTTGCCCGAGATGAGCCGGCGCTTTCGGGAAGCCAGGGTGGAGCTGCGCGGCTGCGAGCGGGCGCGGGCGCTGGTGCCGGAGATGAAGCCGGCGACCGAGGCCGACTGGTATGCGGAATACCTGGACCTGATCCTGGCGGTGCGGGTGGTGGACGGGATCGCCGCGGCCATCGCCCACATCCAGAAATACGGCTCCGACCACACCGAGGCGATTGTAACCGAGAACTACTCGCGGGCGCGCCAGTTCGTGCAGGAGGTCAACTCGTCCTCGGTAATGGTCAATGCCTCCACCCGCTTCAGCGACGGGTTCCAATACGGGTTGGGCGCCGAGATCGGGATCAGCACCACCCGGCTCCACGCCTATGGGCCCATGGGCCTCGTCGAGCTGACCACCACCAAGTTCGTGGTCTATGGCAACGGCCAGGTCCGGGAGAAATGATGAAGTCTATCTTAAACACAAAGACACAAAGGCACCAAGCATTAAGAAAAAAGAAAGAAAGCACTTTAAGTCCATTTCTTTCACTTTGTGCCTTTGTGCCTTTGTGTTTAAATCTTCTTCTGGTCGTTTCGCCTGAGGAGCAAGAATGAAGATCGGAATCTACGGCGGCACCTTCAACCCCATCCACCTCGGGCACCTCCGCACCGCGGAGGAGATCCGCCAGCGCTTCGGAATGCGCGAGATCATCTTCGTCCCCTCGGCCCAGCCCCCGCACAAGCAAAGTCCGGAAATCGTGGACGGCTCCGACCGCCTCAAGATGGTCGCCCTGGCCGTGACCGGCAACCCCAAATTCTCGGTCTCCGACCTCGAAGTCCGCCGCGGGGGCAAGTCCTACTCGCTCGACACCCTGCGCGAGATCAAGCAACTCCATCCCGAGTCGGACCTCGCCTTCATCTGCGGGCTTGACGCCTTCCTCGAGATTGACACCTGGTACCATTACCAGCAGCTCTTTGCCGCGGCCGACTTCATCGTCACCTCCCGGCCTGGCGCCAGGCGGGTGGCTCTGGCCAAGGCGATCCCGGAGGCGGTGCGCCAGGACTTCCGCCGCCGGGCCAAAAGCGAGGTCTTCGTCCACGCCTCCGGCAAGACCCTCACCTTCACCGAGGTCACCGGTCTTGATATCTCTTCCACCCTGGTGCGGAAGTTCGTCCGCGAAG
>Ga0315282_10009614_pt1 | contig 15347 bp, 13 predicted proteins | sample YL17G07_20_MG_FD_203693 | JGI IMG/M metagenome (GOLD analysis project Ga0315282, IMG submission 203693) | Sediment microbial communities from Yellowstone Lake, YNP, Wyoming, USA - YL17G07_20 | ecosystem: Environmental > Aquatic > Freshwater > Lake > Sediment | place: USA: Wyoming | collected... | reverse complement strand
TCTTATCTTTTTGTTACAGGACTAAGTTTCGTTGTAAAGAGACCTTTGGTGGAAAAATGGAATGGGTATTTACTGTGCTATTCAAAACCTTTTGTGGGAGAACCCTTTGGGGTAAGGAGATCTTAGTTGAAAAACCCTGTTGTGGTTATTGACTGTGATTGTTTCCAGACTTTTGTTGAAAGAGAAAACTTCTTTGGAAAATACGCTGATAGATTACTTGTTAAAATATTACCCGAAGTATCAAATGTATGCAACGCGTACGAGGTCTCCGTACAAGAAATTGACTTGAGAGAGAAAGGGTATAAAATAAAAGTAAAAAGGAGGTTTTTTATGAGTTTTCTAAAGAGTAGTTTAAAGCTTGTTGTGATTGGTATTCTAAGAATATGATGCCCTCTGGAGCAGATATATGGATCCAGTATTTGTCACTGGGAAGATGGATGCAAAAAGCGCTTTAAGTAAATACCAGATTGAGGCATAAAGAATGTTAGACCAGATAAAAAATAACATAGTTGATACAGAGGCAAGGAGAATTTGCTTTACAACTTCCCCTTATTTTTAAATCAAACATTGATGGGAGCAAAGGTAGATGGATATTCTATGCTTAGGGCAATTTACCACTGATATAGTAGTAAAAGGGATAGATGAATTGCCAGAGAAAGGGAAGTCTATATTTGTAGATAAGATAGAGCTTTATAATGGAGGTTGTGCTTGTAATACAGCTATTGACCTAGCAAATCTTGGAATTTATACTGGAGTAATAGGTAAGGTAGGGAAAGATACATTTGGAGATTTTCTGATAAGCCTTCTAACTAAGCACAAAATAGATGTAAGGGGGCTGAAACAAGATAGTGAAAGCAATACTTCTTCTACTGTTGTCTTAGTCTCTTCAGATGGAGAAAGGACCTTCCTACATTATTCAGGCACAAATGCTAAACTGACTATAGAAGATATAGATTTCAATCTTATAAAGGAAACAAAAATACTTCATGTAGCAGCAATATACCTGCTTCCTGCCCTTGATGGAATGCCTATCGCTCAGATACTTAGAGAAGCAAAGGATATCGGAATAATTACTTCTTTAGATACTGCATGGGATGCTAAGGGACAGTGGTTAGAGAAGATTGAACCTTCTTTACCTTTTGTAGATTTTTTTCTTCCTAATATTGAAGAGGCAAGTATGATCTCTGGGAAAGATTCTCCAGAAGAGATAGTAAAATTTTTCCTCTCTTATGGAGTAAAAGTAGTAGGACTCAAAATGGGGGATAAAGGGTGTTATATCCAAAGTAAAGATAAGAGACTCTATGTCCCTGCATTTAAAGTAAAAGCAGTAGATACTACAGGAGCAGGTGATGCATTTGTAGCTGGTTTTTTGACTGGAATCTTAAAAGGATGGAATCTTGAATTTATTGGATTATTTGCCAATGCAGTTGGAGCTTGTAGTGTAATGGAAACCGGAGCTTCACAAGGAGTTAAATCTCTTGAAGAAACACTCGAATTTATAAAAGTAGGAGGCTATAATGCGCAGAAAAGAGTATGAAGAGGCAAAATCTCAAGCAATTGAATATCTAAAGAAAGCGAATATAGTCATAACCGATAAGGAGAAAAATTCTATAGAGGTTACAGACTATGGATTGAATATGTTAGATAAGATAGGGCTTCAGATTTTAGTATACATTAATACAGAGCGCGTCTGTTCAAAAGAATTAGTTCTTTTCCCTAGACAGATATGCCCTGAACATAGACACCCTTATATTAATGGAGACCTCGGAAAAGAAGAGACATTCAGATGTAGGTGGGGGAAGGTTTATCTTTATGTTCCTGGAGAGCCTACAAAAAATGCCAAGGCTATTATCCCAGAAGATAAACGCCCTTATTTTACTGTGTGGCATGAGATAGAACTTAACCCTGGGGAACAATATACAATTTCTCCTAATACCCTCCACTGGTTTCAAGCAGGAGATGAAGGAGCGATTGTATCAGAATTTTCTACAACAAGTAGGGATGAGTTTGACATTTTTACCGATCCTTATATAAAGAGATATCCTGTAATTGAAGATGAATCTAAATGAGGAGGTGAATATTAAAATGAAATATGAACCAACATGGAATTCCCTTAGAAAGAAAAATATTCCAACATGGTTTCAAGATGCAAAATTTGGGATATATACCCATTGGGGGATATACTCCGTTCCAGCATGTGGTCCAAATGGAAGCTGGTATCCCTACAATATGTATCGAGAAGGAACACCCCAATATGAGTATCATGTAAAGAATTATGGACATCCTTCGAAGTTTGGTTACAAAGATTTTATCCCAATGTTTACTGGAGAAAAATTCGATCCGGATGAATGGGTTGAGCTTTTTAAAAAAGCTGGTGCTAAATTTGCTGGCCCTGTAGGCGAACACCATGATGGGTTTAGTATGTGGGATAGCCAGGTTAATGAGTGGAATGCAGCAAAGATTGGACCTAAAAGAGATGTTGTGGGAGAGTTAGAAAAGGCTGTTAGAAAACAGGGTATGAAATTTATGGTAGCACTTCATCATGCTGAAAACTGGTGGTTTTTCCCTCATTGGAAGAAGGAGTATGACACATCAGACCCTCGGTATACTGGTCTATATGGTTTACTGCACGATTTAGAATGGTCCGAGAATATGTATGAGATTAAAGGTAAAGGCACAGATGAAGAGTGGCCTTTCATAGATAAAGAGTGGTCTTTACGTGATAAACCTAGCAAAGAATTCCTAGATAAGTGGTTAGCTAAGATTTACGAAGTTGTGGATAGATACCAGCCTGATATGTTGTGGTTTGACACTGCACTTGGACGTATACAGGAAGATTACAGAAGAAAATTTCTTGCCTACTATTACAACATAGCGGAAGAATGGGGAAAAAAAGTAGTTGTAACATATAAAGAGCATTCACTTGTTCCTGGGACTGGCGTGTTAGACCTTGAACTAAGACGTTTTGATGAACTGGCTTATCATATATGGATGACAGATACAACAGTTGATGACGGTTGCGGCTGGGGTTATCTAAAAGATGCTAAGTATAAAACCGCAACTGAATTAATACATTATCTAATTGACGTTGTGAGTAAAAATGGCTTACTTCTACTCAACGTAGGACCAAAACCTAATGGTGAGATACCAGAAGAAGCTAGGACGGTTCTTTTAGAAATGGGGAAGTGGCTAGAAGTGAATGGAGAAGCTATCTACGGAACCATTCCCTGGTTAATATACGGAGAAGGTCCTCATAAGATGATAACAAAACCTGGTCCAGATTTTAATGAAGATGTGAAAGTCAAATATACAGGGGAAGATATACGCTTTACAGCTAAAGATGATATTCTTTATGCTATCTGTTTAGATTGGCCAGGGGAAGAAATAACTATTAAATCTATAGCAGAAAAATTTTATGAGTCAGAGATCGAATCTATAAAAGTGTTAGGGGTAGATGAAATACTGTGGTGGAAAATGACAAAAGATGGACTTAAAATTAAGACACCTAGTAAAAAACCATGTGAACATGCCTATGTATTTAAAATTAAGAGAAAATGTCCATTTTAGCTTTATTATGGCAATTTAACGTTCAATAAAAGAGTGAGAGGAGGTTTAAGAAACGAAGGAGTTATCAGCTGTAGTAATGGTATTAGCAATGGTCCTTACTCTGTTTGCAGTAAGGCCAATGTCAGTTTCAGCAGTTGGCTTTGGCGATGTTCCTGCAGGTTACTAGGCAAAAGGGCAGATTAATTACCTTGTGACCAAGGGCGTTATTGCAGGTTTTCCAGATGGGACATTCAAGCCAGAGAACAATATCACAAGACAAGAGCTTGCAGTGCTTGGCGTGAGAGTTCTTGGTAAGGAAGCAGAAGCAAGCAAAATAACTCAGTCTTTCATTTTTGCAAACGATGAGAGTAAAGTCGCAAGCTGGGCGATGGGTGCTATGACTATTGCAGTGAGACCAAAAGTACAGATATTAAAATGGGATAACCCTTTGGGTCAAGGGGATATTTGTTGAAAAATTCTCTTTCTGTTATTTATTGTGATTGTTTCCAGACTTTTGGTGAAAGAGAAAACTTCTTTGAAAAAAAGAGCTGGGAAAGCGAGAAATATCGTAAATCTTTAATAAGTAAATAATATGCAAAGATGATGCATTAGGTAGGAGTACAGAGTAAGTTTCGTAAAATATGATGATGAGGAGAGGCAATGAAAACAAAAGCTGTGAGGCTGTATGGAAAAAATGACTTAAGGTTAGAGGAATTTGAATTACCTCCGATAAAAGATGATGAAATATTAGCTCACGTCGTTTCTGACAGTATTTGCCCATCTACCTATAAGGCTGTAATACAGGGCTCAGCCCACAAAAAGGTACCTAAAGATATAGATAAAAATCCCGTAATAATAGGTCACGAATTTTGCGGTGAAATTTTAGAAGTAGGATCGAAATGGAAGCATAAATTCAGAGCAGGTCAAAAATTCACTATACAACCTGCCTTAAATTACAAAGGTTCTCTTGCTGCACCAGGTTATTCCTATTCATACATAGGAGGAGATGCTACATATATTGTAATACCTAACGAAGTAATGGAAATGAATTGCCTTTTACCTTATAATGGGGAAGCGTATTTTTATGGTTCTCTATCAGAGCCCATGTCCTGTATAATAGGCGCATTTCACGCAAGTTATCATGTAGAGCAAGGCAAATACATCCATCACATGGGGATAGTTGAAGGAGGGAACACGGCATTATTAGGAGCAACAGGACCAATGGGACTTGGGGCAATAGATTATGCGGTACATGGACCCAGAAAGCCGAAGTTTTTGGTAGCAACAGGTAGACATGATGAGAAAATAAAGAGAACGAGTCAGATTATAACAGTAGAAGAAGCAGAAAAAAATGGAGTTAAATTAAAATATGTGAACACAAGGAATATAAAAAATGTTGAGAAATACTTAATAGACTTGAAAGACGGGAGGGGGTATGATGATGTATTTGTCTTTGCACCAGATAAAGCATTAGTAAATCAAGCAGACGAAATTCTAGCAAGAGATGGGTGTTTAAACTTTTTTGCTGGACCGACAGATCCTGAATTTTCGGTAGAAGTCAATTTTTATAATGTCCATTATAACTCTACTCATGTAGTAGGGACAAGTGGAGGCAATACAGAGGATATGATTGAGGCAATAGAATTGATGAGAGAGGGTTTAATAAATCCGACAGTAATGATAACGCATATAGGGGGATTGAACAGTGTAGTAAGGACGACATTAAATCTTCCAAAAATACCAGGGGGTAAAAAACTTATATATACAAACATCGAATTAGAATTAACAGCAATAGAAGACTTTAAAGAGAAAGGTAAAGAGGATCCTCTTTTTGCGGAATTAGCTAAAATTGTAGAAAAAAATAATGGACTTTGGTGTCTTGAAGCAGAGAAATATCTGTTAGAAAATGCTAAGCCTATATAAAATAATAAATAAAAAAGTTAAGGAGATAGATCATGGATAACGATTATGGAGAATATATTCTGCAATCAAATAATAATGACGATCTAAACATTAGATTACAAAATCTTCCAAAGTTAGCCGAAGGAGTTAAAAAAGGAGATATTTTAAAGCCCAATAGAAAAGAAGGGTATGTAAATAATCACATTTACACTTTTTATTCTTTTTCACCTTATCCACCTGTAAAGGCGCTATTGGAAGCATATTCTGCAGGTCTTGTTACTTGTGGTATAGTAGACCACGATACAGTAAGTGGCGTAGAAGAGTTTAAGGAAGCTGGAAAAATTATAGGTATTGCTACTACTATTGGTATGGAATGCAGAGTAGATTTTTCGAAAACTCCCTTAATAGAAGAAGAATCAACAACCCCGATCAGAAAGACCTTGCTTATATATTATTGCACGGTATTCCCCATACACAAATTAAAAAAGCAGAAACTTTTATACAGCCTTATAGAAAAGAAAGATATAAACGCAATCAATTGATGGTAGATAAAATGAATGAAATGACGAAACCTTTCGGTATATTTCTTGATTTTGAAAAGGATGTAATCACTATTTCAAAATATAATGAAGGTGGAAGTATCACAGAGACATATATTATTTGCACTTGCCAAAAAATAGTAAGCAAATATGGAAAAGGCGTCGCACTAATTGAATTTTTAAAAGAGAAAACGGGATTAGAAGTAAGCGCTAATAATGAAAAATATTTGATTGATATTGACAACGAATATTATATTTACGATGTGGTAGCAGCTTTAAAAAGCGATACATCCTTCTTTTATATAGATGCAACTACTGAATGCCCGGATGTAAAAGACTTTACCAATTTAGATGAGGAAATGTTTGCTATGTCAGCGTATGTACATCTTGGGGACGCGAAAGATTTAATGACTGGTGATAAAAAAGTACAAAAATTTGAAGATGAATTTTTTAGAAGAGCTTTTTGCTTTACTTAAAGGACTTGGTTTTAAAGCTATAACGTATATGCCTACAAAAAATAATATGGAACAATTAATAGGAGCTAAAAACCTTTGTAAGAAGTATGATTTTTTTGAAATAAGTGGAGAGAATATAAATTCTCCAAGACAATCATTTGTATGCTGCATTTATAAAAGGCGTGAATTTAAAGATCTCATTGATTCTAGATGGGTATTAATAAGTCATGAAAAAGCTTCCACATACAACATTGAAGATGGTATGTTTTCGCTCAAAACCCTTACAGAATACACAAACTTGCAAGAAAGAATTAAGATATACAAGGAAATAGGTATGGCAGATTGGAGGAAATAACATGAGAAATTCCTGGCTTAATTTAGAGGGGAAAGTGGCTATTGTTACAGGTGGAGCTTCTGGCATAGGAAAAGCAGTGGCTCATGAGATGGCAAAACAAGGCGTTTATGTTGTAATTTCTGATTTAAATCCTGTAGGAGAAGATGTTTTAAGAGAGCTCGACGGAGGACCACAAAAACACTTATTTATTCAGACCGATGTTACAAAAGCAAAAAGTGTACAAAATATGGTGCAAAAAACTATAGACAAATATGGTAAACTTGATGTACTTGTAAACAACGCAGGGATCAATTTACCACGACTTTTAGTTGACCCTAAAGATCCTAATGGAAAATTCGAACTCAAAGAAGAAGAATTTGACTTAATGGTAGCTATTAATCAAAAGGGAGCCTTTCTTTGTGCTCAAGCTACAGCGAGAGAAATGATAAAGCAAAGATCCGGTGTGATTATAAATATGAGTTCGGAAAGTGGTTTAGAAGGTTCAGAAGGGCAAAGCTGTTATACTGCTACAAAAGCTGCACTTTACTCATTTACAAGGTCTTGGGCTAAAGAATTAGGTAAATACGGGATAAGAGTTGTAGCTGTTGCGCCTGGCATTCTAGAAAAAACCGGCCTAAGAACAGAAGCTTATGAAGAGGCTTTAGCTTATACTAGGGGAATAACAGTAGAACAGTTGAGAGCACAATATGAAAAGGCATCTGTACCTTTGGGAAGAGTAGGTAGGCTCCAAGAAGTGGCAGATCTAGTATGTTTTCTTGCCTCCGAAAGAGCAAGTTATATTCACGGTGTTACTTATAATATCACTGGTGGCAAAACAAGAGGGTAAAAATCTATAGAGAGAGTTGATAAGATGAAATTTTTATAGATACAGCAAATCAAGTATTAGCGGCCCGTGTAGGAGCTGCTAATGTAAATTCGTTTGTAGGGGGAGGTATTATGGTATTAAAGTTGATACGGTAAGCAGGAGATTTTACTTTTATGTAGAATTTATAATATAATGAGTGAATAAAATTTCAACAGTCTCGTGTTGCCTTACATAATTTTCTTACTCCTTTCTAATCGCTGTTTTTGCGATTCTACGAAATATTATTGGGGTGCCTCACATAAATTATATACGAATTGCTCTGAGTCAAAGAGAAATCATTGAGTAATTTTTTCATCCTTTATTTGCATATTCCTTTCTTCTTCCCTTGCCTTTCTTGTATATGCTCTTTCAAGTTCTGATTTTATCCTGTCAATTCTCTTCTTAAGTTCAAAAGGATTTAGTTCTTCATATATCTTTTGAGTTTCTCCTTAACTTCCTCTGATACAGTAACTGAAGTAAGAATTCTTTGATAAGGTGTTTTAGGTTCATCATATCTCTTCTTTATCTTACTTCCAATTCTTATCTTCTCTATGAGTTTCATTGAAGGCTGAAAGAAGTTCGTGTAGAGTCAAAATAAACTGTAGAGTTCATTCATTACCCTGAGTTCTTCATCTGTATCATACCTTAAATATCCCACAGCTCTCCTTCCAACAGAGTAGTTCTTTTGCTCTATAAAGCATCCATCATTCTTTCTATATGGCCTTGAACGAGTGAATGTGATATGCTCATTCTCACAGTACGTTAATAGGTCTCCATTGATAAATTCACTTCCATTATCTGAATCAATTCCTTTTATCTTGAATGGAAACCTCTCTTTAATCTCCTTTAATGCATTGAATGTCCATATCTGTACCTTGTTTAAAATGCATTTTGTTTCTGTCCATCCATTATGTACATCGGTTTACTTCTTTGTATTCGTTACTCTTTTCCTACGAATACATCAAGAGAATAGAGAAACTCTCCTCTCAATTCATTCCTCTACAAGGGGACAGTGATATTTGCCGAGCAAGAAGATATTGAAATAGAAGGAAATAGATTCCATTTGTTTCTTTATCTTGATAAGAAACGAGAAGCGATAGAGTTAGAGAGATTTCTTAAAGAACTCCTGGAAATAGAGAGTGAACTACGCTATCATCACAAAAGAAAGCCATTCAATGATGTAAATGAAGCAAAAGAATTCATAAAGAACATAAGAGATAGTTATGCAAAGTACTTTGATATAGCAATAGAAAGAAGTAATCTCATCGTAAAGAGAAAAGAAGAACTGATAACTGAAATAATGAGCAGGATGGGAAAGATGATTCTCATAACAAATTCAGATAAGCTGAACAAAGAAGAAGCACTTTCTCTTTACAAAAGAAGGAATGAAGTTGAAAGAATATTCAATGCAATGAAGAATACAATAGACGGAGAAAGGTTGAGAAGTCATTCTGCAGAAACTGCATCAGGAAAGCTCTTTATCTTCTTTATTTCGCTTATCATTTACTCTGCTCTTGATAAATTAATGAACGAGAATAATTTATATGATAAGTACACATTGAATAAATTATTAGAAGCATTAAAGAAGATAAGGACTGTTGAACTTGAATCAGGGCCTGTATATCTTACATAGGTCTCCAAGAAAGAGAGAACTATTTATGAAATACTTGGGATAAACATCCCTATACCTCCATAGTTATTAAAAGATTGGGGATTTTGGGATTATCATTGTCCAAGCAGGAGATAACGGGAGATTTTTAAGAGATTTAAACCTTACTGTTGATCTTCAAAATAACTCGGTTGCTTCTTATTCATGGAAGCTTTTACCTGTTATTGAAACTAAAGATATTAAACCAGATTCAAAAATTAATGAAATGATAAAAGAGCAAAATTAAATGATGCACTGAGTGAAGAAATAGGAAAATTAACCGTTATCTCAACCATACCAGACAGTTCTTTAGAAACTAGTTTAGGAAATTTCGCTTGTGATGCTTTAACAAAAAAACTTGGAGTGGACATTGGATTACAAAACATTGGTGGAATTCGTTCGTGGATTGCAAATGACGACAAAATTTCTGTAGAAAATGTATGGGATGGAAATCCCCCATTCAAATCTTTTTACACGAGATGCCGCAGTTGACTTGACAAACCATCGAAAGGAAAAAGATCTATGAATATTAACACTCCCCCTTCCTCTGACCGCCTGAAAAAAATAGACGCCTTTTGAAATCGTGGAGTTACCATCATGTTCATTGAAACCAAACAATCTGCATTGACCCAATTGCAGCCCCGTCATTCCAGCAGGTGCCACTGTGATGACGGGCTCTTCCAACACGCTTCAGCAAATCGGTTTTAAACCATGCTCATGAGTGGTCGGCATCACCGGAATCTGTATTTATCCCTTTATCGGTATCTTTGCTCCATCTCGCAAAAAGACAGGTACTACCTCTAAAGGTGCCTCAACTTCAATCCGCTGCCCTCCCTGATATACCTTTCCACTTTGGGCCTCCGTCCACTGAGCACCTTGAGGAAGGTACACTTCTCTTCTTCTTTCACCCTCGTAAATGACTGGCGCTACCAATACATCAGGACCAAAGAGATACTCATCTTCTGCCTCATAGGTTTTCTCATCCTCTGGAAAGTCAAAGAAAAGAGGTCGCATGATAGGTATACTTTCTTCATGGGCTCTCTTCATCTGCTCTACAATGTAAGGCTTTATTCTCTCTCGTAAGAAAAGGAGCTCTTTAATAATATCGTACGCCCTTTCTCCATAAGACCATACCTCATTTGGACCCCCACTAAGTTCTTCCGACGGGCAACTCGACGGCTTCTGAGGATAAGGCATACGGAAGCCGTGAAGTCTAAATATCGGGCAAAAAACCCCAAATTGGAACCAGCGGATAATAAGTTCCTGGAAAGCAGTATCTTTAGGATCGCCACCATAAAAACCACCAATATCGGTAGTCCACCAGAAAATCCCGCACATGGCCATGTTTAATCCGGCCTTTAATTGTCGACGTAAGGAATCAAAAGTTGATGGAATATCTCCTGACCACACCACGGCTGTAAAGCGCTGACTCCCTAACCACGCACAGCGAATGAGATTGACTGTCTCCTTTTCTCCGATTGATTGCAGACCTTCCTCAAAGGCTTGAGCATAGAAGAAAGGATAGATATTACTTACTTCTAATCCGTTCCCCAAATGGTAACGCAGATTATCGTAATCATAGGGCGAAATGTTAGGGTACTCTAAACCTTCAAATTCAGGCTCTGGCTCTGCTTCATCAAGCCAGAACATTCTTATTCCATATTTACAGTAATTTTCCTTTGCTTTTTCCCAAATAAACTTTCGAGCCTCAGGATGTGTGATATCGCAATAGGTCGCTATACCACGGGAGGTGGAAATTGCTGGTATTCCTCTTTCAGTCCTCACCAATAACCCATTTTTGGCCATCTTCTTATAATTTTCACTGTGAACATCTACCGTAGGCCAGATAGATACCATCAACCTGACTCCCATCTCTTCTAACTCTTTCACCATTGCTTGAGGATCAGGAAAAAAGCGAGAATCGAACTTCCAATCCCCTTGGTTGGGCCAGTGGAAGAAGTCGACCACGATTACTGATAAAGGCAATCCTCTCCTTTTATACTCTCGAGCGACTTCCAAAAGCTCTTCCTGAGTCCGGTATCGGAGTTTACACTGCCAGAAACCCAACGCCCATACAGGAAGCAGAGGAGGTTTGCCAGTAAGGTCGGTATACTTTTTCACTATCTCTTTAGCTGTATTCCCAGCAATGACAAGATAATCGATTTGCCGCCCTGCTTCTACGTGCCACAGGGTATGATTCTTCACCAACTCTGCTCTTCCAACCGAAGGATTATTCCAGATAAAACCGTATCCTCGAGTGGAAACGAGAAAGGGTATGCTGATTTGCGTATTTTTCTGTGCCAACTCCAATACACACCCCTTATAATTCAAATACCCATTGGCATACTGCCCCATCCCATAAAAATGTTCACCTTCATAGGCTTGAAAATAGAGGTCAAGACGATAGAGGTCGCTACTTAAGGATTTATAGTTTCTCGCTTTAAGAAGACTCGCACTGTTCATCCGGTAGTCAATCCACAACTCTTCTAAAAGCATATTCCCATCCCTATCAAGATACTTGATACTCCCGTCGCTTCTTACCTCAACCTGAATCTTGCCATTACGAATCAACGCTCGATGAGGTTCAATAGCAATTTCTGTTGGAACTTCAGGTTGAGGAAGCAATGTCCAGTTTTCCTCAAGAATTTCCTTTCCATTTGTCCCCCTGAAACGTAAACAATCTTTTCCAAAAGGCTCGATACAGATTATTTCCCCTCCTTCTCTTCCAATGAGCTTATTCTGAAGTTTTTGAAAAATCATTTTCCATCACCTCCATTTATTCTTTAAAAGCACCTGCAGTTAAACCACTAACGATAGCCTTTCCGGCTAAAAGCGCCACGATAAGCGGAGGTACAGCAAAAATCATACTCCCCGCCATAAGTTTGTTCCACTCTACTCCATATTGAGCAACAAAACGGTAGAGACCAATACTCATCGTCTGCATGGTTTCGTCCTTCAGGAAGGTTAAAGAAACAATAAAATCTCCCCAAGCCCCGATGAAGGTCAAAACCCCGGTGGTAGCAATGGCAGGACCTGAGAGCGGTACAATAATACTCCAAAACACCTGGAATAAACTCGCTCCATCGATAAAAGCGGCTTCCATGAGACCCGTGGGGATACCCTGAATATAAGCTCGAAGGACAATGGTGGCAAAAGGGATGCTAAAAACTGCAATACCTAATATGACGCCAAAGTAATTGTTGATCAGCTTGAGTTTGGTAAAGATCAAGGAAAGAGGAATAATCACCGCAGTTGCAGCTAACATTTGGGTAAAGACTAATATAAAAAATGTCAGTTTTCCCAATTTCAAGCGAAATTTAGCCAGAGCAAAAGCTGCGGGTAGAGCAACCACCAAGGTCAAGGCGAGATTCCCTAAGGCCACAATTAGGCTATTTTTCAAGTAAGGAAGAAGGGTCACCCAGGCGTCCCTATAAAACTCTAGAGTGAAATGAGGAGGAAACCAATACGACGGATGATGAAAAATCTCCTTTATAGTTTGAAACCCACCAATGGCTGTAAAATAGACGGGCAAAATGATGATGACTGTAGGGATGAGAACAATCAAAGTCCATTCCCACTCTTTGGCTCGTTTTTTACCCAATGCTACTTTCCTCCTTCACTCTTATTGAATGAATTAAAGAGAATCGTAAGACTAATCGTCAACAACAGCATGATCACCAGAACTGAGGAAGCCTTTCCAAAATTGAATTTGTCAAAGGCCAAAGAATACGAAAGACTGCTCAAAAGGTGAGACGCATCTCCTGGTCCTCCCTTGGTGATGATCCAAACCAAGTCAAAGACCTTCACAGTAAAAATACATCCCAGCATGAAGGTGATAATAATCACGGGTTTTAAAAGCGGAACGGAAATAAAGAGAACCTTTTGCCACCAATTGGCTCCGTCAATGTCGGCACTCTCAAGGAGCTCTAAGGGGATAGCTCTCAAACCGGTATAGAGGAGAATAAAGTTGAAAGGAATCCCTAACCAGATATTGGCTATGGTTACTGAGAAGATGGGAAGTATGCTGCTGGTAATCCAGGGAATAGGCTTATCGATGAGACCCCAGGAAAGGAGAAAACCATTCGCAATCCCTAGATCGCTAAAAAACCACCGGAAAAAAGACCCACTCACTATGATGGGTAAAACCCAGGGAACCATGATCAAACTCTGCAACAATCTTTTGAGGGGAAAAGAGTGATTGAAAAGGAGAGCCAACAAAAAACCAATGATGAACTGAAAAGAGAGAGATAAACCAGTAAAAACCAAAGTGTTGAAAAATGCTCTTTGAAAAACTGTATTCTTTAGGGTTTGTACATAGTTAAAAAGACCTATCCATTGGGAAGTTCCTGCCATATAGGTGATAAGGTTAACATCTTTAAAACTCAGAATAAAATTATAAATAAGAGGATAAATACCAAAGCTAAGCTGATATACCAAAGCAGGAATCAGAAAAAAGTATACCCTATAAGAAGAAGTTCTCTTCAAAAAAATCCTCCTTTCTCCTTCCTTCCCTCCCCGAGGAGTTTACCTCGGGGAGGGAAGGAATATACATCTGCTACTTTCCAGAAGCTTCCAGAAGGAGTGTTCTAGCTTGCTGCTTATACTTCTCGTAGTCTGCGGGGGAGAAAAGCCCCTGAATATTTCGAGCTGCCTCTTTGAAAGCCTCCTCAGGAGTAGCCACTCCGGTAAAAGCCTTCTGAATTGCCACCCAAACAAACGAAGATACATCAGGGTACTTATCAAGTCCACCCATTAAAGGACGCCCAAGAGCATGGTGAGACTGATCCAAGAAAACTTTGAGAATAGGTTTTGTCACTAAAATTTCCTTTTGAACTGAAGCTCGGGTTGGCAATGCTCCGTTGCTCTCTGTGTTTAATTTTAACATATTATCTGCCGAAACTAGGCTTTTCAAAAATTCAAACGCTAAATCGTATTTGGCAGGATCAATATTACCGCTAATCCCAAAACACTCTCCTCCAAAGGGAACCACGACTTGCATACCCTTCTCTGGAACGGGAATAGGAGCCACCCCGACATCACCCAACTGTTGCATCACATCTTTCGAGAGTTGCCAACCAAATTCCCAGTCACCGTTCACCATAAAAGCAATATCTCCATTGATGAACCACGGAGTCATATCACCTTGCCCACTTATAGTAACGACATCTTTTCGAATATACCCTTCTTTGACCATATCAGCCAAAAATTGCAGAGCCTCAATAGCTTTAGGTTGATCAAGTTCCAAAAGACTTCCCCCATTGCTCCAGAGGAAAGGCTCAAACTGCCAGGTTGTGTCTTCTGAGGCATCAGCAGTGATGGCAAATCCATCGATACCCAAAACTTCTTTTATCTTTTTGCAATCCTCTTTAAGTTCCTGCCATGTTTCGGGAGGGTTAGCAATACCAGCCTTATCTAAAAGGCTCTTCCTATAGAACAAAGCGCAGTTATTGGTCACCATTTGGAAAGCGTAAATTTTACCGTCAGAGCTTGTGATGTCCTGCTCTCCTTTGAAGAAATCTTGCCAATTTTCCATTCCCCACTCTTTCACTTTGTCAGTTATGTCTTTGTACACACCAGCTTTAATAAATTGTGGAACCGAGGGATTATCAGCCATTATTATGTCAGGAAGAGTTTTTGTGAGTGATTCTTGTAAGACAGTAGGATTATATTGAGCAAAGGGAATAGTTGTGAATGTCACTGTAACATTGGGATGTTTCTTTTCAAATTCCACACGGAGCCCTTCGATGTATTTTCCAATATCATCAGTAGGTCGAAAATAACTCTGCACAGTCAACGTCACTTTCGGCAGAATCTCAACAGGCACAGCAATTGTAACCATCTTTTTACTGCTGTTCCAATCGACCTTTGCTCCAATTGCCTCACTAATGAATCTTGCAGGAACCATTGTTCTTCCAGAAACAATTTTGGGTCCAACATCAAGCTTAGTTACTTTACTATTAACAAAAGCAGTTGTTGAACCAATTGTGAGAATAATATTCGTCTTCCCAAGAACGTAACTCACTGTTCTCTTAACAGGATCCCAGCCTATTTTGGCTCC
>Ga0315282_10009613_pt1 | contig 15347 bp, 13 predicted proteins | sample YL17G07_20_MG_FD_203693 | JGI IMG/M metagenome (GOLD analysis project Ga0315282, IMG submission 203693) | Sediment microbial communities from Yellowstone Lake, YNP, Wyoming, USA - YL17G07_20 | ecosystem: Environmental > Aquatic > Freshwater > Lake > Sediment | place: USA: Wyoming | collected... | reverse complement strand
GGGGTCGGCCGGCGCGCGCGACAGGCGCAGCGAGAGCAGGGGTGCGCGAGCGGGCGCCGCGGGCGCCCGCTCGCGCACCCACCCCCAGATCACGACCACGCTCAGCACGCCGGGGATCACGGCGACGGCGAACACCCAGCGCAGCGACACGCCGTAGTGGATCAGCAGCAGAGCTGCCAGCGGGCCCAGCACGGCGCCCAGGGTGTCCATCGAGCGATGCAGCCCGAAGGCCAGGCCGCGGTCCTCGTCGCGCACGCCGGCGGCCAGGAGCGCATCGCGCGGGGCCGTGCGCACGCCCTTGCCGACGCGGTCGACGAAGCGGCCGCCTAGAGCGACCGGCCAGACGAACGCCAGCGCCAGGAGCAGCTTCCCCAGGGCGCTGAGCCCGTAGCCCGACAGCACGAACATGCGCCGCCGCCCGGTGTTGTCGGACCAGCGGCCGAACGGGTAGCGGGTGACGCCGGCGGTGGCCTCGGCGATGCCCTCGATCAGTGCGAGTATCGCGACCGGCGCCCCCAGCACGGCGGTGACGAAGACGGGGAAGAGCGGATAGACGATCTCGGAGCTGAGGTCGGCGACGAAGCTGACGACACCCAGCGCGCGGACGTTGGGGTCGAGACGGCGCAGGCGGCCGAGTGCTGCGGGGCGCCGGCCTGTCACCAATGGGGGTTCGACATGTAGATCGGAGTGTCTTCGCACTCTGCCTGGAGATACGGATTGGTCATGGTGCAGCCCGTCGACAGCGTCTCGAAGAGGCTCTCCGTCTCGATTGCAGGCGACTCGTAGTCTCTCTTCTCATCCACCGTGCTCCCCCTTCTTGTCTGCTCAGTCCACCGGCGTGAGTCCGCCGCGAGCGGCACCCAGAGTCGTGATGAACGCGCGCGCGAACTCGTCCGCGGCGTCCGGACCGTTGCCGGTGACGACAAGACCGTCGACGACGACGGCGTCGTCCTGCACGTCGCAGCCGGCGTCGGAGAGCTCACTCCTCTGATCGGACCAGACGGTGCCCTTCTTCCCCTGCAGCAGTCCGGCGCGGGCCAACACGACCGGCGCCAGGCAGATCGCGCCCACGGCCTTGCCGTCGGCGGCCGTCTCGCGGGTCAGCTCCTGCAGACGGGCGTCGTCCCAGAGGTCCTGGATGCCGGGACCACCGACGATGGCCAGCGCGCGGTAGTCGCCGGCCTGCACGTCGGCGAGCTTCAGGTCGGCGGTCACCGTGGTGCCGTCCATGCCCTTCGCCTCACCGCCGCTGGCGCTGGCGACCACCGGCCGGTAGCCGGCCTGGGCGAGGCTGTCGTGGAGAGCCCAGAACTCGCTGTCGTTGAAGTCGCGATCGGCGACGACGACCAGCACGTCGCCGAGGGTGCCGCTGGGACTCGGGTGGGACACCTGCGAGGCGACCTTCTTCCCGCAGGCCGTGCAGCAGAGGAGAAGGGCGAGGGTGGCCGCGAGGAACAGGGTGATGCCGATCCGTGGACGCACACTCTCGCGCATTCCCTACCCCCGATGTCCGACCGTGGACCGGCCCATGGTATCACCGCCGCGCCCGCCGGCCGTGCGTGACGCCAGAGTGTCCGAGGCGACCCCGGCCGCCGCCACGGCGGGCAACGCTTTCGCGTAAGCGGAGCGTGCGGCACGACCGATAGTCATGGTGGAGGACGCAGGCATGGACGTGCGCGACAGGTGTCTCGGGATCGTCACTCTTGTGAGCGCGCTGCTGGTGTGGGCGGCGGCGGGCGGCGCCCGGGCGCCCCCCGCCACCGCCCGCGACCTGGGCCCGAACTGCCCCATCCCCTTCTCGCTCTTCCCGGCCGACAACGCCTGGAACACCGCGGTCGACACGCTGCCGGTCGATCCGAACTCGGCCGACTACATCGCCCGCATGGGCGCCGCCACCGAGGTGCACGCCGACTTCGGCACGGTGTGGAACGGGGCGCCCAACGGCATCCCCTACGTGTGCGTGCCGGGCACGCAGCCGAAGGTGCCGGTAGTCTTCACCGAGTACGGGGACGAGAGCGATCCGGGTCCGTACCCGATTCCGTCGAACGCGCCCATCGAGGGCGGACGGTCGAGCACCGCCGACCGCCGCGTGCTGGTGCTCGACGTCGACCACCGGATGCTCTATGAGCTGTACCACGCCTACCCGCAGGCCGACGGATCCTGGCAGGCCGGCTCGGGCGCCGTCTTCGACCTCGCGAGCAACGCTCTGCGGCCCGACGGCTGGACCTCGGCCGACGCCGCCGGCCTGCCGATGCTGCCGGGCCTGACGCGCTACGACGAGGTCGTCGGTGAGGGCGAGATCGACCACGCCCTGCGCTTCACGGTGAGCGAGACGCAGCGCGCCTACATCTATCCGGCGACCCACTACGCCAGCGACAGCACCGACCCTGACCTGCCGCCGATGGGGCTGCGGGTGCGTCTCAAGGCGGGCGTCGACATCTCGGGCTTCCCGCCCGAGATCCAGGTGATCTGCCGGGCGCTCAAGAAGTACGGGATGATCGTCGCCGACAACGGCGGTCCCTGGTACATCTCGGGGGCGCAGGACCCGCGCTGGGACGACGACGCGCTGCACGCGATCTCGCAGCTCCAGGGTAGTGACTTCGAGGTCGTCGACACGCGCGGCCTGCAGCCGGGCGCGGTCGTCGTCGACGCCGGTGGCGACGTCGCTCTGTGGGAGGGCGACACGCTGACCCGCGACGGGTCATACGCGGACGACGTGTCGACCGCATGGACGGCGACCGTGGACTACGGGGACGGCGATGGGGTGGAGCCGCTGGCGCTGGTCCCCGGCGGAACGTTCTCACTGTCGCACGTGTATGCGGACGACGGGACCCGGCTCGTGACCGTGACGGTGGCGGGGGACGGCGGCACGTCGGGCAGCGCGCGCTTCAGCGCGCGGGTCCGCAACGTGCCGCCGTCCGTCCGCGCCGGGGGCGGCGCCGCGCTGCGCGGCGGCGTCGCGCTCGTGTGCCGTGTGCGGGTGAGCGACCCGGGCGCCGACACCTTCCGCGCCCGCGTCTCCTGGGGCGACGGTTCCGCGATTCGCCGCCGGACGCTCGGCACGCGCACGACCTTCTTCCTTCGCCACGTCTTCCGGCGCCCGGGGACCTACGCCGTGGCCGTGACCGTTCGCGACGACGACGGTGGGCGCGGAGTCGATCGCTTCCGGGTGGTCGTCAGATAGCGGGCAGGACGACACAGAGGTCTGAGGGGGCGGGGCGCCGCAGGCGCCCCGCCCCCATTTGACACGTCATAGGGCGGCGGGTAGCGTCGCCGCCGATGCTGAAGCGCCTCCTTCAGAACCGCTCTCGCCTCGCCCTCGTCGTCCTGATCGCGGGCCTCGTCACGGCCACGGCGATCCAGATGACCGCCATCGTCATCAAGGAGCGCAATCACCAGCTCGTGTACGACGAGTCGGTCTCGTACCTCGTAGCCACCAACCACGCCGGCGCCTACCGCGCGGCCAAGAGCGGCGGCCTGAACGACAAGTGGGTGCCGGCCAGCGCGTGGAAGGATCTCATGCGCCCCGGTCCCGTCTTCGGCCTGCGCGGCATCGCCAAGGAGCTTTCCGAGACCGACTACCACCCGCCGCTGTACTTCTGGCTCCTCCACTTCTGGGTCCTGGTCTTCGGCGTGCGCGCCTCCAGCGGCCTGTGGCTCAACTGGCTGCTGGCCCTCCTGACCGGCGTGTGTCTCTTCTACCTGGCTCGCGAGACGCTCGGCGACCCGCTCGAGGCGGCGCTCGTGTCGACCCTGTGGATCACCAGCACCTCGGTCGTCATCGCCAACCTGGTCAGCCGGCAGTACCCGCTCTTCGCGCTGCTCACGGTGCTCTTCGTGTGGCTGGCCGTGCGCGCCTGCGACCGCGAGCGCCGGCTGCGCTGGTGGGACTACCTGCTCTTCGCGCTCGCCGCCGCCGCCGGCTGCCTGACCCACTACCACTTCGCTCTGGTCATGGTCGGGGTGGCGCTGTTCGCCGTCGCGCGGCTCGTGCGCCGGGACTGGAGGCGCCTGCTGGCGATGGCCGGTGCGGCCGTGGCCGGCATCCTCCTCTCCGTCGCCCTCAACGCCTGGTTCCTCGACGCCTACCGACGCGAGCACGCCGGCCAGGCCGTGCGAGCCACCAAGGCGCTCATCCGTCTGCGCATGAAGGATGTCGAGCCACGCTTGTCGGTCTTCTTCGGCTCGACCGACGGGGCGCTGCGCGCGGTCCTCAAGCCGGTCCTTCCCACGCTTCGGCGTCTCGGCGGCGGCGTCGTGCCGACGGGCGTCATCCTCATCCTCATCGCCGCCGCCGTGTTCGGCGCCCTTCTCGCCTGGCCGCGCACACGCCGCCCGATAATGAGCTACCTTCGCTCGGTGGACACGACGGGCTGGTGGATGCTGTGGTTCTTCCTCTGGATCGGCGGCGCCACCATCTTCCTCTACGTGACGGGGCAGAGTCCCAGGTGGGGCCTCGAGTCGCGCTACGTCTCGGCGGTGTGGCCCTGGCTGGCCTTCGTGCCCGTGCTGGCGGCGCGGCTGCTCAAGCGCTGGGGGGCGCTCGTCCTGGTCGTCTTCTGCGCGGTGTTCGTGGTGCCGACCAGCGTCGAGCACATGCTGAACAACCAGGAGGCGATCGGCGGCGACCGCGCCGCGCTGCAGCAGGCCGACCACGCGCTGATCGATACGGTGACGCGCGGCATCCTGCTGCGCATGGTCTGGGACGTGCCCGACGACACGCAGGTCTACGTCGGCCGCATGCAGGAGCTGGTGGACGATCCGGTGCCCTGGGTATCGCGGATGCAGACCGGCGACGTGTACGCGAGCTACGCCGGCGACAAGGCGCTGCGCAAGCAGCGGGACCAGGTCGAGGCGTTCCTCATGACGGCCGGGTTTGAGACGCTGTCGTCGCAGGGCGGTGTGCCCGGCGTGTCGGGCACGCAGGTGATCGTGCTGGGGCCGAACGGGCCACCGCGGTACGGGCCAGGGCTCGAGGAGCCGCCAGGACCGTCGCCCGAGCTCAGCCCGAGCCCGTCAGACTAGGCGCCGTGGCTCAGAAACCGCCGGGGCCCAGATACGCCTCGAGCGTGTCGCTGGGATCCTCGTAGATCGTGAAGAACTTCTTGACCGGCGAGAGGTTCTTCCAGTGACCCGTGCTGCCCTTGGGTGTGATCAGGATGTCGCCGGGGCCGGCCTTGACGAGGTTGCCGTCGTCGTCGGTGACCTCGACCTCGCCCTCGAGGATGTAGGCGATCTCGTGGTAGGGCCGCTCGAAGTAGCGATTCTGCACGTCGCGCTGCCAGATGCCGCAGGAGAAGCGCTCGTCGCCCGACTGGGCGGCGACGCACTCCTTGCCGGGCGGGTCCTTCTCTTCGGGGTACGTCATCGACTCCTCCCAGACGATGTCCTTGGGCGTGATGACGCGGATCTTGCTTGAGCGCTCGTCGGCCATGAGGCCTCCTCCGGGACGGCTTTGGGATAGTCATAACAGCCCGGGGCCCGCGGCTCAACGCCGGGGAGGCGGGAGCGGGGGGTGCGGCAAGCCCCCCGCTTCGCCCCCGCCCGCAGTCGCATCACGTAGAATCCCGACGACGTGCCGGGTCTACGAAGGGGGTCCCGTGACCTTCCAGTCATCTCTCGAGGAGAAGGTCGCCGCCGCGGTGGGCGACCGTCGCGACGAGCTGGTCGGCCTAGCCACCCAGCTCGTCGCCTGCGACACCACGGCGCGCCGGCCCGGTGACCCGCCGCGCGAAGAGGAGGAAGTCCAGCGCCTCCTGGCGGCGCGCCTCGAAGCGATCGGGGCGCCGGCGGACATCTGGGAGCCAGACCCGATCCCCGAAGGGGTGCGCCACTTCCCGCCCGGACTCGACTTCGTCGGCCGTCCGCAGATGGCGGCCACGTGGGCGGGCGCCGGCGGAGCCGGCGCCCGCGGAGCCGGCGCCCGCTCCCTCCTCCTGAACGGCCACATCGACGTGGTCGACGTCGAGCCGCGCGACCGGTGGACGAACGATCCCTTCACGGCTACCGAACGCGACGGCAGGCTCTACGGACGCGGCACCAACGACATGAAGGGCGGCATCGCCTGCGGCGTGCTCGCCCTCGAGACGCTGCACGCCTTGGGCGTGCGTCTCACCGGTGACGTCGTCTTCTGCACCGTCACCGACGAGGAGTCCTCGGGGGCCGGCGGCTGGTCGGCCGCGCGGCACGGCGTGGCCGCCGACGCCGGCATCGCCCTGGAGGGCACCGACTTCGAGGCGCAGATCGCCTGTCGCGGCACGCTCACGCCGACGATCACCGTCGAGGGACGGGCGGGGCACGCCGAAGAAGCCCAGCCGCACTGGACGGCCGGCGGGGCGGTCAACGCCATCGAGAAACTGGCGCCGGTTCTCGAGGGCGTGCGCACGCTGCGCGCCGAGTGGCGCACGCGGCCCGACCACCAGCATCCGCTGCTCTCGCCGGGCGACATCGTGCCGGTCATCGTCGAGGGCGGGACATGGGAGGTCACCTACCCGCACTCGTGTGCGCTCACCTGCGACCTCATGTACCTGCCGGGCCATGTCGACGAAGAGGGCACGGGTCGCCGCGTCGAGCGCGAGGTGCGAGAGACGATCGACGCCGCGGTGGCCGCGGATCCGTGGTTCGCGGAGCATCCCCTGCAGTGGCGCTGGACCGAAGACGTCGTGCCGGCCGAGATCCCCGCCGACCACCCGCTCGTCGTGACGGTGCGGGGCGCGGCGGCCGATGTGGGCCGCGAGTCGTGCATCGCCGGGCTCGACTCGTGGCACGACGCGGCGACGTTCACGCGTCACGGCACGCCGTGCTTCTCGTTCGGCCCGGATGGTCTCGAGAGCTGTCACGGCGTCGACGAGTGGACGACGATCGACTCGCTGGCCGACTGCGCCGCGGCGCTGGCCTTGACTGCGCTGCGCTGGTGCGGGGTGGCGGGATGAGCGGCAAGGGAAGGTCGCGGAGCAAGGGCGTCTACACGCTGGCCGTCTGCCAGTTCACGCCGGTCCTGTTCGACGTCGCGGGGAACCTGGCGCGGATCGAGGCGATGGCGCGCGCCGCCGCTGCCGGCGGCGCGCGCCTCGCCGTCTTCCCCGAGTGCGCCGTGAGCGGCTACGCCACCGGCGAAGCGGCGAAACGGATGGCCGACTTCGCCGAGCCGGTGCTCGGCGACGGGCCAGGGCCGTCGGTCTACCGGCTGATCGAGCTCTCGACGACGCTCGACTTGTCGCTCCAGGTCGGCCTCGCCGAGCGCGCCGGCACGAATCTCTACAACAGCGCCGTGTCCTTCGCGCCGCACGAGGGCGTGACCGGCGTCTTCCACAAGGTCCACCTGTGGTTCGACGACATGGGCGTGTTCACGCCGGGCGAGGGCTTCGAGGTCAGGCCGGGACCGGTCGGCTCCTACGGCTCGGCGATCTGCTACGACCTCGACTTCCCCGAGGCGGCGCGTACCGTGGCGCTGCTGGGCGCCGACCTGTTGGCGCTCAGCACGGCCAACTACGGGCCCTGGGAGCAGCAGCAGCGCATCTTCGCCCGCGCACGGGCGGCCGAGAATCAGATCTATGTCGCGGTGGCCAACCAGGTCGGCCTCGTCGGCGAGACCGAGTTCTTCGGCGCCGGCATGATCGTCGGGCCCGAGGGCGAGGTGCTCGCCGACGCCGGCGCCGAGGAGATGGTGGTCTTCGCCGAGATCGACGTGGCGGCGGTGGCCGAGAGCCGCAAGGGCGAGGACTACCTGCGTCAGCGCCGGCCCGAGGCGTACCGGATCCGGTAGGGACGGGCGGGGGGAGGGCCGTCTGGCCCTCCCCCCGCCCGTCCCAGCGCCCTCAGCGCACCGTCAGGAGGTTCGACGCGGCCCGCGTCTGCGGGTTGCCGGCCAGGTCGGTGGCCGTCACGACGAAGCGGTAGACGCCACGCCGCAGGTCGCAGCGGAAGGTCGCCCAGTGGACCCCGGTGTACCTGAAGAACTGCAGCGTCTTGACCACGCGGCCCGAGCGCGCCCGCACGTCGACCCGGATGTGGCAACGCTCGCTCGTGGCGTCCGCCACGGCAAAGCGCAGGACCGCCTCGTCGCCCTTGGTGCAGACGGCCGCGCGGCGCGCGTAGCAGCGGGGACCCAGTGTATCGATGACGATCTCAGCGCCGCGCGTCGTCTCGCGGGTCCCGATCGTGTCGGTGGACTCGAACCAGAGTGTGAAGTCGCCGTCACCGCTGTGGTCGGCGGGCGCCGGGAAGTCGATCGTCGTGCCGATGGTCGCCGGCGTCACGATCACGTCCTCCCACGTCACAGGGTCCCAGCGGTAGACGCCGTACTCGGTCTGCGCCACGCCCGAACCCGCGTCCCAGGCCGACAGGTGCACGGTGACGGCGTGATCGTAGGCGTAATAGCCGTCGGCGCCGGCGACCAGATCGTGGCTGGTGATCGGCGCCGTGCCGCCGCCGTTGGTCGTGTGCAGGATCGTGCCGTCTTCGCCGACCGCCCAACCCTCGCTGGCCGCCGTGAACGCGATGGCGTTCAGGTAGCGCGTGGTCCCCAGACTCTGCCGACTCCAGTGGACACCGCCGTCGCGGGTGTGGACGAGGAAGCTGCCGACGTCCTCGACGCTGTAGAGGCCCCAGCCCTCGCTGGCGTTGGCGAACCACAGGTCGTCGACGTAGACGTACCACCCCGGTAGCGAAGCGACCGGCGCCCACGTGACGCCTCCGTCGGTCGTCTGCTGCACGCCGCGATCCCAGCCAGCCGCCCACCCGTTCGACGCGTCGAGGAACTGCAGGACGCTGAACTGGTCGGGGACCACGCACAGCCGGGTCCAGGTCGCACCGCCGTCGCCGGTCCGCCAGACCTCGCCGGGGTCGTGGCGCACCGAGTCGTGGATCACCGCCAGCCAGCCGTTCTGGGCGTCGAGGAAGGACGCGGCGTCCGGCCAGCGTCCAGGCGCCAGCCGCCGGCAGCGCCACGTCGCGCCGCCATCGGCGCTGCGCAGGACCACCGCGTCCTTTTCGCGATTGCGGCCGGCGATGACCACGTGCGTCGCGTCGGGCGCTGAGAGCGCGGTCAGACGGATCCCGTCGCACAGACCCCTCTGACGCCGCGGCATCGTCCGTGTCGGCACGACGGTCCGCCAGGTCACCCCGGCGTCGGTGCTGTGCAGGAGGACTCGGGCGCCGCCGACGACCCAGGCGGACGCGGCGGCGGGGAACGCGACGCTGTCCAGGGTCGCAAGGCTGCCCGACGGGCGCAGGGTCCATGTCGTCCCGCCGTCGGTCGTCCGCATGATCTGCCCCTCGTCGCCGGCGACGAGGCCCGTCTCGTCGTCGGCGAAGGCGACGTCGTTGAAGTAGCTGGAGTACTTGGGGGGCGGCGCGACCGTGGAGAGCATCTGCCACGTGACGCCGCCGTCGGTCGTGCGGGCCGTCCAGCCGGCGTAGCCGGTCACCCAGCCGTGGGTCGGCGAGACGAAATCCATCGCCCAGCAGTGCATGTCCGGCGCCGCCGCCGACGTCCAGGTGGCGCCCCCGTCGGTGGTGCGCCACACCGAGTTGGAGCTGGAGCGCCAGCTCCAGCTCCAGATCCACCCGTGCTGCGCGTCTGCGAAGTCGAGCGCGCCGAGCCAGTCGTACTCGCCGCCGAGCGTTGACTTGGCCCACGTCACGCCGCCGTCGGTGCTGCGCAGCAGGATGTTGTCCCAGGTCGAGGCCCAGTAGGTAGAGACCGACGAGGAGGCCAGGCTGTCGAAGTCCCAGCCGAACGACTCGGCGAGCTGGGTCCTCGTCCAGGTGGCGCCGCCATCGGTCGTCGCGTACGAGAGGGGACCGACTTGTTGTGTGCCGCCGTCCGAGAAGCGCTTCTGGTAGCCGCCGGCGATGACGCCGTGGTCGGCGTCGGCGAACGCGATGCTGTGGAGGTAGTCCAGGTCCGGTCGCAGGCCGGGCAGCGCGACGTCGCCCCACGTCGCGCCGCCGTCGGTCGTGTGCAGCAGGGCGGTCGGTTCGAGGCCCCAGTCGAAGTCGCCGCCGGCTGTCGCCCAACCGACGTCGGGGGCCGTGAAGCGGATGTCGGTGACCGAGCGTCCGCTGGCCTGCTCGCTCCAGGTGGCGCCACCGTCAGTGGTGTGCAGCAGCGTCCCGTACCCCCCGGCCCAGCCGCTCTGAAGGCTGGTGAAGGTCACGCTCCACAGATTGGCCTCGGTCCCCGACTTCTGCCACGCCCACGTGAGGCCACCGTCGGTCGTGTGCAGGACGTGGCCGTTGTCACCGACCTCCCAGCCGTTCTGCGCGTCGACGAAGCTGACGTCGCCGAGGTCGTCGCCCTGCGGGATGGGGAGCTGCCAGGCCCAGCAGGGGCTGTCGGTGGGCAGGCCGTCGGCGGCGGCCGGGGGCGGGGCGGCGAGAGCCGCCCCGCCCCCGGCCGCCGCGACCAGCAGCACGGCCACGCTGAGGCGGATGTGACGAAGACCGAAGATCCCCAAGGTTCCCATGAGTCCCCCTGTCGCTCCTGTGCGAGTGTAGCATCGAGGTCGTCGGCGACCGCGCAGAGGACCCGATCCCTGCGTACACGCGGAGGCGGATCCTCGAGCACGCTTGCTCACCGCCACACGGCCTTCGCCGTGGGCCGGCTGCGGCGGCCGGTATAGGCTATGGGCAGGTGGCATCGTGCACGCGAGCAACGTGCGCGCCCGGCGAAACGACATCAGGGAGGTCGGTCCCCGTGCTCCAAGGTCTGGCTGGCAAGACGGCACTGGTCACCGGAGGCTCGTCGGGGTTCGGCGAGGCCGCGGTGCTGCGGTTCGCCGCCGAGGGGGTGAGCGTCGCAGTGGGCGGCCGCGACGCGGCGAAGACGAAGTCGGTCGCCGAGCGCGCGGCCGCAAAGGCGCGAGAAGCAGGTTTCGCCGACACAGTCTTCCCCGTGCTGCTCGGCGACGTCGCCGTGGTCGCCGACTGCGAACGGCTGGTAGCCGAGGCGATCGCGGCGCTGGGCCACCTCGACATCCTCGTGAACTCGGCCGGCATCTGGGACGAGGGGCCGTTCACCGAGGTGACCGAGGCCGGCTACGACGCCGTCCTCGACACGAACCTCAAGGGCACGTTCTTCATGTGCCGCGAGGCGATCCGCCACATGGCGGCGCGCAAGAGCGGGGTGATCGTCAACATCGCCAGCGACTCGGGGATGCACGGCGAGCCCGGGGCGGCCGCCTACGCCGCCTCCAAGGCCGGCGTGATCATGCTCACGCGCACGCTGGCGATCGACCACGGCCCCGACGGCATCCGCGCCTGCTCGGTCTCGCCGGCGGTCTTCGACACCCCGATGTACCGGAACGCCATCGCCGAGGCCGACGACCCCGAGGAGTACATCCAGCTGTCTGAGACCGGCTACCCGCTGGGCCGCATCGGCCGTCCCTGGGAGCTGGCCGCCGTGATCGCGTTCCTGGCTTCCGACGAGGGCGGCTTCGTGACCGGCCGCACCTGGGTCGTCGACGGGGGGTTCACGGCGTAGGAACGGGACGCCGTCCCGCGTCTGGCCTCAGCGCGACTCCGGCTGCCCCGCGAACATCTCGATGTGGCCGCAGCCCTGGCAGCAGAAGACGGTCAGCTCGCGGCGGCCGGCGTTGGAGCCCGTGAGCAGGGGTTCCTCCCAGGGGCACCAGAAGTGCGTCCGGCCACCGTGTTCGCCGAAGTGCCGCAGCTTGCCGGGCACCAGCACGCCGCCGCAGCGGGAACACCCCTGTGCGTCGCTCATGTCCGCCCCTTCCTCTCGACCGTCCTGCCCGTCGCTCGTGTCATGTGCATACTAGACGCCGTCCCGTCCGCCAGTCGACGTGCCGGACGCGGGCCGCATAGACTCGATACATGAAGCGCAAGTCCCTCATCGCCGACTTGCTCCTGTTCTCGGTCGCCGTCTTCTGGGGCTTCAACTTCGTCGTCATCAAGGACGCCACCGAGCGCATCACCGATGCGGTCTCACCGCTGGCCCAGAGCGTGGTCGCCGGCACCATGGTCTACGTGCTCTTTCGCTACTTGGTGGCGACGCTCATCTTCTCGGCGGCCCGACCACGGGCCCTGACGCGCGCCACGCGCGCCCAGTGGGGCATGGGCGGCCTGCTCGGGGTCTTCTACCTCACCGCGCTGGTCGTGCAGACCGTGGCGCTGCAGTACACGACGCCCGGCAAGTCGGGGTTCATCACCGGACTGAGCGTCGCCATGGTCCCGTTCCTCTACTGGGCGGTGGCCCGGCGGTCGCCCGGCTGGTTCCAGATCCTGGGGGCGGTCGTCGCCACCGTCGGGCTCGGCGTTTTGTCGCTGCGTGGCGACCTCACCCTGAGCTGGGGCGACGGGCTCACCCTGCTCGGCGCCCTGCTGTACGGCCTGCACATCATGACGACCGGCTTCTTCGCGCCCAAGGTGCCACCCTCGACCCTCGCCGTCACGCAGATGGCGGCCTCAACGGCGCTCTGCCTGGCGGTCACGCCGTTCCTGGCCCACATCACCTTCGACCTTCCCTGGCAGGCCTGGGCGGCGATCGTCTGGACCGCGGTCACGGGAACCATCTACGCGTTCTTCATCCAGTCGTGGGCGCAGCGCTACACCACGGCGACCCACGCCGCCGTCCTGCTCTGCTTCGAGAGCGTCTTCGCCGCGATCTCGGGCGTGATCTTCGGGATGGACAGCGTCACCTGGCGGCTGCTCACCGGCGCCTCGCTGATCTTCACCGGCACGCTGATCATCGAGCTGTTGCCGCAGAAGAAGGGCCCGGGGACGGATGGCGACGGTGGTCGCACGGGGGCGTTGCTCCAGCATGAGGCCGCGGCCGGCGCGCTGTTGCCCGTCGATGGAGCGGGCGGCGGGGCGGACGCCCCGCCCCCCGCTCCACCCCGCGCCTAGCTACTTTCCAGGTCCAGCCTGTAGGCGCCTCCCCGGCGCCAGACGCGCATGCCGGCCCTCTCGTAGACGTGCACCGCTCCGGTGGCGTTCTCGGCGTCGACGCCGAGGAAGACGTCGTCGTAGCCGCGCTCGTGCAGGCGGCCGAGGACCTCGAGGAGCAGGGCCAGCCCAAGACCGCGGCCGCGCCAGCGCTTGCGCACCATGAGGTTGTCGACGAGGCCGGCGCCGCCGCGCGGGAAAGCGATGCACTGGCCGGCGACCTCGTCGCCGTCCCAGGCCACGACCCAGAGGTTTGGATCGAGATCCGCGTGACCGAACAGCCACCCTCGCCACACCTCGAACGACTGTGGATGGAACAGAAAGTGCTCGCTGAAGGCGTCTTCGTCGGCCTGCCAGAGGGCGCGGTCGTCGATGCCGAATCGCGCCTCACGGATGGTGAGGCTGGGCGGCCACGACGGTGACTGCAGGCCGTCCCTCAGGTCGATCCGCATGGTGAAGCCCTCGCGCACGCGGCGGTAACCCCTGGCGACGAGCGACCCGCCCAGGCCCGGGTCGGCGTCATCGCACCAGACGACGAGGGCGGGCGCGCGGTCGGCCGGCGCGGAACGGGCCAGCTCCCGCGCCCGCCCCTCGAGCAGCTCGGTCAGGAGCGGCGTGAGCTCCTCGTCGTTGTGGTCGGGGTGGACGCACACCAGGCCCCGCCCCTCGCAGGTCGACGGCCAGTAGAGTGAGGCGAAGGCGGCTGGGGTGTCGGTTTCGCCGGACGCTCGCCGACTCGCCTCGGTCGCGCCGCGCCCGTCTTCTCTCGCACCTTCCGCACCCTCTATGAGCCACCAGTTGTCGGCGACGTCGGCCTCGGGATCGTTGGCCTCGGCGGCGATGTCGTCCTCGCTGGTGCGCGGTTCGCCGCAGAGCCACGATTCGTAGGTGTCGATCAGCCTCTGGAGGCCCGGCAGATCGTCCTCGTCAGGGCGGCGCAGCTTGAAGCCGTCGGGTACGCTGGTCATCGGCCAGTCCCTCTCGTCGCTTCCCAACGCGGCGTCCGTCCCCGGGCGACGCGCGCCAGCCGATAGTACAATGCAGGCTCGAACCCAGGGGAGTGCGCGACATGGCCAAGCCATACGAAGACGTCCGCATCGAGGGACACCTCATCGACTCGCTCATGGTCCCGCAGATCATGGACCACATCATGGACCTCGAGGGCGAGTTCGAGATCCTCTCGTTCGACGTGGGGCGCACGAAGACCGACCACTCGACCGCCGTCTTTCGCATCTTCGGCCGCGACCGCGCTCATCTGGAGGAGATCCTCACTGCGATCCAGGTCCACGGCGCCGTCGCCCTGCAGCCGGAAGACGCGGAGCTGGCGCCGGCGCCGGCCGACGGCGTCTTTCCGGACGGCTTCTACTCCACAACCAACCTGGAGACGTATGTTCGTCTCGGTGGCGACTGGGTGCGTGTCGAGCGGCCCGAGATGGACTGCGGCGTGCGCGTGACGGTCGATGGCGGCGGCGAGGGCGGCGAAGCCGCCACCCGCCGCCGCGTCGAGACCGTCCCGCTGAGCGACGTGAAGGCGGGCGAGCAGTACGTGGTCGGTCATCACGGCGTGCGGGTGCTGCCGCTCGAGCGCCCGCGTGAGAGCCAACCCTTTGAGTTCATGGCCTCGGCCGTCTCCTCAGAGAAGCCTAAGGCGCAGATCATCCATGAGGTGGCGCGCCTGCTGCGCCGCGTGCGCAACGAGGGCAAGCTCACGATCGCTGTGGTCGGGCCGGCCGTGGTGCACACCGGAGCCGCGGCGCAGCTGGCGCGCCTCATCGAAGCCGGCTACGTCGGCGCCCTGTTCGGCGGCAACGCCGTGGCCACGCACGACATCGAGGCGGCGCTCTATGGCACGTCGCTGGGCATCGACATGGAGACCGGCGCGCCGGTCGCCGGCGGCCACGAACACCATCTGCGGGCGATCAACACGATCCGCCGCTGCGGCGGCGTCGCGGCCGCCGTCGAGCAGGGGCTGCTCACCGGCGGACTCATGCACACCTGTGTGCAGACGGGCACGCCGTTCGTGCTGGCGGGCTCGATACGCGACGACGGGCCACTGCCCGAGGTGCTCACCGACGTCGTGGCGGCGCAGCGGGCGATGCGGCCGTACTGTCAGCGGGCCGGTGCCTGCCTGATGCTCTCGACGATGCTGCACTCGATCGCCGCCGGCAACCTGCTGCCGGCCAGCGTGCACACCGTCTGCGTGGACATCAATCCGGCCGTCGTCACGAAGCTCGCCGACCGCGGCAGCTTCCAGACGATCGGCGTGGTCACCGACGTCGGCCTGTTCGTCGAGCAGCTGGCCAACGAGCTCGACGGCGGTGACTCCTAGAATGCGGCGGACCGGCTCGCAGAGAACCATGGTGGGCGCGCTTGCCGCGCTGGGCATCGCCTTGGTCGCCGGCGTGATCGGTTTCTCTGCCGCCGAGGGCGCGTCCGCG
>Ga0315282_10009612_pt1 | contig 15347 bp, 14 predicted proteins | sample YL17G07_20_MG_FD_203693 | JGI IMG/M metagenome (GOLD analysis project Ga0315282, IMG submission 203693) | Sediment microbial communities from Yellowstone Lake, YNP, Wyoming, USA - YL17G07_20 | ecosystem: Environmental > Aquatic > Freshwater > Lake > Sediment | place: USA: Wyoming | collected... | reverse complement strand
GCTGGGAGCGTTGTGGGGGGCCGGAGTCCCGGCGGCGTTGCCGCCGGGGCGTCGGTGGCACTGGGGCGGCACCCGCTAGCTAGGGGAGTTCCGCGGGCCGGCCTCCTGTGCTACCTTGCGGCAGGCCGCCAAGGCTTAGAAGGCCAAGGTTCTTGAGGCGTGGCGATGGAAACCGTCTTAGTCGTCGATGACGAGAAAAACTACCTGGTCGTCCTCTCCGAGCTGCTGGGGGAGGAGGGCTACGAGGTGCTCTGCGCGAGCAGCGCCCCCGAGGCCCTGAGCTTCCTCGAGGAGAGCGATGTCGACCTCGTCATCACCGACATGAAGATGCCCAAGATGAGCGGCATCCAGTTGCTCCAGGAGGTCAAGCGGCGCGACCCCGGCCTGCCCGTCATCATGATGACCGCCTACGGCACCGTCGAGAACGCCGTCCAAGCGATGAAGAAGGGCGCCCTCGACTACATCACCAAGCCCTTCCAGAACGAAGAGCTCAAGCTCACCATCCGCAAGGCAATCGACCACCGGCGGCTCGTCTCCCGCCACCGCCTGCTCGCCTCGGAGCTGGCCGAGAGGGTCGGCCCGCACAACATCGTCGGGCGCTCGGCCCCCATGCAGCGCATCTTCGACATGATCGCCCGCGTGGCCGAGACCAAGGCCACCGTGCTCATCACCGGCGAGTCGGGCACGGGCAAGGAGCTTATTGCCCGCGCGCTCCACTTCGGCTCACCCCGCCGGGAGGCCCCCTTCATCTCGGTCAACTGCTCGGCGCTGGCCGAGACACTCCTCGAGAGCGAGCTCTTCGGGCACGAGCGCGGCTCCTTCACCGGGGCTATCAGTTCGCGCAAGGGGCGCTTCGAGCTGGCCGAGGGCGGGACGCTCTTCCTCGACGAGGTCGGCGAGATGAGCCCTGCCTTGCAGGTGAAGCTCCTGCGGGTGCTCCAGGAGATGGAGTTCGAGCGGGTGGGCGGCACGCGCACACTCAAGGTCGACGTGCGGGTGGTGGCCGCCTCCAACCGCGACCTCAAGGCCGAGGTGGCCGCCGGGCGCTTCCGCGAGGACCTCTTCTACCGGCTCAACGTCGTCTACCTCGAGGTGCCCCCCCTGAGGGCGAGGGCGGGCGACATCCCTCTGCTGGCCTCGCACTTTGCGGGCAAATACGGCCGCAGCCTGCGCAAGCCCTCACTCGCCATCAGCCCCGAGGCGATGGAGGTGCTTTCGCGCTACCCCTGGCCGGGCAACGTGCGCGAGCTCGAGAACGCCGTGGAGCGGGCGGCGATACTGTGCGGCGCGGACCTCATCGAGGCCAAGGACCTGCCCGAGGACCTCCGCGGGGCCCAAAAGGCCAAGGCGCTGCCCTCGGACCTCTACGAGATGCCGCTGCCCGAGGCCCTCGACCTCATCGAGGCGCGGATGATCAAGCGGGCCCTGATGCGGGCGGGCTACGTCCAGGCCCAGGCAGCCAAGGCGCTGGGGATCACCAAGAGCCTGCTGCAATACAAAATGAAGAAGCACAACCTGCAGGAGTGGCGGGCGGGGGAGCAGGACTAGGCCGAGGGCCTAGAACCAGGCCACGGGCCTGGAACCACTCCCGGCCCCTTGAAGCTACGTGGCTGCTGGAGTCTCAGTGAGGGGCCGGAGTCCCGGCGGCGTTGCCGCCAGGTCGTGAGGGGCACAGGCTAGGCAAAGGCCAGAACCACTTCCGGCCCCACGACGCTCAGCGGAGGCTGCGGGCTCGGTGGGGGGCCGGGGAGTCCCGCTGCCGTTGGCAGCGGGGGGCGGTGGCAGTTGAGCAGGCAGCTAGCTAGCGACCAAATTTTTGCACGAGCCGTACAAATTTTTGTATCGGCCGTTTCCCGCGCCATTCCGCTGACATAGCCTTACCGCCTGCACCTTACCGTAGCCACCGTCTAGTTTTTTGTACGCCACGGGGCTGAACCTGGCCGACAGGCAAACCTAAAAGTCCAATTGACAGAGATAGTTATTCAAAAGGCCGGCTTTGGCAAGGCTCTTGCTTTATCCGCGGGCATGGAGAGGCTCTCCTGCTTCTCCCGAATGGCTCATCACTCTTTTCTCCTTTCTAAAAGGGCCGACCGGAATGGGCTACCGGTTGGCCCTTTTAGGTTCCAGCGCCGGCCATGCCACCGCACCCTTCCGATTTTCCCTGTTAGAACGCCTCGATAGGCCAGCCCCTCTCCAGGGCCACTCTCTTGAGCGCCCGGCAGGGGTTGACCGCCACCGGGTGGCCGACCGCCCCCAGCATGGGCACGTCCGAGGCGTCGTCGCCGTAGGCCCAGGAGCGGGCCAGGTCGATGCCGCGCTCCTCGGCCAGCCGCGCGATCAGCGCCCGCTTGTTCTCGCCGCGGGGGTAGAGGCCCGCCAGCTCCCCGGTGAAGTGGCCGTCGAGGGTGGCCAGGGGCGTGGCGATGACCGCCTCGAGGCCCAGGCGCTCGCCCAGGGGCTGGGCGATGATGTCGAGCGTGCCCGTGACCAGCACCCGCAGCCTTCCGGCCCGGCGGTGCCCCTCCAGGCAGGCCAGCCCCCGCGGGCTGAGGCAGCCCAGCGCCTCGGCCGCCGCCGCCTCGGCCACCTGCCGCAGCCTCAGGGTGGACTTGCCCGAAAGATAAGCCTTGTTGCGCCGGAAGAAGCCCCCGGCAAGCCTCGGCTCGCGGGCGAAGTGGGCCAGGTAGCGCAGGAGGTCGGAGGCATTCAGCTCCCCCTCGCGGATCAGGCGCAGGATGAAGCGGCGCTCCGTGCTCCGCCCCAGCACCAATGTGTGGTCGAGGTCGAAGAAGGCCGCCTCGCTCATCTCACACCCGGCCGGCCGAGCCCCCGGAAGAGGCGCCGGCTCTCCACGACCACCGGGATGCCCCGGATGACGTTGAGCGCCACCGCGGCCACGACGAGCCCCTGCGCGACGGCGGAAAGCATAGGCCCCGAGGGCCAGCGCGCCTCCGTGGCGGCCAGCGCGGCGGTGAGGGCCAGGAAGGCGCCCATCTTGACCGCGCCGTAGAGCCCGCGCATGAGGCGCGAGGCCACCAGGAGCTTGCCCAGGGGCGAGGCCATCATGCCGAAGGCCGACTGCCCCCGCGTGAGGGCGAAGCCGCGGACAGCGTCCACCACGAAGCTGCGGGTGAGGAACACGGCGGGCACCCAGAAGCCGACCAGCCCGCGGTAGAGGAAGGCGACCCAGAGGACGTTCTCCACCGTGCGGTCGATGGCGATGTCGAGCACGCTGCCCAGGTCGGTGACCTCGTCCTTGAGGCGGGCCACATAGCCGTCGAACCAGTCCATGAGGAAGAGCACCACGAGCAGGGGGAGGTCGACGAGCTTGGCCGCCGGGCCGGGCACAAAGAGCAGCCCGACGCAGATGAAGAGCAGCGGCACCCGGCTGAGGCTAACGGCGTTGGCAATAGACATCGGTCTGGCCCAGCGTGAGCGGGAGAGCAGGCAATGTCAACTCTAACAGGAGCGGCGACGGGTGGCCAAACTTCTTTCGCGTGGCGAGCCGCCACGGGCAATGCCGCCCCCTTGAAGCTCAGCGGCGGCTGCCAGCTTGGCGAGGGGGCGGAATCCCGCTGGCGTTGCCAGCGGGGCGGGGAGCCCCGTTGAGAGACAGCTCCTACCCAGGCGGTTCTAAAAATGGCCAGCTAATAGCTGAAGGCGACCTGCCCGGGAACCAGGCTCAAGTTGCAGCGGCGAGCGAGCCCCGAGAGCCAGCCTGCCCGCTCCTGGCGGTTGCGCTGGGCCGCGCAAGTTGCCGCCGAGCGCACGCTGCCCACCCAGGCCGTGAGGGCGACGAACGAGGCCAGGATGCCCGCGCCGGTGTAGCCGTTCTTCCAGGCGGCATACGAGCCGAAGGCGGAGAGGCCCGTGAAGGTGAAGGAGGCCGCGGCCATACCTAAGCGGCCGCAGTAGAGCTGGCCGGCACCCGGCAGGGCGGCCGAGAGCACCCCGGCCAGGAGGGGCGACCTCTCGGGCAGGGCCGGATGGCGGGCGGCCTCCAGCAGCTCTGAGGCGCACGGCGAGGTGGCGGCCAGGGGCGCCAGGACTGAGGCCGCCGTGCCCCCCTCCCCGGCCCGCAGCCAGCACAGCCCGGCCAGCAACGCCGCCTGCTCGGAGCGCGGGCTGGTTGGGTAGCGGCTCCGGTAGCGCTCGAAGGCCGCCGCACCCTCCTTCGGATCCCCGCCCAGGCAACTGACCAGCGCGAGCTCGAAGAGGGCCGGCTCGGCCACCGGGGTGTCCTGCCGCGCCAGGGCCGAGAGCATCTTGGCCGCCTCGGTGAACTCCCCGGCCTTGGCGGTGCAGGCCGCCTGGTGCAGCCGCGCGCGTGCCCCCAGCTCCGAGCCGGGCGGGGCGAGCAGGAAGACGCGCTTATACTCGCCCACGGCCCGGAAGTAGTCCCCCGATCGGCACAGGGAGTCGGCAAAGGCCAAAGGGTCTGATGGTGGGGCATCGGCGCCAGGTGGACACTCGTCCGTGGCCAGCACCGGCGCGGCCAGCAGGGCCGCCGCCAGCCAGAAGAGCAGGGCCGCTACCGTGCGGCTATGGCCTAGGCGCCTACTCAAGCGGCCCCGGACGGGCTGAGGCCGCCACGCCGCTCACCGGCACGAAAGAGCCGTTCTCGACCCGCACCACGCGCACCGGCCGCAGCGTCCCCCCCAGGGGATCGAAGCAGGTCGGTCCGGTGACACCCTGATAGGCCCGCTCGGGGCAGTTGTAAGAGGCAAGCTGGCGCCACAGGCCCTTGCGTCCCTGGGCTTGGGGGATGGCGCCGGCCGCCAGCCTCAGGGCGTCGTAGGCGCTGGCGGCGATCCAGGTCGGGCGCTGGCCGAAGCGCGACTGAAAGCGCCGCAGGAACTGCTGGGCCGCCTCGCTGGCGGGCTCGAAGACGAAGGGCTCGACCAGGGTGAAGCCCTCGACGGCATTGCCGCCCAAGTCGAGCAGCGTGCGCTCGGCCATGAGCGAGGTGGCCAGGAAGCGCAGCCGCAGCTTAAGGCGCGCCGCCGTGCGGGCCACCACGGCCCCCATCTCGGGGTCGCCGGCAAGCAGCACGGCCTCGGGGCGCAGCCGGGCCAGCGCCGCGAGCGAGGCCTCCGTCTCGGCCGCCTTGCGGGTATAGGGGCGCTCGAACAGCACGCTGATCCCCTGCCTGGCCGCCTCCTGCCCGAAGGCGGAGCGCACCACCTGGCCGTAGGCGCTGTTCTCGAAGAGCACGGCCACGCGCCTGATGCCCATCTCGCGGGCTGCAACGAGGCCCAGGAGCCTGGCCTGCTCGCCGTCAGAGGGCACCATGCGGAAGAGCACGGGCGAGGGGTGGGCGAGGTACTCGGCCGAGGCCACGGGGAGGATGGCCGGCAGGTCGGCCGCGCAGAGCACCGGCTCCACGGCGTGGGCGGCCTGGCTGCACAGCGGCCCGAGCACGAGGGCGACCGTGTCGTCCTCGGCGGCGCGCTCGGCGGCCTTGGCGGCCTCGGCCGAGTCGCAGCCGCTCTCATCAAAGGCCAGCTCCAGGCGCTTGCCGCCCACCCCGCCGGCGGCATTGATGTCGTCGGCGGCCAGCTGCACCCCCAGTCGGAACATCGTCCCCTGGTCGCGCAGGGGGGCTTGCGAGGAGGTCAGCACGAATACGCGCACCACGCCGGTCTCCTTGGGCCTGGCCCCGCAGGAAACGAGCCCGGCCACCAGGCAGGCCAGCAGGACCAGGCGCGGAAGGGCGTTGCGCCTCATTCACGCCGCCTCGGCTTGATGACGATCTGCACCGGGACGCTGGACAGCCCCAGGCGGGAGCGGAGCTGGTTGACCAGGTAGCGCCGGTAGGCGTCCGTCACCCCCTTGGGGTAGTTGGCGAAGATGACGAAGCGCGGGGGCCGGTTGCCGATCTGTGTGGCGTAGTAGAGCTTGACCGGCTTGCCGCGGTAGGCGGGCGGCTGGTGCGCGGCGAAGGCGGCCTCGAGCACCTTGTTCACCTCGGAGGTGGAGAAGCCGGCCGAGAGGCGCTCGAAGCTCTGGCGGGCCGTCCCGAAGACCTCCTGCACCCCGGTGCCCTCGACGGCCGAGGTGATCACCAGGGGCACGTCGCCCAGGAAGCGCAGCCCCTCCCTGATCTTGTTGAGGTGCTTGGTGGCCTGCTTCGGGTTGAGGTGGACCAGGTCCCACTTGTTGGCCGCCACGACCACGCCCCGGCCCAGGTCGAAGGTGTGGGCGGCGATCTTGACGTCGCCGTCGGTGAGGCCTTCGGCGGCGTCGATGACCAGCAGGCAGACGTCGGCGCGCTCCATCGCCTTGAGCGAGCGCAGTGTGCCGTAGTGCTCGAGCGGCCCGGCGAGCCTGCCCTTGCGCCGGATGCCCGCGGTATCGACCAGGACGTAGGGCGTGCCGTCGAGCTCAAAGTTGGTGTCGACGGCGTCGCGCGTGGTGCCCGGCGCCTCGCTGACCACCACGCGCTCGTAGCCCAGCACGCGGTTGATGAGCGAGCTCTTGCCCACGTTGGGCCGCCCCACGACGGCCACCCGGACCTCGCCCTCGCGCTCAACGGCGGGCCCCTCCTGCGGGGGCAGTGCCGCCACGACGTCGTCGGCCAGCTCCCACACGCCCAGGCCGTGCGCGGAGGAGACGGGGTAGAGGTGCTCCACGCCAAGGGCGTAGAACTCCGAGAGCAGCTTCTCCTCGGCCGTGACGGTGTCGAGCTTGTTGACGGCGACGAAAACGGGCCTTTGGGCGCGCCGCAGCCTGTCCATCATCTCGCGGTCGAGGGGGTTCAAGCCCTCGCGGCCGTCGCACAGCAGGACGATGGCGTCGGCCTCACCGATGGCCGCCTCGACCTGGCGGCGCACCTGGGCGGCGATGACCTCGTCCATCACCCCCAAACCCGGCTCCTCGAAGCCGCCCGTATCGACGAGGGTGAAGGAGGTCTCGCCCCACTCCACCTCGGCGTAGTTGCGGTCGCGCGTCACCCCCGGGACGTTGTCCACGATGGCCTGGCGCCCGCCCACCAGCCGGTTGAAGAGCGTCGATTTGCCGACGTTGGGCCGGCCAACTATCGCCACGATCGCCATGATATGTCCGCCATAGTAAGGCTCCTTTAAACCACTAAACCGCCGCCCGCCGGGCTGTCAAATCCGGGCCTCAGAGACGGCAAGACCACCCGGTGGTGGGGGTGGTCCGAAATACGTGCGCGCGTCTTGCAGGCGGCCCCGCCCGTGCGAGGCCCAGCGGGAAATCTCTCAGGCGTTTCTGAAAAACAGCTCGTGCTCAGGCCGGTTCCAAGATGTCCAGATGCAAGGCGCACTCACCCTTCGGAAAAAGCATATCCGAAGTACGCCGCAGTCCGAAGGGCGAGCGCGGGCGCCACAGATGGGCGACCTGCGCGGCCTGCAGGACCTCGGCCTACCACCGCGGCCTCGCTGGCAACGCCAGCGAGACTCCGGCCCCACGCTGCCGTGCAGTGGCCCCTGCGCCTAAAGGGGCCGGCAGTGGTTCTAGGCCGAAGGCCTAGGCGTAGGGGTTGGGCGAGAGCTGCCGCAGCTCCGCGGCCATCTCATTCAGTGCGGCCGCAAGCTGCCCCTGCCCGCCCTCGAGCAGCTCGAAGCGGAACCGGGCGGCCTCGAGCCCCAGGTCCTCGAGCAGCAGGTGGATGGCCTCGGCCCGGGAGGCGGCCCTCTCTTCGCCCTCGGGGTAGTGGCAGCCCTGGGCCGCACAGGCGGTCAGCAGCACGCCGTCGGCCCCCGTGGTGAGTGCCTCGATGACGGAGTTGGGGCTGACCGCGCCAGCACACAAGACCGGCGCCCAGGCCAGCCGCAGGGAGTTCGTGCGCTGCGCCACGCCGTCGGCCCCCGCCCAGCGGCAGCAGAAGACGACGATGAGCGGCTCGTGTGAGGAATCGCTCACGGCTTGTCTCCGGAGAGACCCGCGGCGCGCGCCACAAACGTCGCCAGATCGACAATCTCGAGGCCGGCGTCCAGGCCGCGCTCGTCGGGCCGGCAGCTCAACGTGCAGCGGAAGTGTATCTGGCACTTCGGGCAGGCGGTGACGAGTATGCTTGCCCCGGCCGCCTGGGCCTCCTTGAGCCTGCGCACCCGGATGGCCTCGGAGAAGTAGTCGCAGCCCTGCCAGGCGGAAGTGCCGCAGCACAACGTGCGCTCGCCGCTGTCCTCGGGCTCTGCCAGGCTGACGCCTTCGATGCTGGAGAGCACCCGCCGGGGCTCCTCGACCGCCTTGAGGTGGCGGGCCAGCCGGCACGGGTCGTGGTAGGCGACGCGGCCCTCCGAGCGGCCCGAGAGCTTGCCCGACAACTTACCCGAAAACTTACCCGAAAGCTTACCTTCGACCATCAGCTCGTCGAGCAGTTGGCTGAAGTGAAGCACCTCGAAGCCCACCTTGCCCACGGCCGGGTAGTCGAGCTTGAGCGTGCGGGCGCACTCGGGGCAGTTGGTGACGACGCGCGTGGCGCCGCTGGCATTGATCAGCTCCAGGTTGCGCCGGGCCAGCCGCTCGAACTGCTCCACGTTGCCCGTCCACAGGGCGTCGTGGCCGCAGCAGGCCTCGTTGCCGAGCAGGGCAGGCCGGGTCCCCGCGGCGAGCATCAGGCGCGCGGCGTCCCGCAAGGCCGAGGTGGGCCGGGCGCCGATGCCCGCAAAGACAGTGTCGAAGTAGGGCGCGCAGCCGGCAAAGAAGAGGGTGTCGCCCTTGGCGGGAAGATTCAGCCCCTCGGCCCAATTGAGCCGCCTGTCGGCCCCACGCTCGCCGAGCGACTCGGACAGCCTGGCCACGGCCGCGAACACCCCGCCGTGGGCGGCCACGCCGCGCTCGCCAATCTGCCAGGCCCTGGCGCGAAGGCGGCGCACGAAGCCCGGGAAATCGACGTTCGACGGGCAGACCACGCTGCAGGCCCCACAGGCCAGGCAAGACCACAGCTCGGGCTCGCGCAGCAGGTCGTCGGCGGCGAGCAACGCGCGCTGCACCACCAGCCGCGGCGAGAAATGCCGGTTGGCCCGGGCGGTGGGGCACACCCCGCTGCACATCCCGCAGTCGAGGCAGGAGTAGGCCCTCGTCTCGGCGGCGGCCCGCTCGACCTCGGACAGGGCGGCTTGCGGCTTGGGCTGGAAGATCACGGCGCGGCCTCCAGGGCGGCCACGAACCCGGCGACCGCCTCCATCAGCGGCTGGGCGTCGCCGTCCGGGGCGGAGCGCGCCACGGCGAGCCTCTCCGGGGCCAGCCCAAGCAGCTCCATCAGCCCCCGGGCCTCGGCCTCGCGGCGGGTGAGGATCGGCTCGTTGGCCGCGGCGTGGGCCGCACCCTCGAGCAGGCAGCCGACGACCAGCACCCCGGCGCAGCCGGAGGCCAGCGCCTCGAGCGCCAGGGCGGCCTCGAAGCGGCCCGAGCAGATGACCTTCACCGCCCCGCCGGCCTCCTCCGCCTCTTCATTGTCAAATGCTTCGCCGCCCGTGGCCGGGCAGGAGTTGCACGAGGTGGGTGCGGCGCACTCCTTGCCCAGGGCCTCGGCAATGATGGCCGCGGCCTGGCCGTAGCCCACGCTGCGCTGCTGGAGGGCGCCCGTGGGGCAGGCGGGCACGCACACCCCGCAGCCCTTGCAGGCCACCTGGTTGACGGTCATGAACTTGCGCTCGCGGTCGAACTTGAGGACGGGGCAGCTGCCCTCGCAGATGATGCAGTCGGAGCAGACACTCTCCAACACCCCGGTGGGCGTGACGCGCAGGCGGCGGTCCGCGCCGAGCAGGCCGGCTTTGTGGCCCGCGGCGCGCAGCAGCCCAGCGAGCTGGCCATAGTCTTCGACGAGGAAGGTGTAGGACTTTGCCATAGAGTGAGCGGCCCGAGAGGCGGCCGGCGTCAAGAGTGTGCGAAGAGGGCGCCGGGAGCGGCCCCCTTGGGGCGCACCAAGCGGACCTAAGTAAGGCTGCCAATGTAGCAAAAATTCAGGAGAAGTCAAATGAGAAGTCAAATAGTTTATGGCGCCGCATCCCGCGCGGGCGGGCGCCGGGCCAGCATTTCCTGCACCTCGGCCGCATCCAGGTCGCGCCAGTTGCGGTAGGCCTCGGCCACGGCAAAGACGCGGCCCCCCCGCACGTTGGCGCAAAAGATATCCTCTGCCGCCTCCGAGAGCCTCGCCAGCGCGGACTCCGAGGCCGTCGGCACCGCCAGGCACAACCGCCGGGGCTGGTGGCGCCTTGCCTGCGCCAGGCAGGCCAGGGCGGTGTAGCCGCTGGCCAGGCCGTCATCGACGATGATCGCCGCACGACTGGCGAGCTGCGGCAGGGGGCGACCCCCGCGGAAGAGCCGCACCCGGCGGCGCAGCTCCTCCCTCACCGGGGCGGCCAGTTCGAGGGCCTGCTCGCGGCTCAGGCCGAGGTAGGGCAAGAGGGCGTCGTTTAGGACGATGTCGCCCTCCTCGCTGACGGCCCCCAGGCCCGCCTCCGGTTCGCCGGGGATGGGGATCTTACGGGCAATGATGACCTCGAAGGGCAGCGAGAGCGCCTCCGCCACCGCCAGGCCCACCGGGACCCCGCCCGAGGGGATGCCCAGGACGAGGGCGTCGGTCCCCCGGAAGCCCTCCAGCAGCCCGGCCAGCACCCGGCCCGCATCGATGCGGTCCCTGAAGACGAAGCGCCTGCCCCGCAGCTCGGGCAACTCGACTACGCGCGCGCTCACTTGACCTTGATGAATGGGTAGCGCTCCTTCATCTCGCGGCTGACGAGGGCCAGGCCGAAGCGGTTGGGGAAGAGCTCGACGGCCAGTATTGCGTCGGGGTGGTCGAAGTCGATGCGCGGCTCGAACCCCAGGCGCTCGATCTCCGCGTGGAGGAGGTCGGCCAGCCCGCGCTCGAGCTCGAGGCTGGAGACCGCCCCCTTGTAGCCCCGGCGCTTGACGCGCACGATGAAGCGCTGCGGCCCGATCCGCTCGGCAAAGGGCAGGACGGCCGCGCGCAGGGCTGCCTCCAACTCCCCGGGCTCGAAGGAGTGCGTCTGCTCGACGGGCACCACCTGGCCGATGGCCGCAAAGGTCTCGGGCATCATCTCGGCGGCCTCGCGCAGGTCATCGAGGAAGGCGCCCACGTCGGCCACCTTGCCCAGGAAGACGCTGCGGAACCCCGTGGGGCTGAACTCGCCCAACTGGCGCAGCTCCTGAAGGAGGAAGCGCTCCTTCCTGCCCGAGGCGGCCGAGGTGACGACGACGTTCCAGTCCTTCACGCTGCCCTCCACAAAGCTTTGGGCGCATGGCTGGCGGCGGGGTCTCGCGGCCCGGTTACCTCTCCATCATAGCGCCAATGCCAGGGGCGCGCCGAGCACCAGTGCCCCGCGCCAGGCCGAGGGCCTGGACCCAATGCCGGCCCCTCGACGCTCAGCGGCTACTGAGGGCTCAGTGTGGGGCCGGGATCCCGCTGCCGTTGGCAGCGGGGGGGGCAGCGTGCAAAGGCTGCTTCGCCCCCTCGGCAGCGCCGAGGGGCACCCCGCCCCCACACCAACAGGTCAATAACCCTAGAGCTTCAGGGGGCCGGGATTGGCTCTAGGCCATTGGCCTAGCCGCTTCGGCAGTACCGACGACCCGGCGGCAACGCCGCCGGGACTCCGGCCCCACACCGAGCGCGCAGCAGACGTTGGGCGTAGCGGGGCCGGCAGTGGTCGTAGGCCCGCGGCCTACCTAGGCCAGGCCGGCCTGGATGCGCTCGGCCAGGCTCAGGTGCGGGGCGATGTAGGGCAGCGCCTTCTCCATGATCTGGCGGGTGGAGAAGAAGGCCAGCCCGGCGGGGTAGTTGGCCGGGGCGGTGAGCGGGTCTTCGAGGGGGCGCAGGGTGGCCAGGTCGACCAGCTCCATGCCCGCGCCGCGGACGATGGCCCAGCCGTGGATGATGTAGCGCAGATTGACCCGCGAGGCCGCCTGCGGCTTGAAGACCATGATGTTGTAGCTGCCCTCGGCCGCCCGGGCCAGGGCCATGTTGATCGAGCGGCCGCTGGTGCGGTCCATCCCCCAGACGTCGAACTTCAAGCGGTCGAGCCCCTGGCGCACCGGGTCGTTCTCGGCCCCCTTGGTGGGGTAGAGGTCGAGCAGGCGGCAGGCCGCTATGTCGGACAGCCCCCGCGGGTCCTGCATCCCCAGGTGCATCGCCGTGGCCTGGGGCAGCTCGAGCACGGGGTTGCGCGAGTAGCCGAAGCGCTTGACGTAGGAAGCACCGTCGACGGAGAAGAAGCTGCGCTGGCTGATCGGGTTGTGCAGGTAGGCGCAGATGACCTTGCCGCGCACGACGAGGGTGGCGCAGGTGGCAATCGACAGATCGTGGCTGAGGTAGGCCCGGGTGCCGTCCAGGGCGTCGCAGATGATCGTCGCCTCGCTGCCCTTGTCGACCGGGATGATGTCCTCGCCCTCGACGTTGCAGCCGGGCAGGTAGATGTCGGTGAACTGCTTCATGATGCGCGCGGTGAGCAGGTCGTGGGTGCAGCGCGGGGTGCCGTCGCCCTTGAGGCGCGTGGCCGGCGCGGAACTCTGGGCGATGCGCAGGTAGAGGCTGGTGTAGCAGACGATGTCCTCGAGGGCGCCGAGGATGTCGGCCAGCGACATCGGATCGCCGTCGATCTCGACCGACTTCGGCCTTAGCTGGTCCTCGATGGAGTGCACCGCCGCCTCACGCCTCCTTGCGCGCCGAGAACGCCCCCCCTGGGGAGCGCCACTTGGCAGCATAGCAAGCGGGCGGCCAAAAGGGAAGGGTCAGGCAGAAGGGGTCAGATCATGAAGGTCAGATCAGGGGCGTGCCGGTGAGGTCGTAGTCGGAGGCGGCGGTGATGCGGACAGGGATGATCTCCCCGACTTTGGCCGGGCCTTCGATGATGCCATTGATGACGCCATTGATGATAACCTGGCCGTCGATCTCCGGGGCGTGGCGCATGGCGCGGCCGACCACCCGCCCGTCCTCGATCCCCTCGATCAGCACGGGGAGCACCTGCCCCACCAGGGCCTCGTTCCTGGCCTGGGAGACCGTCGCCTGGAGCTCCATCACCAGGCCCCGGCGCTCCTCGGCCACGCGGCGCGAGATGCGGGGGCGCAGCGAGGCCGCCGGCGTGCCCTCCTCGGGCGAGAAGACGAAGCAGCCCAGGTGGTCGAAAGCGGCCTGGACGATGAAGTCGAGCAGCTCGGCAAACTCCCGCTTGCCCTCGCCGGGGAAGCCCACGATGACCGAGGCCCGCAGGACGGCCTGGGGGGCGCGCTCGCGGATGCGCTGGGTGAGCCGCAGCAGGCGAGAGGCGTCGTAGCCGCGGCCCATGGCCCGCAGGACGGGTGCTGCGGCGTGCTGCACCGGCAGGTCGAAGTAGGGGATGATGCGGCCCCCCGCCGAGAGGGCCTCGATGAGGCGGCCATCGACGCGGGCGGGGTGCAGGTAGAGGACGCGCAGCCAGTCGGGGCCATCTGGGCTCTCGCGCAGGGCCTCCAACAGCCCCGCCAGGCTCGCCTTGGGCGACAGATCAGCCCCGTAGGCGGATGAGTCCTGCGCCACGAGTGTCACCTCGCGCACCCCCCTTGCTGAAAGCCGGGCCACCTCCTGTATAATGTCCTCCAGGGGGCGGCTGCGGCGACGACCCCGGATCGAGGGGATGGTGCAGTAGGTGCAGCGGTTGGAGCAGCCCTCGGCGATTTTCACGTAGGCGCGGTGGGCGGGGGTGAGCCGGGGGGGCTCCAGGCAGCCTCCTTCGGGGCTGGCCCCGGCGGCCGCGGCAACCATCGAGGCAATTTTGTCGGCGGCCTCGCGGGCGGCCTCGGGCTCGGCCAGGGGCCCGAAGAAGAGGTCCACCTCGGGCAGCTGGGAGGCCAGCTCGGCCCCGTAGCGCCCCGGCAGGCAGCCGGCCACCACCAGCAGCCGGGCCCGCCCTGGGGCCTCCTTGAGCTTCGCCGCGGCCAGGATCGCCTCGAGCGACTCCTCGCAGGCCTCGCGGATGAAGCCGCAAGTGTTGATGACGACCACCGCGGCCTCCTCGGGCTGAGCGGCAGGGCTCAGCCCCAGCCGGGCCAGCTCGGCGCTGAGGCGCTCGCTATCGACCAGGTTCTTGGGGCAGCCGAGGCTCAGGAGATGGTAGTTGACCATAAGTTGTTCGCCTGTCAGCAGTTTGCCCGTTAACAGCTTGGCCTTCGGGGGCGGCAAAGGAGCGCACCGTCTGCCGGTCCATGAGGCTGAAGGCGGCAAGGCAGGTGGCGGCGATCAGCACCGCCCCCCCCAGCGCGGCCCTGGCGCGCCCGAGCCTGCCCAGGCACAGGCGAATGAAAGTGTACATGACGAAGCACTCGAGGGCAAAGGGCGGAAATCCCAGGAATCCCGCCAGCGGCATCTCGAAGAGCTTTAAATCCGGCACGTTCGGCACCGAGTAGACCCACTTCGTCTTCGCCCAGAAGTTCCAGAACTCCCATAGCCCCCCGCAGACGAACCCGGCCGCCAGCAGCAGAACGATGCGCCGGGGGCGGCCCCGCTCCAGGTCGGCCATGAGGGAGTCCGCGCCTCTGGCATGGTTGACCGGCTCGAGCAAAAAGACAAAAGCGCCCCAGACCAGGGGGAAAAAATATTCCGGCCACAACAGGGGCAGCAGCGCCGAAAGCACGCCGGCGGTGTAGAAGTAGGGGTACCAGGCGCGGGCCCGCGGGATGGGCCGGGTGCGGCTGCCGCGCCACAAGCCGAGCGTGCCCAGGAGGTCGGCGGTGAGAAAGATGCCCGGCAGCACCGTGGCGAAGGACAGGAAGTAGCCCGCCCAGCGCACGGGCAGCTCCGGGGTTACATTAATGTAATGCCAGTTGGCCAGCCGCAGGTTGAAGAGTTCAAAAACGAGCCAGATGAAGACCGACCAGGGGAGCATGAGGAGGAACTCGGCCGGGCGGGTGCGCAGCCAGCTCTCCCCCTTAAGGCCGAAGGTGATTGTGTCGATGATGAAGATGTAAGGCCACCAGGCAAGGACGTAGAACCAGGAGGCAAACGGCTCAAGCCCGCGGGAGGCCGTGATTTGGGCGCCTTCCAGGAAGACGAGGGCGGCCGCGGCCTGCCAGACCCAGCGGTACTTGCTTGCGGCCCCGGGCGGGGCCAGCCTGGTGGACATGCCGCTTTGTAGCCCAGGGGGCGGGGGGCTGTCAAAGAGAGGGCGTCGGCACGAATCTTGTATTGGCCAGGTGCCGGTAGTGGCCGAATCCGCTTCACAATCTAAATCAGCGCCAGGGAGCCGGGTGACAAATAGCTTGACAGCCAGCTAGTTGCTACGCCAGACTGAGGCAACGCCTCAAGTCATAATCGGGTTAACGTCCTGTGGCCCGAGGGTGGCATTGTCCTTCAATCCCGTTGCCTTTCGCCCGCGCGCGAAGTTTCA
>Ga0315282_10009611_pt1 | contig 15348 bp, 11 predicted proteins | sample YL17G07_20_MG_FD_203693 | JGI IMG/M metagenome (GOLD analysis project Ga0315282, IMG submission 203693) | Sediment microbial communities from Yellowstone Lake, YNP, Wyoming, USA - YL17G07_20 | ecosystem: Environmental > Aquatic > Freshwater > Lake > Sediment | place: USA: Wyoming | collected... | reverse complement strand
TGCGTCTCTGTGGCTCTGTGGTAATCCGTTTTCTTCTTCTAACCTCTGCGTCTCTGTGGTCATTTCTTCTACTGTGCCCTTGCCGACCGCTGGTAGGCGGCGACTGCGCCGGGCAGGGCCTCGGCCTTGGAGCGGACGGTTCCCAGCACGGGGTCCTTGTCCAGGTAGTATTCCCAGTGGCTCATGGCGTCGAGCATTCGTTTGCCGCGCCGGCAGTCCTCGATGGTGAGCTTGCCTGCCCGGACCAGGTCGTAGTAGGGGCCCAGGTCGGTCTGTTTGTAGAGGTTGGCAAAGTGTTTGTAGAAATCCGTCCGGGGCAGCCTTGTCGGCGTCACGGCGTGCAGGGTGTCGTAGCAGGTGTAGTCGTACGTCAGCAGGTCGTTGAATCGTTCGCGGTAGAGTTGCGTGCCCACAAGTGGCGTAAGCACCGTGAATTGCGTGTGGGTTATCTCCATCTGGTGAACGTAATCCTGGAGCTTTTTGAAGTCTTCGGCCGACCACATGGGATCGACGATGAACGCGCCCCAAATGATCACGCCGTTGGCCTTGAGGATGCGGATGGCCTGGTTGTTGGTCTCTAGCATGTTGGACTTGTTGACGTTGGCCAGGGCCTGCTCTGTGGCGCCTTCCAGGCCCATCAGGACAGCGTAAAGGCCGATGTCCACCCACTTTTCCACAAGCTCGGGATGGCGGACGATCGAGTCCGACCGCGCCTCCATGGAAAAGCTCATGTCCATGCCTTCGCCGCGGATGAGGTCGGCGAGTTCGTTCTCCCGGCGGTGGTTCATCAGGAAGTTGTCATCGACGAACGTGATGTGCCGCGTATCGACGGCGCGAATCTCATCCATCACTCTCCCGGCCGACATTTGCCGCGTCCGCCCGCCGTAGAACTCATGCACGCTACAGAAGTTGCATTTGTACGGGCAGCCCCGGCTGGCCGCGACTGACGAGTCGGGCTTGTCAAACAGGAAGAAGTAATCCTGACGGTACTGCGTCACCAGGTCCCGGCGCGGCAGCGCCAGGTTGTCCATCGACCGCTCGGCGCCAACCGACCGGTTGTTGCGGACAAACCGCCCATCCCGGTTTCGCCAGATCAGGTTCGGCACTTTCGCCAGGTTGCCCCCGGCCGAGAGGGCCGCCACCAATTCGGGCAGGACGAACTCGCCCTCGCCGATGGCGATCGCGTCGGTCTGAGGAATCTGGAAATCCTCGGGCATCAGCGTGCAGTGATGCCCGCCGACGACGGTAAAGATCTCCTCGGAATAGTTTTTGACCGCCATCAGAACGTCGCGGGCGGTGTAGACTTCCGTGGTAAGTGCCGTAACGCCAACAAGATGCGGCTGAAACTGCTCCAGCAGGCTCATCAGGTTGGCTTCGATTCGCATGTCCAGGATGCGCACGTCATGGTCCGGCAGGCCGCCGGCAAGGACCTCCAGGTGCAGCGGCTCGGGCATGGCCGCCAGGCGGAAGCCGAACCCGGCAATCTGATAGTCCGGCTGAATCAGCAGTATTCGCATAGGTTTCGTCTCTGCACGATGGCCGGCGGGCTGCCGCGAAGGCCGCGGGTCGCCAAGCCGCCCGCGATTCACGCGTTCGCACCAATCATCGGCCTGTCCCGGCCGGGCAAGCGGCCAAATCGGCTGCGGCACAATGACGTTTAACGTTATCATATTACGCGCCTCTTGGCAAAGGTGTTCCCAATGCGACGACGGGAAAACATCCCGCCCGCCAGGCGCCGCCCGGCGGAGCGTTTGGGCGGCCCGGCGCATCCGGCCGATCCGGCGGACGTGCTGCGGCGAGTCTTGCCCATCCTGCGCCGCTGCCACGGCCCGCGGCGACGGCCGGGGAGGCAGGACCCCGTCGCGATGCTTGTGGCGACGATCCTATCGCAGAACACCAACGACTCCAACAGTTCCGCCGGCTTTGAAACGCTCCGGCGGCGGTTGACCACGTGGGATGCCGTGGCCGACGCGCCGGTCGGGCAGGTCCGGCGGTGCATCCGGGTCGGCGGCCTGGCACGGACCAAGGCCCCGCGAATCCAGGCCATCCTGCGCGAGATCCGTCGCGCCCGCGGGAGAATCGAGCTGGACTTCCTGGCCGAGATGGACGCCGACGAGGCATTTGCCACCCTGACGTCCTTTCGGGGCGTCGGGCCCAAGACCGCGCTGTGCACGCTGCTGTTCGCCCTGGGCAGGCCGGTCTTCCCGGTCGATACGCACATCTTCCGCATTGCCCGCCGGCTGGGAGTTCTGGCCGGCAACGTGCCGCAGGCCAGGGCACACGAGGCGCTTATGCCGCTGATCGCCCCGCGCGACCGCTATGCCATGCACGTGCTGCTCATAGCTCATGGGCGGGCCGTGTGCAAGGCCCGAATCCCGCTGTGTGGGCAATGCCGAATCCTGCAACTCTGCCCGCACGGGCAGGCGTCCTTCGACCGCTGGGGAAGTGAGTAGTCGGCAGGCGGTAGTCGTTAGGGAGCAGTAGGTAGGACACAACCTCCCGGTTCCGGATACCCGACTCCTGCTCGCTGAAGCGAGCAGGCCTCAACAGCCGATTCCCGGTTCCCGGTTCCTGGTCCCGCTTTTCCTGCTCGCTGAAACGAGCAGGCCTCCCGGCGGCTAATCTTCCAGCACGGTTATCAGGTCGTTGGCGTTGGCGATGATCCAGTCGGTCTTTCGGCGGACCATTTTGAGGAAGCCGAACCCGTCGAGCCGGCCGAAGCTGCCCGTGGCGGCGATGGGAAGGACGGCCTCGGCGATCATGGCCTCGCACATGAGGTAGGGCACGGCGTTGAGTTCGGCGGTGGAAATCACGTTGGCTGAGTCGTAGCCCCGCAGGAATCGTTTGAATCGCGTCCGGTCGAGGTAGTCCGGCCAGGTCGTGGGATCCTCGCCGCCGCCGAGGATCGAGAACTGAAGCGCCCCGTTGGCGAAGTCGATCACCCGCTGTTGAAGCCTGGCCGCGTCGTAGTCGATCACCGCCACCACGTGCCCGCCTCGGAAGAGCATGTTCCCGGGGTGCCAGTCGCCGTGGACGATCTGGGCCTGCCACTGCTGGAGGCCGAGCTTGTCCGCCGCGGCTGCGCATTTGCGGTACGCGGTTTCCAGGGCGCCGACCGTCTCGGTGAGTTCCTCGATCGGCGGGCGTTTCTCGATCGGCAGCGAACTGACGGTGTTCTTGATAGACTGCTGGATGGCCTGGGCGCCGTGGTAGCTGCCTTGGGGGGGCTGGTAGTCGCTGCGGAAGTCCTGGAGCAGCTTGTGGTAGAGGCCGAGAATCTTGCCGGCGTGGAACGTCGCGTCGAGCGAGGCGTCGTAGCCGCTGCCCTCGATGAACTCGAACATCTCGTAGATGCCCGATTCCCAGACGAGCATGGAGTTGTTGTCGTCCCGCGTGCCCACCAGGTGCGGCAGGGGGAAGTTCTGGCCGGCGAGAGTGAGCTGGATTTGGTGAGTGAAGGCCACCTTGGTCATGTCGTCCTTGCCCTTGGCGCGGCGCTTGAAGAGGAACTTGCCCCGCTGGCTCTGGACGATCAGTTTGGGCGCGCGGCGACTGCCGCGAGCAAACTCCTCGATGCTCGAAATAATGCCCAGGTCGAAATGGCTCAACGCAATCGCCAACTCGCGGGCACTCAATGTCTCGCGTACCTTTTTGTCAGCCATGATAGGTAGCCGACGCGAAAAACGGATCTCAACACAAACGGCAACCCCACCATACTAAACTTCCGGCGGCAAATGTAAATGGCAACCAGACCAATAATTTTACGGATTATAATCGGCGCCTGCCATGAGAATACTCGTAACCGCCGATTTGCACTATGACATTCCGCGTTCCAGGGAGCCTGTAAGGCTTCTTGCACGCCGGGTTTGCGCCTCCGGCGGCGACGCGCTTGCCCTTGTCGGCGACACCGCGGGGGCCGATACGGGCCGACTCGTCGAGTGCCTGAGGCTTTTCGATGAGTTCCCCGGCCGAAAGTTCCTCGTCGCCGGAAACCACTGTCTCTGGTGCCGCTAGGCATCTCGGCGGCCACAGCCACTGGCCGACGGAGATCATTGTCGGCGGGATAAACGTAGTCAATGTCGGCAGCACTTATACCGACAAGAAACTCAAGGTGCTGGAGCTGCCGTGAACGGAAGGCAGTAGTAGTCAGTAGATAGGGAGTAGGAAGACAAGAAGATGCCGAATGCCGAATGCCAAGATGCCGGGCGTCAAATACTCGATGCCCGTAAGAGTGGATCAGTCGTTAATAGATCAGGAGCGTGAAGAAGCCCAGGGATGGCAATCCCTGGGTGCTCAGACGTATGAGCTATGAGCCAAGAGCTTGTATACAGAAGGGATTTGTCATGAAGAATCGCGCAACATGGATCGTTCTTGCCGTTGTGGGTCTGGTATTTGCGGCCGACGCCGCCGCCCAGGAGCAGCCCGTCTCCCGCGTCACGCCGGTGGTGCTGGCGTATCGCCGGGCCAAGCCGTCGGTGGTGAACATCTCGTCGGAGAAGATCGTCACCGCCAGCGTCGGGCCGTTCGGCGGGGTCTTCGAGGACATCTTCCCCAGCCCTCTGCGCCGCGAGGTGGCCGTCCAGAGCCTCGGCAGCGGCTTCATCGTTCACCCGGCCGGGTACATCATAACCAACGCCCACGTCGTCAGCCGGGCCACGAAGGTCGCCGTGACGCTGTCGGACAACTCCAAGCACCCCGCGCGCGTAATCAGCGCCGACCCGGACCACGACCTGGCCGTGCTGAAGATCGACCCGCCCAAGGGCGCCTCGCTGCCGCACCTGCCGCCGGGCCGCAGCGACGACCTGATGGTCGGCGAGACGGTCCTGGCCGTCGGCAACCCGATGGGCCTGTCGCACACGGTGACCGGCGGAATCGTCAGCGCCCTGGACCGCGAGCTCGAGTTCGCCCAGGGCGTCAAGTACACGGGACTCATCCAGACCGACGCGCCGATCAACCCCGGCTCCAGCGGCGGGCCGCTGCTGAACGTGCGCGGCGAACTCATCGGCATCAACACCGCCATCCGCGCCGACGCCCAGAACATCGGCTTCGCCATCCCCGTCGACAAGCTCATGGAGCTTTTCCCCATGCTGCTTAACTTCGAGCGGATCAACCGCGCGGACTTCGGCGCCGTTGTCCAGCAGCGTCACGGCCCCGCCGGCGAGGAGCTTCGCGTCACGGCCGTGAGGCCCGGCAGCCCCGCCGACGGCAAGCTAAAGGTCGGCGATCGCCTGCGGGCCCTCAACGGCAAGGCCCTCGCCCAGGTGCCGGACTTCACCTGCGAGATGCTCGCCATAGGCGCCCCGGCCAAGGCGTACCTGGAGTGCCAGCGCGACGGAAAGACCGTCAACGTGACGGTGGACCTCCTGGCCAGGCCGAAGCCCGACGGCAATCTGCTGGCCCGCAGGCTCTTCGGAATGACGCTCAAGGAAGTGACGCCCGAGTCGGCCCGCGAGCTGCGCCTGCCGCTGGAACACGGGCTCATGGTCGTCGGGATCGACGGCTCAAGCCCGGCCCAGCTCATCGGCCTGCAACTCAAGGACGTCGTCTTCCAGGTCGGCACGGCCTACGTGGTGGACCTGGAATCCCTGGGCGTGATCCTCGAGGAAGTCGCCGCCGGGGCGGCCGTGAGAATCGGCGTCGCCCGAGGCAACGTCGCCACGTGGGTCAACATCCGCGCCCAGAGCACGCCGGCCGGGACGCCGCCGACAACGCCGAAAACCGCGCCAAAGCCCGCGACAAAGTCCAGGCCGGGAAGAACACAAGTATAGGTCCTACGGGTCTAATGGGTCTTATAGGTCTATAGGCCCTATAGGTCCTATGGGTCCTATGGGTCCTATGGGTCTTAGGTCATAGCTCTTAGGTCATAGGGGAAAGAAGAAGAAACAGAAGGCAATAAGAGGGAATTCGGGAGGATTGTCCTGTCCTGGATTGCGAAGAACGATAAGGCACCGGACACCGAAGCCCAGGGATAGCAATCCCTGGGAAGCGGAAACGGTGGGGGTGGGATTCGAACCCACGGTACGCTCTCGCGTACAGCGGTTTTCAAGACCGCCTCCTTCGACCACTCGGACACCCCACCAAGAGTGCCGCGCCAATAGTCATTCTGCGGCATTTTTACCGCGTTTGCAATAGCATGCAGAAACATGCCGATATCTTGCGAGTTCGTGCCCTCGGGCTGAAGTGTTTCTCATATAGGAAGGGAGAGGGAGACTCCTTTCGGTCTTTTTGGACGCATTGCAAACGCGATCAATCCGCAATCCACTCTTGCGGGCACTGGAGCACAGTCTATACTTGGGCGTAAGGCGCATCCGGCTATGCTCCCGGCCCAGACGGGCGCTTGCGCAGAAAAGGGGCGTGACATGAACCGGCAAACGATGCTGCGAAACGTGGCGGTGATCCTTGGCGCTTTCCCGCTTCTTCACCTGGCTACGGGCTGCCAGCAGCCCGGCGCTACTGGTCCGGCCCTGCGGGCGGTGCGAGTATCCATGGTCCTTCCGGAGCCGGGCATGGACATCCGGCTTAGTTCGGACCAACCTGCCAGGCTTGCCGATGCTATGGAATTGATTGAGCGAGGTTACACCGAGGGCAAGCCGTACGCCGACCTGCTGCTGATGCCCGGAGATCTGCTCCCCCTTTCGCTTATGGACTCCCGACTGGTTCATCCGCCCAACTTCTGGTACGTGTACAACACCCAGGACAAGCAGCCGCTTGTCTTCGGGATGGACGGCCCGGCCGTATCCCTCGACGGCAAACCCGTGTTCCTGGACACGACCGACCCGAATGCGGCCAAGTGGATGGATTCCCACAAGCCCGGCGAACTGGCCGCCATCCGCGGCCTGCGCCTGAGCGGCGACGTGGATGCCGACCTGGCCGTCATCAAACGGCTGGGGCGTCCCGGCATGTTGTTCGAGTGTCCCAAGAAGATCAGCTTTGCCCGCGAGGAGACACGACGCCTGGCCGAGGCGATCGTTAACTCCGACCCCGGCGCGCTGGTCCTCAACGACGCCGATGGGATCGACCTCTGCCTGCCCAGGCTCAAGAACCTGACCCAGCTTGTGATTCAGGACTGGCCGTCCGGGCGGCCCTTGCCCAGCCTCAGAGACGTTCCGCGCCTGAAAGTGTTCAGTCTAGGCATCGATAAACCGCGGAAGAACGAGGGACCCCTGGCCAGCCTGCCGGCGGCCAGGCAGCCGACGGTCCACGCGGACCTGGCGAAGCTCGATCTGGACAAACTGCCTGATTTGCATTCGCTGTTTATCGAGTGCGGCGCCCCCGGGACCGTCAATGACCTCCGCCCGCTGAAGAACCTCCACCAGCTCCGGCACCTTTCCATCATCAACTGCGTGCTCCATTCCAACCTCGCTTCGCTTCCCCTTCTTGGCGACCTGACCAGCCTGGAGGTCGTAAGCCCTGGAACTGAGAGGGACTTTGTAGGGCTGGAGTACCTGACGCGATTCACGCGGCTGGAAAAGCTGTCTCTTTTCTGCGAGTTCCCGAAGAAGACGAATTTCAGAGTCCTCAGCAAGCTCGCTAGCTTGAAGATCCTCGTCCTGCCCAAGGACTTCGTTGAGAATCCCGAGGGCGACATAACCTACCTCCGCAAGGCCCTGCCGAACTGCCGCATATACGGCATATGTGTGGGCTCCCGCTGGATCATTGCCATCCTCGCCGCCGGAATCGCGGCGGGAGTGGCCTGGCGCCGGTTCGTCCGCGGCCGCGGTCTTAAACGTCTGGTGACCGCGTGAGAAGCACCACCCGCGACCTGCTTGCCGCCGTTGGCTTCTCGGCAGGGATGGTCGTCTTCGCGCTGGCTGCCTATCGGCCTGAACTGCTGGCCTTGTGGATCGCCGGGGCTGCACTGGCCGCGACATGTTTGGCCGTGGCTATGGCCAAGGCCGATCGGCCTGCGGCCACGTTGGGATTCACCAGGCCCGGCAACAACGTCCTTTGGCTGGCGCTGCCGATTTGCGCGGCCTTAGGTGCGGCCGCCGGGGCATACTACCGAACGGCCCAAGGCCGCTCGCCCTTGCCAATGGGGCTGACCTGGTTTTGCCTGGCCTCGGCCGCCATCGGCGCCGCCGAGGAGTTGGCCTATCGCGGGTTTGTGCAAAGCCAACTGTGGCGCCTGGGGCCCTTGCTGGCGTGCATGGTTGCCGCGGCGGCACACACGGCATACAAGTGTGCCCTTTTCGCCCTGCCGGCCGGGCCCCAACGCCCGGTGTTTCTCAGCCTTGCCCTCGGCACATTCATCGGCGGGACGGTCTTCGGCCTGATGAGGCAGTACCTCAAGAGCATCGCGTTTCCGCTGGCTGCTCACGTGGCCTTCGACGTTATCGTCTACGGCGACCTCCTCTCCGCGCCGTGGTGGGCGTGAGCGGCCGAATTGCGGATTGCGGATCGCGAATTCCCGTCATTGTGATCTTCCTCGCATGGCTCAAGCGTTGAATGACTTCGGGCTTCCCCGCGGGTAAAATGCAGCCGTCGTCAAGTTCGGAATCCCTCTGGGAGACTCATCGATGGCGAAGGTAGCGGTGATTGTGCCGGCGGCGGGTGCGGGCAAGCGGTACGGGGGCAGGCAGAACAAGATATTCGAGCGGATCGGCGGCGATCAGCCGGTGTTTCTCCGCACGCTGGAGGCGTTCACGTCGCGCGACGACGTCTGCCAGACCATGCTCGTGGTCAGCGAGGCGGACATGCCCGGCCTCAAGAGCCGCTTCGGGCCCAACCTGGGCTTCATGGGCGTCACGATCGTCCAGGGCGGGGCCGCTCGGTCGGACTCCGTTCGCGCCGCCCTGGCCCAGCTCGACCCGGCGGCTGAGCTTGTCTGCGTGCACGACGCCGTCCGCCCGTGCATAGCCCAGCCGTGGATCGACGACGTGTTCGCCGAGGCCGGCAAGACCGGCGCCGCCATCCTGGCTTATCCCGTGCACGGCACGCTGAAGAAGGTTTCGGCGGCCGGCGTGGTCGACGAGACCATCAGCCGGGAAGACCTGTGGGAGGCCCAGACGCCGCAGGTCTTCCGCACCGACGTGCTGCTGGCCGCCTACGCCTCGCCCAAGCCGGCGACCGACGACGCGAGCCTCGTCGAGGCCGTCGGCCATCCGGTGAGCGTCGTGATGGGCGACCCGAGGAACATAAAGATTACCACGAAGGCGGACCTGGACTTCGCGGCCGCGGTTATAAAGACGTTGCCCAAGCCGAAGGACACCGGCTTCCACCATCCCTTCGAGGAGGCGCGGTGGTGAGGCGGCGCTGAGGGGCCGGAACAGAAACGGCGGAACCGGTTAAGAACGGCGGAACCGGGAACCCGGAAAAGAAACGGCGGAACCGGGAAGCTCTTGTTTGGTATTTGTGATTTGGTTCTTGTTTGAACCTTGGTGCTTGTGATTTGGTCCTTGCTTGGGAATTCGTGCTTAGGATTTGTTTCGGACGTGCCTGCGGCAGGCAGGTTTCGAGTTTCCTGAGAGGTTGGAAGAGGTTTGAAGATGAGTTCTTCTAATCGTGGCTGGGCTTTCCTGGCCGTGGCGGCGATATGGGCGGCCTTATACCTGCCGCGCCTCGGCGACGTCCCGTTTAGGGGCGAGGAACTGACACGTGCCTTGCCGGGCTACATGATGCTCGATACGGGCCGATGGATAGTCCCCTGCGTTGACGGCAAGGATTACTTCAACAAGCCGCCCATGGTGAACTGGCTGGTCGCGGCGTCGTTTGCCGTCACCGGGACGGTCACGGAATTCTCGGCCAGGCTGCCGTCGGTGCTGATGATCCTGGCGTTTGTCTCGCTGGTGATGCTGACGCGATCGAAGTGGCTCGAGCTGCCCGGCCAGCTTGTCGTCGCGGTCATATCGCTCACGACGCTGATGATGGCGACGCGAGGCCGGCTCATCGAGATCGAGGCGACCTACGTGGCCTTCACCGGCATGGCCGTGCTGTGGTGGCTGAACGTCTGGGCCGCCAAGGGCTCGCGATGGTCGCTGTGGCTGATGCCGGCGCTGTTTCTTGCGGCCGGGGCGCTGACCAAGGGGCCGTTCCACGGCGTGGTGTTCTACAGCGTTGTGGTGGGGGTGCTGCTCTACGAGCGCCGGCTGCGGGAGCTTGTCTCGATCCAGCACATCTGCGGGGTGCTGATCATCCTGGTGCTGTGCCTGGGATGGGTGTACCTGGCGAAGCTGGATTCCAGCGCGCGGCAGATGACCGGCCAGTGGCGGGAGCAACTGGAGACGCGGGTCATTCCCAAACTCGAGACATTCAATCTGCGACTTACGGTGCCCGGCACTCTGAGGGACTTTCTGCCGTGGTCGCTGTTTCTGCCGCTGCTGTGGGTCCGGCGGTTCACGTCGCTGATTCCGCGGGAGCATCAGCGGATGTTCAAGGGCTGCCGGCTGGGGATGGTCGTCGGCTTCTTGCTTTTGGCGGCCATGCCGCGCGCCATACCGCGGTACGTGATGCCGATCCAGCCGGTGATGGCCATGATGGTCGGCTGGGTGCTGAGCCGCCACCGCGAGCCGATACCGTCCGACCGCATCTGGGTGTGGGGCATACTGGCGGCCTTCGCGCTGGAGGCGGCGGGGGCGGTAGCGGTCCTGGTTGCCTCGGCAACTGGCCTGGAGACGAAGCTGACGGGCCTGAAGGTGGTTTCCAACGCCTGGTATAGCTGGTATGCGTGGGTTGCCTGTGCGGCGGCGATGCTGGCGGCGATACTGGCCGTGCGAGTGCGGTCGAAGCTGACAGGCGGCGTGAGGCTCTCGGTGGCGACGTCGCTGGTGGCCGTCGTGGCCATGGTGATCTATTTCGGCTTCGGCGTGCCGCTTTTTGCCGCGGCTGACAGTTACAGCCCGGTTTCCACGGGGATCAACAGGCTGGTCCCGCCCGGCCAGACGACCTACGTGTTCAAGCCGGTCCGCGAGGTGTTCCTGTTCAACATTCACCCGCCGGTCCGATATCTCAACGTGCTCGAGCAGATCGGCCCGGATGTGCGATACCTGGTCGTCGGCCCCGAGGGGCGCAACACCACAGCCGGCCTGAACGAAGTCCTTGTCCGCAGGTCAGCCCGCCGTCTCGGCACGTTCTGGTGCATAAAGGGCTGGTTCGATCTGATGGCGCTCGGTCTCGGCCCAACGTCCGGCCCGGCCTCCGCGCCAACGTCCAGCCCGGCCTCTCCGCCGACTTCCGCCGCGGCGGATTCTTTGTCGCGTCTGCCCCGGCCGAAGGCGGCCCTGCGCACAGCACCACCGGCCGGGGTCTGCCGGCTGCGTCCGCGGGCGATAAGACTATTTACAAAGGCTACTTGCTGACGTGGATTACGGAGTCCACTGAGCCGTAGGGGTTAGGCACGTGCCGGGGATTGTCGTTGTCGGGCATCCACTGCCCGTCGATGACGAACTTGTACTTGTACTCGCCCGGCGCCAACGATTTGCTGGTGACGAAAGTCCCGTCCTTCTGCTTGGCCATTTTCTCGGGCTTCCAGTTGTTAAAAGTCCCGGCCAGCAGGACTTCATTGACTTTCCGCGCAGGCTGAACCTCAAACCGAATCGTTCCCTTGGTCTTACCACTGTTGATCATGCTACGCTCCTTCTGTAAGCCGACGTTTGGATGTCGGCAAGATTGACGGCCTTTCAGTAACGCCAAGCATTTAATCGAAACTACCTTACGACCGCGGGGCCGCGCCTGTCGGCCCGGCGCCTACTTTGGTCAATGTTATGCGCGCCGATGGCAAAAAAACACCAAATACTCCGCGGCGCTGTCCCGGCCGGGCCAAGCGCCGCTCGAAAGGGGCCGCTCACCTCCGCCGCCCTTTGGCGGCGCCTGTACCCGTTTTCGCCATTGAAACCTCAGGTGGCTGATATACAATCTGCTTTGCCGCCGGGCTCGGCGCCTTGCGGGATGCCGGAGGATGCCGCCAGGCGCGGCAGGGAATGAGAGCGTGAACGAAATCAAGAGCGAGTGTGCCGGGGCCGATGGGTCCTGCTCGGGGAAGATCGGCCGGAACACCCGGCGGTCCGTTCGCCGCGGCGTTCTGCTGGCCCTGATGGCCGGCGGGGCGGCCTTTGCGATCTGGGGCGTCATAGACCAGGTGAGGAACTGGCCGGTGCACCACTTCGGCGTGGTCAAGCCGAGGGTGCTCTACCGCAGCGCCCAGCCCACCGCCGGCGGGTGGCGCATCCTCAAGAACCAATACGGCATCCGCACGGTGGTGGACCTGCGGTCCGACGAGCCTGACAAGCAGTGGTCGATCGTGCAGCGGGATTTCTGCCGGGCCAACGGCATCAAGCTGGTCCGCGTCGCCATCGGCCCCGACCGCCTGACCGACGAGGAGTTCAAGGTGCTGATGGGCACGCTCACCGATCCCAACTGCCAGCCGGTGCTGGTCCACTGCGAACTGGGCAAGTTGCGGACCGGCGTGGTCGTGGCCGCGTACAGGATAGTGGTGGACGGCTGGTCCCGCGAGCGGGCGCTTGCCGAATCGCGACAGTACAAGTCGACTCTCAACAGCGGGTACGAAGAGTACCTTCGCCAACTCGAGCTTCGCTGCGCCACCAGGCCGGCCGGAACGTCGGACGCCGGCGCCGCCAAGGCGCCGCCATCGGGAGGAAGATAGGGGCGCTGAGAGCGCCAGGATAAACCGGCATGGAGTAGAGAATGAAAGAGCCTTACGTGGAAGGCAGTAGCGCCCCGCCAGAATAAATGGTTAGCGTCCCTATTTCCTTATTTCCTCCGGCAGCGCGGCCTGGGGGTTGCGATGAGCGAAACGGCCAAAAACTTTGAGCAAGGCAAAGACGAAGTCGCAAAGCTGTGCGAATACTTCGCCAGGAACCAGGCCTCCTTCAGCGCACCCGGCAGGAAGGAGGCCCACGTCCGCCAGGACCTGATCGACCCGCTCTTCAGGGCTTTGGGCTGGGATGTCGGCAACGCCGCCCGCGTCGCCCCGCAATACTGCGAAGTTGTCGTCGAAGACAGCCTGGACGTGGAAGGCCAGCAGAAGGCCCCCGATTACACCTTCCGAGTCGGCACGCTGCCGAAGTTCTACGTCGAGGCCAAGAAGTGCGGCGTGAACATCTTCGCCGATCCCGCCCCCGCCTACCAGTTGCGCCGCTACGGATGGAGCGCCAAGGTCGCCGTCTCCATCCTTACCGACTTCGAGGAATTGGGCGTGTACGATTGCACCCAGCGGCCTCGCCCGGCCGACAAGGCAAGCCATGCCCGCATTCTCTATTATCGGTTCGATGAATACCCCGACCGCTGGCGCGAGCTGTGGGACATCTTCTCGCGCGAGGCGGTCTGGACCGGCGCTTTCGACCAATACGCCGCGTCCAAGCGCAAGCGCGGCACATCCGAAGTGGATGTGGAGTTCCTGAAGGAAATCGAGGGCTGGCGCGATGAGCTCGCCCGCAACATCGCCCTGCGAAATCGCGACATATCCGGCGACGAACTGAACCGGGCCGTCCAATGCACCATCGACCGCATAGTATTCCTTCGCATGGCCGAGGACCGCGGGCTCGAACCGTGCGAGCAGCTCTTGACGCTCTGCCAGCAAGGCGACATTTACCAAGGCTACATGAAGCTCTGCCGCAAGGCCGACGACAAGTACAACTCCGGCCTGTTCCACTTCCAGAAGGAACCCGGCGTGCCGGAACCACCCGACCAAATCACGCCGCGACTGGCCGTCGATGACAAGGTCCTCAAGCCGATCCTGCAAAGCCTGTACTTCGCCCACGGCAGCCCCTACGAGTTCAAGGTCCTGCCCGTCGAAATCCTGGGCACCGTCTATGAGCGGTTCCTGGGCAAGGTCATCCGCCTCACCGCCGGGCACCAGGCGAAGATCGAGGAAAAGCCCGAGGTCCGCAAGGCCGGCGGCGTCTACTACACGCCCGCCTACATCGTCGATTACATCGTCCGCCAGACCGTGGGCCGGCAGATCGAGGGCAAAAGCCCCGCACAACTGGCCGGCAAGCGTAGCATGGGCGTCTCGCCCGTGAACGAAAAAGCAACACATGGCCGGGACGGCCATGCTACTCACGGGCAAGATGCCCGTGCTACTAAGCCGCTGCGAGTCCTGGACATGGCTTGCGGGAGCGGTTCATTCCTCCTGGGCGCCTACCGGTGCCTTCTCGAGCATTGCCTGAAATGGTACATCGACAATGGGCCGGAAGCGTTCCCCAAGGCCGTTTACTTGGCACGGCGCAGCGCAGCGGCCCCGGCCGCCCTGTCGGACTGGCGGCTGACCATTACGGAGAAGAAGCGGATTCTTCTTTCGCACATCTTCGGCGTCGATATCGACCCCCAGGCCGTGGAAGTGTCCAAACTGTCCCTGCTGCTGAAGGTGCTGGAAGGCGAGTCCGCCGAATCCCTCGGCGAATCCATGCGGCTTTTCCACGAGCGTGCCCTGCCAAACCTCTCCGATAACATCAAGTGCGGCAATTCCCTCATCGGGCCGGACTTTTTTACTGGCCGACTCATGCCTGACGCCGAAGAGTTCGCCCGCGTCAACGCCTTCGACTGGCAACGCGAATTCGCCAACGCCATGAAGGCGGGAGGGTTCGATTGCATCATCGGAAATCCGCCATATGGCCGAGACATTCTGACGGATTTCCGGCAGTATTTCGAAACACGCTACGCAACCATGCAGTACAAAGTCGACGCGTTCGTCCTCTTCATAGAAGCGGCGGCCAAGAGATTGGCAACGGGTGGCAGACTCGGGTACATTGTGCCCAACACGTGGGTTAATACCGAGCGATACTACAAGTTGAGGGCATATCTCGTCGAAAATATGGGGATTGAACTCGTCGTCCACCTTGGTAAAGATGTATTTCGGGACGCAAATGTCGACACCCTTCTGCTTTTCGTGAAGAAACAAAGAGCCGGAACTGTTGAGGTAATCGACGCTTCGGATCATAGGCTTGGTTCTGGGCGCCTTACGAAACCGGTCCGTTCGTTCAGCATTTCCCAAGCAGAATGGGCTTCCGAAACGAGCAAACGTTTTGATCTTCATGCGGACCAAACGCAGAGGTGCCTATTTGAGCGGATGTTAAAGAAGTCGGTTCCCCTGGAAGAGATTGCAGAGATTTCGCAGGGGCTCATACCCTACAACACCAGGGAACTTAGCGAGAGTAATCCATACATATCTAGCACTCAGAAGGGCCAAGAGTGGAAGCCTCTGCTGGATCGAGGGGCTTGCATTGGCAGGTATAAGCTTACTTGGTACGGACTCTATGTGAAGTTCGGCCCTTGGCTTTATACCGCAAATCAGCCTCGCTTCTACGAAAACCGCAAGATATTGGTGCAAAGGCACAGAAACCCTTCTCTGGTCCGGCGATTAGTCGCCACCCTTGACGAAAGCCGTTTCTATTT
>Ga0315282_10009610_pt1 | contig 15348 bp, 15 predicted proteins | sample YL17G07_20_MG_FD_203693 | JGI IMG/M metagenome (GOLD analysis project Ga0315282, IMG submission 203693) | Sediment microbial communities from Yellowstone Lake, YNP, Wyoming, USA - YL17G07_20 | ecosystem: Environmental > Aquatic > Freshwater > Lake > Sediment | place: USA: Wyoming | collected... | reverse complement strand
GCTGGACAAGACTGCTTTACTAGATGCCAATACTTTGCTTTTATCTCTCCACTAGCAAATCTTCCTAGTTCTTCAGGGACTTCGCTAAAATCTAATTCCTTTGGAGGAAGTACCTCTGGAGGATTATTCCCAAGAATCCCTACAGTAATCTCTCTTCCCTCTATAAACTCTTCTACAAGGGCTTCCTGCTTATAAAGCCCTGTGATAGTATTTATCCTATCTTTTAGCTCATCAGTAGTATATACTATACTCTTCTTATTTAGTCCCATGCTTGAACCTTCATGGCTTGGCTTTACAATTAGAGGAAAACTTAAATCTATTTTAGAGATTTCAGTTGTATCTGAATAGATCCTAAAATGAGGAGTAGGTATACCTTCTGATTTAAAAATCTGCTTAGTAATAGGTTTGTCTAATGTCACGGCCATAGTTAATGGACCAGAACCTATATATGGGATACCTAACCACTCTAAGATAGAAGGAACTTGGGATTCTCTTGCTTCTCCTTTAGTTCCTTCTGCTATATTGAAGACTATATGAGGAGAGATAGATTTTATCTTTTCTATGAAGTCTTCCCCTACATTTACGGGGTAAACCTGATGACCTGATGAGACTAATGCATCTATAATAGATGCAATTGTATGTGGAGGGTCAAACTCCGCATACCGGTCCGGAGGCTCAGCATCTTCTACTATAACTTCTTCGGGTTTTCCATTAAAAGCCAAAACTATTTTCATCTCGGCTACATATTATACTTTACTTTATTAAAAAGTCAATATGAACTGTTCCTGAACTGTAATCAAAATTTTATCCTTTAACATTTTGAAAGATATTTCATTGGACCTTTGTAGGGGTCTGACTAATCAAACCCCTATGATGAATTCATAATAATGCTAAATCATATCCAGAATAATAATTATTGTAGGGGTAACCCTTGTGGTTGCCCAAAATAAAGGGGCAGGGACAAGCCCTGCCCTTACAGTTATGGGGAAATTATCGGACAAAATGATTACAGATCAGACTCTTTAATAAAAAGGCAGGGATTATATCCCCGCCTATAGTTTCTTAATTCCTAGTGGAATAAGACTCCAAATACTAGAGCTATAATAGACATAAGCTTAATAAGTATATTCATTGAAGGGCCTGCTGTATCCTTAAATGGGTCACCTACTGTATCTCCTATTATCGCTGCCGCATGGGTAGGAGTACCCTTTCCACCAAAGTGTCCTGCCTCTATGAATTTCTTTGCATTATCCCATGCTCCACCGCTATTTGCCATCATAATAGCTAGAGCTACACCACTTAGGATAGCTCCTACTAGGAATCCACCTAATGCCTCTTTACCTAAGAAGAGACCTATAAGGATAGGCGCAGCAACGGCGATAAGACTAGGAGTAAGCATTTCTCTTAACGCACCCTTAGTAGCGATATCTACACAACGGGTATAGTCTGCCCTAGCTTTCCCTTCCATAAGTCCTTTTATCTCTTTAAATTGTCTTCTAACTTCTTCTACTATTAAGTTGGCTGTCCTTCCAACAGCTTCCATAGCAAACGCAGCAAATAAGAATGGCATTAGAGCACCAATGAATGCCCCTACAAGTGCATGCACAGAGAGCATATTTACTACAGTAAGTCCTGTATTATGTGCGTATGCACTAAATAGGGCTAAAGCTGTCAGTGCAGCGGAACCTATCGCAAATCCTTTCCCAATAGCAGCGGTAGTATTTCCTAGAGCATCTAACCTGTCAGTAATCTTACGGATATTTGCCCCGAGATTAGACATCTCAGCTATACCACCAGCATTATCTGCTATAGGTCCATAGGCATCTGTAGACATAACTACACCTATAGTGGCAAGCATTCCAACACCAGCTATTGCTATTCCATATAATCCGTTAAGGCTCCAAGAAATCCATATTGCTGCCGCTATCATAAGCATAGGAACGAGTATACTCTTCATACCTAGAGCCAAGCCTCTTATTATAACAGTACCTGCACCAGTTTGAGCACTTTCGGCAAGGCTTTCAACAGGCTTACCAGAAGTGTAGTACTCAGAAACAAGTCCTATTATTACTCCAACAATAAGACCAGAGAGCATTGCATAGTATGGGGCATAAGAATTAAGCATTGCCTTTGTAAGAGGTATAGCTAAAATGACTAATATGATAGCAGCTACATACGTCCCCCAACGGAGTGCAGACTGAGAATTACCTCCACCAAATAACTGGACATAGAAAGACCCTACTATAGAGGCTAGAGTCCCAAGTCCTATCAAAATCAATGGATAGAGTACAGCATTTAGAGAGAGCTCTTTAGAGAAGGCAGTCACTCCAATAACCATTGCAGCTATGACTGCTCCAACGTAGGATTCAAAAAGGTCTGCACCCATCCCTGCCACATCTCCCACGTTGTCTCCTACCTGGTCAGCGATGACTCCAGCATTTCTTGGGTCATCTTCAGGGATATTCTTTTCTATCTTTCCAACGAGGTCTGAGCCCACGTCAGCACTTTTAGTATATATTCCTCCACCTACACGGGCAAAGAGTGCTATAGAGCTTGCCCCCACTCCAAATGCATTAACAATATTTGGGTCCTTGAAAATCCAATAAGCAATCGAAAGTCCAAAGAGCCCCAAACCAGCAACTGCAAATCCCATTACCGAACCACCAGTAAATGCTACCCTTAAGGCTAGCTTCTGTCCTTTTTTTGCTGCCTCAGTGGTTCTTACATTTGCTCTGGTTGATGCCTGCATACCGAACCAGCCAGCCAGAATAGAACAGGCACTCCCCATTACATAAGCAATAGCACTGTAAGGATTGATGAAGATAGCAATAACTGCTGCCATTATTATTATGAAATACACCAAGGTAAGATACTCTCTTTTTAGAAATGCAGTTGCTCCTTCATGAATGGCATCAGATATTTCCCTCATCTTTTCTGTACCTGATGGCTGTTTTAGTACCCACCAGTAGAAGTAATACGCCAAGAGTACAGTCCCTCCACCTATAATAGTTACCAAGACTAGTAAGGTGTTACTCATAAATACACTCCTCCTTCTAACAAATTTTTAACTGAATTTAATATCAATTTTATCACTTGTGATGTCTCCTCTCCAATTCCCTGTATATATCCTGGGGAGGTATATCAAGGAAAACGAGTAAGACTAATATATGATAGAAAAGGTCAGAAACTTCATATACGAGCTCACTTTTTTCTTCTTTCATCCCCGCCAACAATACCTCTACTATTTCTTCTCCAATCTTTTTTATTATTCTTTCTTTTCCTTCACCGAATAGTTTATAAGTATAAGAACCTTCTTTTGGATTTAGTTTCCTATCAAGGATTATGTCGTAGAGAGTTTCTAAGTTAAATCTTGTAGAAGATTCAGACTTGAGTATGTCCTGATAGAAGCATGACAAACGTCCCGTATGGCAAGCTACCCCAACCTGTTCTACTATGACGAGTAAAGCGTCTCCATCACAATCTAGTTTTATTTCTTTTACCCTCTGGATATTCCCACTAGTCTCTCCTTTATTCCATAACCTCTTTCTCTCTCTACTCCAGAACCATGTATTCCCTGTCTCTATAGTCTTATTTAGAGACTCCTCATTCATATAGCCTAACATAAGGACCTGTCCAGAGTTAGTCTCTTGAATAATAGCTGGTATAAGTCCATTCTCATCGAATTTTATCTTTGAGATATCTATAATCGTACTGGGATACCCTCCTTTTTTAAGTATTCTTTTATCTCTTTTATAGTGTATTTCTTATAGTGTAGTAAAGATGCCAATAACACCGCGCTAGCTCCTCCAATAGCCAGAGCATCTTTAAGGTGTTCTAAACTACCTGCTCCTCCAGATGCTATAACTGGAATATTTACTGCTTGAGATATAGCCCTTGTTAATTCTATGTCGTATCCTTTCTGAGTCCCATCCGTATCTATACTTGTAAGCAATATTTCTCCAGCCCCTAATTTCTCTACTTCTTTTGCCCATTTAACTGTCTCTAGATTTGTAGGCGTAGTTCCTCCATTTATATAAACTCTCCAACCATTGGTTGTTTCATCTCTTGCCGCATCTATAGCCACTACTATACACTGAGAGCCAAAGACCTTCGATGCTTCTTCTATGAGACCTGGATTCTTTACCGCCTGAGTATTTATTGAAACTTTATCTGCCCCCGCTCTGAGTATTTCTCTTATATCTTCCACTGAAGCTATTCCTCCACCTACAGTAAATGGAATAAATACCTTCGATGCAGTAGCTTCTACAAGCTCTACTATAGTCTTTCTCTTTTCTATAGATGCAGTTATATCTAAAAATACTAGTTCATCAGCCCCTTCGTTATCATAGTATTCGGCAAGTTCTATAGGGTCTCCTGCATCTATCAGATTTAAAAAATGAATACCCTTTACTACCCTTCCATCTTTTACATCAAGACAGGGAATAATCCTTTTAGTGAGCATAAAGCTTCGCCTCTTTTAGATCAATCTTTCCTTCGTAGAGAGCCTTGCCTATTATAACTCCCTTAGCTCCCAATTCTTTTATTTTTATAATATCCTCTATTGAACTTATCCCACCAGAGGCTATGACAGGAGTCCTTACTGTATTTATAAGCTGACTTAACCCTGTTAAGTCTGGACCATACAAAGTTCCATCCCTTTCTATATTAGTATAGATAAACTCTTTTACCCCCTTTTTTTCTAGTCTCTTGGCATATTCTATATAAGATATATCAGTATCCTTGAGCCAACCATTTATCGAGAGTTTATTTGCTCTCACGTCTAGACTTATAGTTATACTTTCTTGATATAAGGAGAGGCATTCTTCTAATAGTTTTTCATCTTCTAATACAATACTCCCAAGGATTATTCTCCTTGCTCCATTTTCAATATAGTCTTTTACTATTTCTAAAGACCTAATGCCTCCACCTATTTCTACTGGTACCTTGACTTCTTTTATAATTTCTAATACTGTTTCTCTGTTCTCTAGTCTTCCTGATTTTGCTCCATCTAAATCTACTATATGTATTCTGTCAGCACCAGAAATTTCCCAAATTCTAGCTAACTTTCTAGGATTATCACTGTATACCTTCTCTTTAGAGAAGTCCCCTTTAGTAAGCCTTACACACTTTCCTTTAATTATATCAATTGCTGCTATTATTTCCATATACTATGCCCAGAAAGTTTCTATATATCATTAACCCCTTATTACCACTTTTCTCTGGATGAAACTGGACAGCAAAGATATTGTCTTTACAGATAACAGATGGAAATTGAATGCCATATTCAGTGTTACCATATACTAAATTCATCTTATCAGGAGCTCCATAGTAAGAATGGACAAAGTAGAAGAAGCTGTTATCTTCTATACCCTCAAGGAGAGGAAGCTCTTTTAATATAGAAACCTGATTCCACCCCATATGGGGGAGAATCAAATTGTCAGGAAGTTTTTTAACCTTTCCTTTTATTATCCCTAATCCTTCTATCTCTGGGGACTCTTCACTCTCTTCAAAGAAGAGTTGTAGCCCAAGACAAACACCTAAAAGAGGAATACCATTTTCGATAGCCTTATATAACGACCTATCTAGGTGTTTTTCTTTTAAAAGTTTCATCCCCCAGCCAAAGGCACCAACTCCTGGAAGGATTATCCCATCTGAACTTAATATGATATCTGCCTTATCTGTAACCTCTGCTTTTGTACCGACATACTCTAGAGCTTTTTTTACACTGAATAGATTTCCTGCCCCGTAATCTACAATACTAATCACAACAGAACACCTTTAGTAGAAGGGATATCCTCACTCTTTTTTAAAGCTTCTTTTAGACTTATTGCTAGAGACTTCATCGTACATTCGGCTATATGATGAGAGTTCATACCTCTAAGCTTCACAATATGGAGATTCATCTTCCCATTCATAGCAAACGCTCTTAGGAATTCTGTAAGCCACTCAGTCTGAAATGTCCCTATGAATTTATCTTCAATGAAGTTTTCGCATTCAAAGTATGGTCTTCCACTTATATCTATACTACAGGCTACTAAGGCATCATCCATAGGAATAATGGCATATCCAAACCTAACTATCTTGAGTTCTCCTATAGCTTCATTTAAGGCTTTTCCTAAAGTTATACCTACATCTTCACATAGATGATGCCCATCTACTTCAAGGTCTCCTTTTGCTATAAGTTCGATGTCAAATCTAGAATGAAAAGCAAGGGTATTGAGCATATGGCCAAAAAATCCAATACCTGTCTCTATATTGGTCTTGCCTGTTCCATCTATATTAAGTTTTATAGTTATATCTGTTTCTTTAGTAACTCTAGAAACTTCTGTCTCTCTTGACAAAGTTTAACCCTTCCTTTAGGAATTTACCCGTATAAAGATATAATAGAAATGAGTTAATGTCAAGTCACTTAGATAGTTTTATAAGACTTCCTATCTGATAAGAAGTCCATTCTAACTGCTCTTTGGTATTTTTTATAGATTCTTCAAGAGAGATAGGTCCACGTGTTATAGAGAAGATTGCATCTACGATATTTTTTTCTTGAAGTACTTTAGCGCTCTCATCTACTGTCCCGCCCAAAAAGACTACTGGTATATTTTTCTCTTTAGCCTTCTTTGCAATGCCAGCAGGAGCTTTACCAAAGATGGTTTGACTATCTATCTTGCCCTCTCCGCTTATAACTAAATCTACCCCTTCCAAAATTTTTTCTACATTAAGAATCTCCATCACTACTTCTATTCCTGACCTGAGCTTTGCATTTAAGAATGCTACAAGACCACCGCCTAGACCTCCAGCAGCTCCTGAGCCTTGAAGGTTTAATATGTCTTTCCCTAGATCTTGCTTTACTACTTGAGAAAAATTGTATAAAGCCCTATCTAGCTTTTCTATAAGTTCTCTATCTCCACCCTTCTGAGGTCCATATATGTAAGATGCACCTTCTGGACCACAGAGAGAATTTTTTACATCAGCCATAACTATTACTTCACAATCCTTTGCCAGTTCAAAAAAACTACCCATATCGATGTGGTGGAGGTTTAAAAGTGCAAGCCCTCCAAAAGGAATCTCTTTACCATCTTTATCTAGAAGTTTTACTCCTAGAGCCTGAGCCATTCCAGCTCCACCATCATTAGTGGCACTTCCTCCAATCCCAATAAGTATCCTCTTAGCTCCTTTCTCTAGCGCTCTCTTTATAAGTTCTCCAGTGCCATATGTAGTAGTGATAGCTGGATTTCTTTTTTCCTTAGGGACTAAAGCTAGTCCAGATGCTCTTGCCATCTCTATGACGGCTGTTTCTCTATCCCCAAGGATTCCAAAATCTGCTACTAATTTTCCCCTTAAAGGTCCAGTAACTTCTTGACTTATAATCCTTCCTCCTGTTGCCTCTACTAATACCTCTATTGTACCATCTCCCCCATCTGCTATAGGAAAAAGGATAATTTCACTATAAGGGAGGGCCTTTAAAAGCCCTCCCTTAATAGCTTCTGCAGCCTCTTTTGCCGACAGAGCTTCTTTAAATGCATTTGGAGCTACTAGTATTTTCATAGTCCTAGAACTTCAGGGTTTACTGGATTCGGCGGTCTCTTATTTGCTAATACAGCCAGAAGATTCTCTACTGCCATTGTTGCCATTTTAGTTCTAGTCTCTACGCTAGCACTTGCTATATGTGGTAGAATGACAGCATTTTCACATTCAGCCAATCCTGGTACTAGCTTTGGTTCAAACTCGTAGACGTCTAATCCTGCTCCAGTAATCCACCCTTCCTTTAGCGCTTTTACTAGAGCAGCTTCATCTACTACCGGACCTCTAGATGTGTTTATAAGGTAGGCTGTCTTTTTCATCTTTTTTAATCTCACTTCATTTATTAGGTGGTGAGTCTCAGGAGAAAGGAAAGTGTGTAGAGAAACAAAGTCACTCCTTTCGAGTAGTTCATCTAAAGAGACGAATGTAGTATTAAGTTCTCTTTCTAGTTCTTTAGGGATTCTCTTTATATCGTTGTAAAGGACTTTCATATTGAATCCCTTAGCTCTTCTTGCTACTGCCTGTCCAATCCTTCCCATTCCTACAATACCTAAAGTTTTTCCAAAGACATCTTGCCCAAGAAAGAGCATAGGTGCCCATCCCTCATACTTTCCAGCCTTTGTAAATTTATCAGCTTCTGCAATTCTTCTTGCCACTGACATTATAAGAGTCCAAGCCAGGTCAGCTGTTGTCTCTGTGAGAACCCCTGGAGTATTTGTAACTACTATACGACGTCTAGTAGCTTCATTTACATCTATATTGTCATATCCTACAGCATAATTACTCACTACTTTTAACTGAGGTCCTGCAGCATCAAACGCCTCCGCATCAATTTTATCTGTAAGAAGGCATAAGATGCCATCTCTTCCTTTAACTGCCTTAAGTAATTCTTCTCTTGTAAGGACTCTATCATAAGGGTTTACTTCTATCTCATGTTCTTTAGCCATCATTTCTATCCCTGGCTCTGGAATGCGTCTAGTAATATAGACTTTCACAATTACACCTCCTAGCTCAGTAAAAATCCGGATGAAGATATTATATCACCTAGGCCAACGGTAAACTTTGGATTTGGAACAGCCTTAGTTGGCACAATTATTAGACCGAATTCGTCTATTTTCTTTATTCCCTCATATCCTGTAAGAGTAATAGTAGGTATTTTTAATCCTTGGTACAGGTCTTCTTGTGTTTCGTATCTTCCAAGTAAAGATCTGGTAGCAGCTAATATTGCAGCAAAGAGGAGAGCATCTCTTTCTTCTTCCTCATTCTTATCTCTTGTTACCACAATATAATGTCCTAACGTATGAAGCTGAATTCGTCTTAGAGGTATCTTTTCCATTATCTTTAAAAGTCCTGGTATAAGAGTCTCTAGGGAAAACTTCATATCCTTTGCTGATTTTGCCAGTAATTCTTCTCCTAGGTCACTTAAGAGTGTAGACATTTCAATTTCATTGAGTCCTAGGCTATCAACAATGGGTAGCATATGTTTTATTACATCTTTTCTTATCATAGAGCTTCCTATAGAGGCAAATTCGTAATGTACTTTTAAACCCATCCTATCTTTCATCTCTTTAACAAAGGATGCCACAGGGACAATAAAATCTTCACAGGTCTTTCCTTCTGTGTATTTTTCTAGCAGTATGTGGAATCCAGAGACTAATAAATGAGAAAAACTTTCATTTAAAAGGAATATATTCCTTTTAAACTCTTCACTTATCTTTAACCTACTATTTACAGGGTTCCATGCAGCGATAAATCTGTTTGCCCTAGGAGATTCGAAGTCATTATTGTTAAATTCTACCCTCAATCCATTTTCGTACTCCAAGATCCAATGGATAGCAAATATTCCTTCTTCTCTCCACGCATCTTTTGGTGAAAGAAGTATTGGTTTGCCTTCTCTCTCTGTCAGTACAAAAAGATTATCTCTCTTTGGGAATAACTTGGCTAATTCTTTAGTCAGTGGGTTTGCATAGACAAGTATCTTTTTTATAGGCAGTGGGGATAAGAGGCTTGCCATATTAGCAGATGTTCCGCCTAGTCTTAAAGAGTCATACCCTATATTCTCAAGCATCCAATTGAAAGTTGTTTCATCTTCAATCATCCTCTGGTATGCAAGTCCTTCTCTGATAGAGATAAGGAGATCAGTTAAGAGGTCTGATGGCTTACGTATAACAGATGTAGGTTCCTCAGATAAGACCTTAAAATCTGGGAATTGTTGTAAGAGTCTATCTATAAGAGTCTGATCTACTTTTTTTAATCCATCTATAGTAGAATGAAAGCCTGTTATAACTCCAGGTATATTCCGAAGCTTCTCCCATCCCTTCCTAAATGCCTGTTCAAAGAGCTCATCCCACATTATATACTGCCTCCTTATAAGCAGACTCTGCTGTATACCCTTTATGTAGGATAAGATTCATAGCTAAAGCCATCACTTGGGGTTCTTTACTTAAGAATACATTTCTTCCCACAACAAATCCTGATACCCCTGCTTTTACTCCATCTTCAAAATCGCTCAATACATCTAGAGGGTCATCTCTCCTCGGACCACCTAGGAGAAGGACCTTGGCATTTACGCTCTCTACTATCCTCTTGAACTGGGATATCCCTTCTTCTCTGTTATTAGCCTGGATGTAAGGGATTTTTAGAATGGGAAGATGAAAATCATTCGTTATAATAGAGACCCATTTTATAGCTTCATAAGTTCGGTCTATTATCAATTTGCCGTCTTTTAGATTCATATAGAGAGGCTCTACCATAAGAGGAATAGACCACTTTTCACACTCCTCTACAACTTTTGATAATAGAGAGAGCTGTTCGTTGGTAAATGGATTTTCTCTATTAAACTTTATCAATAATTTTACTCCATCTAACCCCCAGCGAAGAGCTGTCTCTATTGAAGCAACTAACCTATCATCCATCTCAAATACAGTATTTGCTAAACCAGTCCGATTAAGGCTTAAGACTAACCCCTTTCCTCGAAGAGTACTGTCTGTTATAAGTTGAGCAAGTGGTTCTTTAGTTGTCATAATAGCATCTATGTAAGGTGAAAGAGACTTTATAAGAGAAATAAGTCCTTTAAAGTCTTCTATGCTGTCTTGGATACCTCTCTGTCTATGGTCAATAGCTAAAATCATAGCTTTCCCATCAGAGGCAAAGATATGGGAAAACCTATTGACCATCCCAACATTATAGAAAAATGATTCCATTTAATGTTCCTCCTACTCTATAGTTACTGCCTTGCCTGTACGGCTTGATTCATAGACAGCGAGGATAAATTGCAAAGCTCTTTTCCCATCCTCTCCTGTAATACTAGGAGTTCGATTATGTAATATGGCTTCAGCCATATCCTTAATTTGAGCTGTATGTCCCATAGTACCTATAGCTGTGGGTTCTGATGCCCCACTAGCAACATCAACTTTACCTTCTTTCCTCTCTTCTCCCATAATTATTCTTTCTCTTACATAAGGTCCTTCTACTATTATGCTTCCCTTTGTTCCATGAAATTCTAGTCTCTCTCTAAATCCGGGATAACATGCTGTAGAGCCTTGAATAACTCCTAAGGCTCCATTGGCGTATTTTATTATAGCAAACGCCACATCTTCTACTTCTATATTATGGGCTAAAGTGGCGCAGTATGCAGTAAGCTCCTTTACTGGACCAGCTAGGTATAAAAGCATATCTACAAAGTGGACAGACTGATTCATAAGGGCTCCGCCACCATCAAGGGTCCATGTTCCTCTCCAATCTCCACTATTATAGTAAGCTTGTGTTCTCCACCACTTTACATAGGCATCGGCTATTACAAGATTGCCTATCTCGCCTGTTTCTATAGCCTTCTTAAGTTCTTTAGCTCCTGGGTCAAACCTGTGTTGAGATATTACGGAAAGTTTTACGTTTGCCTTTTGGCAAGCCTTTATAAGTTCGTCTGCCTTCTCTAGTTTTATATCAATAGGTTTCTCTACCAATGCATTTTTCCCAGCATTTGCTGCTTGAATCCCCAAATCAGCATGCAATCCACTTGGTACACATATGCTTACTACGTCTATATCTTTCCTAGCAAGCATATCAGAGTAGTTTGCATACCAAGGCACACTGTATTTTTCTCCCATTGCTTTTGCCCTTTCTGGGACAATATCGCATACTGCCTTTAATTCTGCTACCTCTATATTTTTAATAGCCTCTGCATGAGTAGGACCTATTACTCCACATCCGACTATACCAAACCTTACCTTTTCCATATTATCACTCCTCTATCTTAGATAGAATTTTCTTTAATGCAGAAGAAGCCTTTTTAAATAGTTCTATCCCAGAGAATCCTTGGAATTGACCACTATGAGCTAAATGAGGTTCAAGGCTTAAGAAGAATTCCCTATTCTTACTCTTCAATGCCTTAAGCAATTCTTTTACCGCACCATCTCCTTCTCCAGCTGGAACTTCTATTCCATCTGAAAAATGTGCATCTTTAATGTGGACATATTCTATATACTTCTCTATGAGAGGATAAGCCTCTTTAAATGGCTTTACATTGCATTGAATAAAGTTAGACGGGTCAAAGACTGCCCTTAGATTTGGTGAGTTTACACTCTTTAGAATATCGAGGCATCTTTCTGGGACGTCCCCATATATTCTTTTTTCATTCTCATGTAAAAGGATTATACCTTCCTTTTCTGCAATCTTAGTAAACTCTCCAATTCTATCTATAGCTATGTTTCTTAGCTCTTCAATACTCATATTTGTTTCTGAATAGAATGAGAATATTCTGATATAAGGCGTGCCAAAGAAGTGCGCAAGTCTTATTGCATTGTTGAGTTTATCAATCTGTTCTTTCTTTTCTTCATTAGCCTTCACTTTACCTAAAGGAGAGGCGATAGCAGAGATACTTATCCCGTATTTAGGCAGAATCTCCCTTATAAGGCTTGCATCTTCCTCTGTTAACTCTACGACATTCTTTCCTAGAGCACCACGAAGCTCAAGATAATTTATACCCTCTTCGTTCAAAGTTCTAAGCTGTTCTTCAAAATCTGGGGAAATTTCATCTCCAAAACCAGAAAGCTTATACCACATAATATTGTCCTCCAAAACTAGAGTTCTTTAATTACAGGTTCTATCCTTTTAACCCAACTATGCTTAGGGTCATCTCTTGGTATATTAACAGGCTCTTTACCTCCAAGTACCCAAAGATAGTAGAGAGAATAGCCTGGTGCTGCTACTACTGGGTGATATCCCCTTGTAATAGGGATTGCTGTATTGTTAGACACAGTAATGGTTTGATCAAAATCTCCTTCTTCTGTGTAGATCTTTTGAATTCCAAAACCTTCCTGTGGATTTATTCTGTACAGATAAACCTCTTCCATCTGCCATTCAAGTGGGGGATTATGTTTATCATGTTTATGAGGTGGATAACTTGACCAGTTCCCAGGAGGATTTACGGTCTCTCCCATTATTATATGTCTGCCACCTTTGGTATCATCTATCACTTGAGTAACATATCTTTTCCAATTATGTATACCTACCATTCTTCTTTCTACTTCGTTTGGAGAAATTATAGTCACACCCATTTCTGTTGGTTCTGATTTAACTTTTGCCACTATAATTTCACTACTAGTTAGGCTAGTAATCTCTGGCTTTTTGTTTGGTGGTATATATATTCCCCAGGGCTTACTATTAAATACTTCTACTCTTGGTCCCAATACATAACTTTTATCTTCTACCTTTACTTTTATTTTTCCTAAAGTAAGGATACATCCCAACTCTTTATCTGCCTCTCCGAGAGAAAAGCTTTCTTCTCTGTCTAGTCTTAAGACAAAAAGCTTTATCCAATCTAGTCCTTGGACAGGAACTTCCAACATACCTTTCCCCTCTGGAACTTTAACTAATAGAGGATCCATTTCATCCACTCCTTTCTCAAGTAATCTAAACTTTTGGGTAATTCTTTTGCTTTATCTTCCCATCTGCACTCAATAGAAGTAGAGCCATTATAATTGATAAGCTTTAAGCAATTAAAGAGAGATTTAAAATCGTAATCTCCTTTACCTGGAGCAATTCTTTCCTTATCAGCTATATGTATATGGTATAATTTTCCCTTTATCTTTTCTAAGTTAGATAGGGGTTCCATTTCTAAGTCTGCATGGTATGTATCCATTAGAACTCCAATATAAGGATTATTTACAATTTTGGCAAATCCTAATGCTTCTAAAGTGGTATTTATTATATTACTCTCTCTCTTATTCAATGGCTCTATTGCAATCTTTATATCATATTTTTCTGCATACCTAGATACTATGTTTAGGAAGTTTACTATCTGTTCACTGGCCTTTTCTTTAGAAAATCCTTCAGGAACAGACCTTGCTTTTCCACTTCCAAATACCACTATCTTTCCTCCAAGATAATTTACTCTTCTTAAAGCTTCTCTGATATACTCTTGTATCCTTTCTATATTTACTGATGGTCCAGTTATATATAAATCTCCAGGGAGAAACACATTAAAAGAATAAGCTTTAAGGGAATTTTTGTCTAAAAGACTCTTCAATGTCTCTATATTACTATTCATAATCTCTGTTACTGCAAGCTCTATAAAGTCAGCTCCACTTAACTTTATGACTTCTATCTCTTCTTGTGCCCCACAACACCCAAAATTCATTTCTTCCTCCTTATCGTAGTATTTCTTATTACAAGTTCAGGCTCAAGTAATAGACTCTTTCTTTCTCCTTTCATTAGTTTAAAAAGTAATTCTACTGCCTTTTGTCCTAGCTCCTTCTTAAGTTGCCTTATAGTAGTAAGAGGTGGATCTGTAAAACTAGAAAAGAAGATGTCGTCAAATCCTATTATTGATAATTCTTCTGGGATTTTCATCCCTAGCTCTTTAGCTGCATTTATAACTCCAAAAGCCATCACGTCATTGTATGCAAATATAGCAGTAGGCGGATCTTTAGTATAGAATAACCTTATAGCTTCTTTATATGCTGATTCTGAAATAGGAACATTATAAGAAACAAGTTCAGGATTATATTTGATTCCTGCCTCATTTAATGCCATTTTATATCCCTCTAGTCTCCTATCTGCTGCCTCTGAGTGGTATGGTCCGTTTATAAATGCAATCTTAGAGTGTCCTAATTTTATTAAGTGCATAGTGGCTAAATACCCCCCTTTTACCATGTCAGTAGAGGCATAAGAGACTGATGGATGCTCAAATATCCTATTTATTACTACTATTGAGAGACCTTCTTCTGCTAGCGAGATTATATGTTCGTTAGAGACCCTTGAAGCAGAGATAATTACTCCGTCAACAGGACCTCTTGAGAAGAAATCTAAATAGTTTGTCTCTTTTTCTTCAGATTCAGACGTGTTTCCTAAAAGGATGGTATAACCAGCCTCATTTGATGCCTCTTCTGCCCCTCTTACTACTTCTGGAAAGAATGGATTAGTAATATCAGTTATAAGAAGCCCGATAGCTTTTGTGCTTCGAGTTGTGAGTACTTGCCCCCTATAATTAGGCCTATAGTGTAATTTTTCTGCCACTTCGACAACTCGAAGTCTAGTCTTTTCACTTATTCCGGGAAACCCATTTAGGGCTCTACTTACAGTTGATGGTGAAACTCCTGCTAATTTTGCTACCTCTTGAATATTTACTTTCTTCATTTTTACCACCGTTTGCAAATTTTTACTTGGATTTTACAATAAAAATATGAGAAAGTCAAGAGAGAATAGGCTCTTCAACTTTTTGCGTGGAGGAAACTTTAAAATATCCTCTTACTAACTCTCCTGGATGGTATTTTTATACTAGTTTGACGTTACAAATAAGTTTATTATGAAGAATCTCCTATAAATTATTCC
>Ga0315282_10009609_pt1 | contig 15348 bp, 9 predicted proteins | sample YL17G07_20_MG_FD_203693 | JGI IMG/M metagenome (GOLD analysis project Ga0315282, IMG submission 203693) | Sediment microbial communities from Yellowstone Lake, YNP, Wyoming, USA - YL17G07_20 | ecosystem: Environmental > Aquatic > Freshwater > Lake > Sediment | place: USA: Wyoming | collected... | reverse complement strand
CGGCCCCCTGGTTCATCCTCGCCGTGATGCTGTTCGCCTACGCGGTGCGGATGGTCTACATCGAGAGCTGCGTGATGTTCACCCGCGGCGGCGTGTACCGCGTGGTGAAGGAAGCCATGGGCGGGACATTGGGGAAGCTGGCCGTTTCCGCCCTGATCTTCGACTACATCCTCACCGGCCCCATCAGCGCGGTGGCGGCCGGCCAGTACCTGATCGGCCTGTTGAACGACGCCCTGGCGTACCTACAGGTCGGCCACGCGCTGCCCCGCAACTTCGGGGCCATGGTCGTGGCGCTGCTGGCAACCGCCTACTTCTGGCGCAAGAACATCATGGGGCTGCACGAGTCCAGCGACAAGGCGCTGCGGATCATGTATGTGGTCACGGCGTTGGTGGTGCTGGAGCTGGTCTGGTGCGGCATCACGCTGGTTCTGCGGGGCGGCCACCTGCCGCCCTGGCCCACGGTCTCCAACCTGCATTTCGAACCGAAGGCACTGGGCTGGCTGCACGGCAGCGGCCTGGCCCAGGTCGGCGTGATCGCCGCGATGATCGCTTTCGGCCATTCGGTGCTGGCCATGAGCGGCGAGGAAACCCTCGCCCAGGTGAATCGCGAGATCGAGCACCCCAAACTGCCGAACCTGAAGCGGGCGGCGATGATCGTCTGGGTTTACTCGACGGTCTTTACGGCCGGCACCGCGTTCCTGGCGGTGGCGCTGATTCCCGACGCCGAGCGGTCGCGTTACATCAACAACATGATCGGCGGGCTGGCCATGAACGTGGTCGGACCGCAGGCCGCTCGGCTGGTGTTCCAGGCATTTGTGGTGCTGGTTGGGGCCCTGGTGCTCTCCGGCGCGGTCAATACGGCCATCATCGGTTCCAACGGCGTGCTCAACCGCCTGTCGGAAGACGGGGTGCTCACCGACTGGTTCCGCCGGCCCCATAAACGATACGGAACCACGTACCGCATGATGAACATGGTGGTCCTGCTCCAGTTGTTCACTATTCTCGCCAGCCGGGGCAATGTTTACGTGCTGGGCGAGGCCTATGCGTTCGGCGTCATCTGGAGCTTCACCATGATGACCCTGTCGGTCCTGGTGTTGCGCTTCAAGAACCCCAGCCCGCGCGAGTGGCGGGTACCGCTCAACCTGCCGTTTCGGGGCCGCGAAATCCCGGTGGGCCTGATCCTGATCGGCGGCGGCCTGCTGGCCACCGCCCTGGCCAATGTGCTCACCAAGAAGGTGGCCACCGTGTCCGGGCTGACGTTCACGATTGTGCTGTTCGCGGTCTTCAGCGTTTCCGAGCGGATCACAGCGCGGCGCCGCGCGGCGGCCGCCGGCATGGAGCAGTTCAACGTCAGCATGGACGAGCAGGTGAGCTGCGAGCGCGTTCGCTGCCGGCCGGGGAACATCCTGGTGGCCGTGCGCGACGCCGATACGCTGGAGCAGCTCTACCACGTGCTGGCGCGCACCGACACCGAGGAGCGCGACGTCGTGGTTATGACCACCCGCCTGATGCGCGGCGCCGACTTCTCCGAGCAGCTTCCCGACCAGCACATCTTCAGCGAATACGAGCAGAAGCTGTTCAGCAGCGTGGTCAGCCTGGCGGAGAAGATGGGCAAGCCGGTGTCGCTGGTGGTGGTTCCGGGCATCAACCCCGAGGATGCCATCATGCTGACCGCGCAACGGCTGCAGTCCTCCAGGGTGGTCGTGGGCCGGTCGCACGTCGTTTCCGCCCAGGAAAAAGCGCTCTTCATCGGCCGCGCCTGGGAACGGCTGCCTCACCCCCGCCCCCGCCTCACGCTGGAGGTGATCAGCCCCAAGGGGGAGACGGCCAGCTTCTTACTCGGGCCGCATGGTGTCTCGCTGCGCCCCGAGGACCAGGAGATGTTGCACCGCCTCTGGGTGGAGCTAACATCGGATCCGGCGCTGCGCGGCTTGCACCACGACCAGCTCATCAGCGTGGCGCTCCGCCGCATGGCCGCCGGTTTGCGCGGCGCCGACCGGGAAAGCATCCGCGCCGAGTTGCGCCGGCTGGCCGGGGGGCCGGTGGTCAGAAGGCAATAGGGCAATAGAAAGCATCCGGCGTGTTATAGTGTGTTTATGGCAAACACACGGAGTGCGACCTTCAGCATCCGGCTGAAACCGGAAACCAAGAGGCGGCTGGCAAAACTGGCCAAAGCCTGCGGCCGAAGTTCCAATTTTCTCATCGCCGATGCCGTGGAGTCGTACGTTGCCGACCAGGGGAGAATGCTGGCCGAAATCCGCCAGGCGGATCGCCAGGTCAAGTCCGGCCACTACATCAAGCACCAGGACATGAAGGCCTGGCTTCTGTCCTGGGGCACCGACCGTGAGCTTCCGCCCCCCCCATGCGTTTGTGGCGAGCAGCACGACGACGAGGCCTTGTGCCGGTAGAAATCGTCTGGTCGCCCCTGGCGCGAGCGCGGCTGCGTGAAATCCACGCTTATGTGGCGGCGGACAATCCTGAGGCCGCGGAGCGATTGGCCACGCGGATGGTGGCGATGGTGGAAGCGCTAAGAAACCACCCCTACCTTGGGCGCGCTGGCGCCGAGCCCGGTATCCGGGAGTTGGTCGTTGGGGGGACTCCGTACATCGTTTTGTACCGGGCGCGGGGCCAGCGGGTAACGATCAGTACGATTTGGCACGGTGCGCAACGAAAAGGGCGGTGACAAAAGGCGGCACGCGGCGCTCAGCACTCGATTTCAACTCGGCGGGTAATCAGGCAGAGGTAGGCGAGAATGCCGCCCACCAGGATGCCGCCGGTGATGCTCAGGGCCAGCGCGAAGGAGTGGGTGGTGTGGGCGATGTATCCGGTCAGAGCCGGCGCCAGGATGCCGCCCAGGTTCCCGCCAAAGTTTTGAATCCCCGAGACCGTACCCACCAGGCGGCGGGAGCAGACCGCCTGCGTCAGCGTCCAGGTGTTGGGCGAGGCGATGCCCAGACCGCACAGGGCAATCGTCAGCAACCAGACGGCGGTCATCTTGTCTTCCACCAGGCCGGCGGGAACGATCAGGCAGGCGATGGCCAGGCCGATCACGATAAAAGCCTTGCGCGCCCAGGTCTCCGAGCGGCCCGCCCGCACCAGCCAGTCGCTGAGCAGGCCGGCCAGCAGGATGATCACCGACATGGCGATAAAGGGGATGGAGCTGTAGATACCCATCTCCCGCGGCGTGAACTTGCGCTCCATCACCAGGTATCCGGGCAGCCAGGTCACGTAGACGTACCAGGTATAGTCGTAGGCGAAAAAGCCCAGGAAGATGCCCAGCACGCTGCGGTGGCGCATCAGCGCCAGGCCCTGGAGGAAGCGCAGCGGGGGCCTTGCGCCGCCATCGGCAGCGGCGGCCCGTTCGGGCGCCGGGGCCGGGGCGCCATCACGCCGTGGCGTTTCCCACTTCCGCAGGAACAGCAGCCACGGCAGCAGCCACACCGCCGGGGCCAGGCCGATGATGAGGAAGTACAACTTGATCCCATAGGTGGCCAGGAAAAACGCGCCCACGCCGGTGACCAGGGCCTGCCCCAGTCGAACGCCGGTCAGATAAGCGCCGGTGACGGCGCCGCGCTCCCGGTCCTGAAAAGAATTGGCGACGGCGCGGGCGCTGGCGGGAAACGACACCGACTGCCCGATGCCCACCAGCATGCGGACCACGATCAGTGCCGCCAGGCTGCCCGCAAACCCGGTGAACGCCGAGGCCAGCGACCACAACGCGAACCCGTACGCGTAGGCGCGCCGCACGCCAAAGCGGTCCACCACCCAGCCGGCCGGAACCTGCATCAGCGAATAGGTCCAGAAGAAAGCGGAGAGCAGGAGGCCCATGACCGCCGGCGAGAGATGGAACTCGCGGATCATGAAGGGCGCGGCCGGCGACAGCGCGCCGCGGTGGGCATAGCAGGCCAGCATGGCCGTGGTCAGCAGCACCATCAGCCACCAGCGCTGCGGGGATTCCCGTAACGGCCGTTCCGGTTGTGCCGGCGTGGGCGTTGTCTGCACGCCGCCCCCTTTCCCGAACGCGCTCATTCAACCACAGCGCGGGCACGACCGCAACCAAAGGCGGTGGAATTCCAACACGAAGGCACGAAGGCACAAAGGAAGAAAGCGGCGCAGAGCAGCGGCCCTCGCTCAGGCCGGGCAGCCGGTGTAGCGGATGATGAGCAGAGTGATGTCGTCGGCCTGGTAGGCGCCGCGGCTGAAGTCATCGACGGCGGCCAGGATGCCAGACTGCAAGTCGGCCAGCGAACCCCCGGCGTGCTGTTCGGCGGCCTGAAGCAGGCGGTCCGCCCCGAACATTTCTTCCTGGCGGCTAACGGCCTCGGTGATGCCGTCGGTGACCAGCACCAGGGTGTCGCCCGGCCCCAGACGCGCCGTCTCGGTTTTGAAGTCGGCGTCTTCCATCAGGCCGACCGGCAGGCAGCCTTCGCACTCCCAGGGCACGGCCCGGCCCTGGCGCAACAGCAAGGGCTGGAGGTGGCCGGCGTTGATGAAGTCCAAGCGGCCGTCCAGGTCCAGCATCCCAAAAAACATGGTTGCGTAGCGGCGCATCTCCGAGCGTGTGGCGATGAAGCGGTTGATGTGGTCGAAGACGGGCGCCGGCGCCTGGCCCAACGTCATGGCCGAGAATGCGCCCTGGAGCATGGTGGTCAACAGGGCGGCGCCCAGGCCCTTGCCGCACACATCGGCGATGACGAAGGCGCCGCGCCCCGCCTCCAGGTCCATCAGGTCGAAGTAATCGCCGCCCACCGCCAGGCAGGGCCGGTTGACGCCCGTCACCTCGAAATGCGGGAAGCGCTGGAAGGTCTTGGGGAGCAAGGCCTGCTGGATCTCGCGGGCGATGGCCAGTTCCTGCTCCATGCGGCGGCGCTCGCGTTCCCGCTGGACCAGGCGCGCGTTATCGAGGACGCTGGCGGCCTCCATGGCCAGGGCATCCAGGATCTTGCGCTGCAGATGGGAAAAGGCGGCCGGGCGGCGGCTGTCCAGGTACAGCACGCCCAACAATTGCCGGGTTGCCACCGTGCTCATTTCGCCGGCGCTGAGCTGCGTCAGGGAAAACAACGGGATGGCCACCACGGTACAAAGCTGTTGCAGGACCACGCTCATGGCGCCGCCGAGCGCCGTTGCCGCCTGCGACAGGTCGTCCTCGATGACGCCCGACTGCCGCTCCAGCGCGTCGTGGATGGCGGTCTGGCTGGGCGAGATGCTGTCCACCGGCAGATTGACGCCGCCCTGCTGCCGGGCCAGCAGCGGGCGAAGCTCGCCGCCGGGGCCGGCCTCCAGCAGCAGGCCGCGGTCGGCCTCGGTGATCTCCACGGCGCGGTCCACCATGGCGCCCAGCACCTCGCGCACCGGCATGCGCGACTGCAGCAGCGCGGTGGCCTCCAGCAGCAGGCTCAACTGACGCAGGTCGCGCGTGCCGGCCTCCAGCGAGGCCGCGCCCTCGAAGCGCGACAGCAGGTCGGGCAGCGTCTCCGAGACCTGGGCGACGGCGTGGAAGATGAGCTGTACCGTGTCGGCCGCGCCCAGCGTGATCACGTCGCCATCGCGGAGCACGCGGCTCTCGAACTTCTCCCCGTTGACGAACACCCCCTGCCGCTGGCCCCGGTCTTCCACGCGAAATTCCCTGTCCAAGTAGACCACGGCGGCCGAGCGCCGGGAAACACGCTTGTCGTTCAGGGCCAGGTGATTGCCCTCCTCGGCCCCCCGGCCAATCAGAAAGGGAGACTGGTCGATGGCCCGGGTCTGGCGGTCCCCGTCGGCCGGCACGATCTCCAATGAGGCTTCGGGGAGAGATTCTGCGTCCGACATACGGGCGCATCTTATCAGGCGGAAGGCGGAAAGCGGAAGGCGGAAAGCAGAAGGCAGAAGGCGGCCAGGGCTTGTTTCTCTGCCTTCCGCCTACTGCCTTCTGCCTTCTGCCTACTGCTTACTGCTTACCGGGCCCGGGAACTCCCCTTCCCACCGCGCCACCACCACGGTCGCCAGGCAATTACCGATCACGTTGACGGAGGTGCGGCCCATGTCCATAAGCTGGTCGATGCCCAGCAGGATGAACACCGGCTCCATGGGCAGCCCGAACGATGTGGCTGTGGCCAGCAGGATCACCAGCGCGGCCCGCGAGACTCCGGCCACGCCCTTGCTCGTCAGCATGAGGGTCAGCATCATCACCAGTTGCTGGCCGAGCGTGAGGTGCAGGCCGCCGGCCTGGGCCACGAAAACGGCGGCCAGCGAAAGGTACAGCGTGGTGCCGTCGAGGTTGAAGCTGTAGCCGGTGGGCATAACGAAGGCCACCACGGGCCGCGGCACGCCCATGCCCTCCATGGCTTCCATGGCCCGCGGTAGCGCCGCCTCCGAGCTGGTGGTGGCGAAGGCGATGGAGGCCGGTTCCGCGACGGCCGCCACGAATCGCCGGATGGGAACGCCGGCCACCAGCGCGATAGGCAGCAAAACGCCCAGCAGGAAGATCAGCAGCGAAACGTACAGCGTGGCCAGCAACTGCGCCAGGTTCACCAGGATGCCGAGGCCGGTGTGGCCGACCGTGTAGGCGATGGCTGCCCCCACGCCCACCGGCGCGAACAGCATCACGATATTGGTGAACTTGAACATGGTCTCCGCCAAGCTTTCGCAGAGAGCCAGCACCGGCCGGCGTTTTTCCTCGCTCAGCAGCGCCAGGGCCATGGCGAACACAATGCTGAACACCACCACCTGCAGGACCTGCCCCTCGGCTATGGACTTGGCGATGTTCTCGGGGAAAATGTGCAGGATTATGTCGGAGGCGTCCTGTTTGATGGCCGCAATCTGCTCGCCGGAGGCCGGAGGCAGCTTCACGCCCACCCCCACCCGGGTCAGGTTGATGGCCGCCAGTCCCAAAAACAGGGCCACGGTTGTGACCGCCTCGAAATAAACGATGGCCTTGATGCCCATGCGCCCGACCTTTTTCAGATCGGCGTGGCTGGCGATGCCCACCACCAGCGTGGCGAACAGCAGTGGCGCGATGATGGTCTTAATCATCCGCAGGAACACCAGGCTCAGGACGCGGAGGCTGACGCCGAAAGAGGGCCAGTCGTGCCCGATCTCCGCTCCGATGACCATGCTGACCAGGATCCAGGTGGTCAGCGAGCGGCGGGCCGCGGCATAGGCGATCAGGACGGCGATCGCCACCCACCGGGCGGCCTGCAGCGCGCCCGGCGCGACATGCCAGGATCCATAATGATTGCCGGTGGCCAGTGCCGCGACCACCGCGAAGCAGAGCAGAAAAGCGCCGAGCAGCTTCAGCTTCATCGGCTCCTTAGTATCACGAAACCAAGCAAGAACAAAGCAGTCCGCCCTGCCGCGAATCTCCGATAACATCGAACAACAGCTTCTCCCGGCGCGTCAGCGCATCCCGAAGGGATGCGAGGAGATTAGCCGGGGGTAAAGCGCGGCCGCTTTTTGGCCGCGCGACACCCCCGGAACTCGGCTTCCACGCACCTTTGCCTTGATTATCACGTCGTCTTCAGCACCAAGAATCGAGAACCGTGGATCGGTCCTGCGTGGCGCGACGAACTCCACAGCTATGTCGGCGGGTGCGTTCGTGAACTGAATGGCGTCCCCTGGCGGTCGGCGGAATTGCTGACCACATCCACCTGCTTGTTGGCCTGAAGGCAACACATTCGCTGGCGCGGGTGGTGCAGGACATCAAACGGGCGTCTTCCCGGTGGGTGCATGAAGCACGCCACCGCGCCGGGTTTGCCTGGCAGGAAGGATACGGCGCATTCACCGTGAGCCCGTCTCGTGTGGATGGCGTCAGAACGTACATTGGCACGCAGGCGGAGCATCATCGCACGAAGACGTTTGCTGAGGAGTACGTGGAATTACTGCGCGAGAGCAAGATCGAGTTCGACGAGCGGTATTTGTGGTAGGACTTTTCCTCGCGTCCCTCCGGGATGCGTTGGTAAAAAACCGTAATCCGGGGGTGCCGCTCGGGTCGCCGCGGCGACCCTCGCTCTACCCCCGGCTAATTTCCCTGCATCCCTCCGGGATGCGGGGGCCGCACGCCGGAGGCGTGCGGGCAGCTTAGCCGGGGGCAACGCCCGGCGGAAAATATCCTGCGGCCGGCATCCCCGACGCGGTCTTCGTCGCCCACGCCGCGCACGCAAGCAGGAACAGGGCCTTCTGTCGGCGGGTTGCGCTGCTGCGCAAGCCGCTGTTCGCGCTGCCCGGCCCCGAGAATTCCGCGCTGCTTGCCCTGGGTGCGGTTGCCATCGGCCCCGCCTGCCCGCCGGCGTTCTGGCCGGGTTTCAGCGAAACAAGGACTTGACAAGCGCGGCAGTTCTATGTCTAATAGGAATTATTAAAATAATGTATTATATCAGAATCGGAGGATAAAGGCGGCGGCGAGACCCACGGCACGCCGGGGCATGGCGCCAGCCACAACCCACAGCCTCGTCAGGCGGCGGCTTCCTTGAACGAACAGTCTTCGTTGGGGCAGACGCGGATGGCGCCTTCGCGCTTGGTGGTCTTCTCCAGCAGGTAGGGAGACCCGCACTTCGGGCATTTCTGCGCCACGGGGCGGTTCCAGCTTACGAAATCGCAATCCGGGTAGCGCGAGCAGCCGTAGAAGACTTTCCCGCGCTTGGAGCGCCGCTCCACCAGCTCGCCGGCGCAGCCGGTCTTGGGGCAGGCCATGCCCACTGTCTTGTGCTTGATGTACTTGCAGTTCGGATAGTTGCTGCAGGCTGTGAATTCGCCGAACCGGCCGTGCTTGATGACCATCTGCGAGCCGCACTGCGGGCACTTCTCGTCCAACGGCACGTCGGGTTTATTCTCGCCCTGGTCCATGCGCCGGGTGGTCTTGCAGTCGGGGTAGCCGGTGCAGGCCAGAAACTGCCCGAAGCGCCCGCGCTTCAGCGCCATGGGGCGGCCGCAGTTGGGGCACTCGCCGTACCCGTTGCCTCCCGCCACCTCGGGAACGGACACTTCTTCGGTCTCCGATTTCGTCTCCAGGCCCGGCATGTCGCTGGGCAACTCGCGGGTGCTGGTGCAGTCGGGGTAGCCGGTGCAGGCCAGGAACTTGCCGAAGCGGCCCCAGCGGATCACCATGGCCTTGCCGCACTTGTCGCACACCTGATCGGTGGGCTGCTCCATGCGCTTGATGTCGCGCATGTTGCGCTCCGCATCGCGTAGGTCCTTTTCGAACTTGGCGTAAAACTCGCGCAGCGCCTCCCGCCAAGGAAGCTTGCCTTCCTCGATTTCGTCCAGCTCCTCCTCCATGCGCGCGGTGTACTGGAGGTCGAAGATGTCGGCAAAGCTCTCGACCAGCAAATCGTTCACCACCTCGCCCAGCTCGGTGGGGAGGAATCGGCCCGTGCGCTTCTCGGCATAGTTGCGGTCCTGGATGACGCTGAGGATGGCGGCGTAGGTGGAGGGCCGGCCGATCCCTTTCTCTTCCAGTTCCTTCACCAGGGTGGCCTCGCTATAGCGCGGCGGAGGCTCGGTAAAGTGCTGCTCGGGCATCAGCTTCAGCAGCTTCAACGCCTCACCCTCGGCCACCGCCGGCAGCTTGTGTTTCAGCTCCTCCTCTTCCTCGTCCTTGACGTCGGTGCCTTCCTTGTAGACCTTCAGGAATCCGTCGAACTTTTCCACCGAGCCGGAAGCGCGGAACAGGATGTGGCCGGCGCGGATATCGATGGTGGTCTGGTCGAAGACGGCCGGGTTCATCTGCGAGGCGAGAAAGCGCTGCCAGATCAGCCGGTACAGCTTGAACTCGTCCTCCTGCAGGTAGCGCCGCACCGAGTCCGGGGCGCGCAGGGCCGAGGTGGGGCGAATGGCCTCGTGGGCGTCCTGGGCGTCCTTTTTGCTCCGGTAGTAGATGGGCTGCTCGGGCAGGTATTGGGCGCCGTATTGCTGCCCGATGTAGTCGCGCGCCTCGGCCAGGGCGTCGGCCGAAACGCGGGTCGAATCGGTGCGCATGTAGGTGATCAGGCCGACGCCGCCTTCCTCGCCCAGCTCGATGCCTTCGTACAGCCGCTGAGCCAGCGCCATGGTGCGCTTGACGCTGAAGCGCAGCTTGCGCGCAGCCTCCTGCTGGAGCTTGGAGGTGATGAAGGCAGGCACGGGGTAGCGGCGCTTTTCCCGGGTGCCCACCGAGTGCACCACGAACTGCTCTTTCCCCAGCGCCTGTTCGATGGCCCGGGCCTGCTCCTCGTTGGGGATTTGCAGGTCGGCCAGCGCGAGCTCGATCGAGCCGTCGACCGGCTTGCTTCCGGTGATGCGCTTGATGGCGCGGGCGTGGAACACCGGCGGCTTCCTGGCGTGCAGGTGGGCGTCGATGGTCCAGTACTCCTGCTTCCGGAAGGCGCGGATCTCGCGCTCGCGCTCCACCACCAGCCGCAAGGCCACCGACTGCACGCGGCCGGCCGACAGCCCCCGCCGCACCTTGTCCCACAGCAAGGGACTGACCTGGTAGCCGACCAAGCGGTCCAGGATGCGGCGTGCCTGCTGGGCCGCCACCAGGTTCTGGTTGATGTCGGTCGGATTCCGGAAAGCTTCTTCAATCCCGCGCCGCGTGATCTCGTTGAACAGCACGCGGCGGATGGGCTTGTTCCCGCCCAGCACCTCGGCCAGGTGCCCGCAGATAGCCTCGCCCTCGCGGTCCGGGTCGGCGGCCAGGTAGATGGCGGCGGCATCCTTGGCCGCCTGTTTCAGCTCGCTCACCACCTTCCTCTTGCCGGGAATGATCTCGTACACCGGCTCGAAGTCGCGCTCCAGGTCAACCCCAAGGGTCCTCTTGGGCAGGTCCTTGATATGGCCCAGCGATGCCTTGACGATGAAATCCGGGCCCAGGTACTTGTTGATAGTCCTGGCCTTGGCCGGCGATTCGACCACCACCAGCGACTTGCCGCCGGCCTGGTTCTCCCGTTTTCCGGTTGTTGCTACTTTTGGCATGTCAATCGGTGACGGGTGACGAGTGACAAGTGACGAGAAAGCCCGCTTGTCACTCGTCACCTGTCACCTGTCACTTTCTCTACAAGACTTTCACGAAATTCTTTCCGGGCAATTGCCGGATGCGTCCCTTCAGCTCCAGGTCCAGCAGCGCCGCCAGCAATTCCGGGGAAGAGCAGCCGGGCAGGGCGTCGAGCAGCGCATCGATCTGAATGGCGCTTTCCACCTGCAGCAACTGGTAAACGGCCCGTTCAATCTCGGAAAGCGGCTCGGCAAATAGAGACGCTTCGGCTGCCTGGCCCGATTCGGAAAGCGGAAAAGCCGGCAGCGCTTTCCGCACATGCTCCGGCAGTCCCTCGAACACGTCCTTCCAGTCCTGGACCAGCGCGGCGCCCTGCTTGATCAGCGTGTTCGGCCCCCAACTGTTGCGGTTGGTGACGGCGCCGGGCACGGCGAAGACCTCGCGGTTTTGTTCCAGGGCCAGCCGGGCGGTGATGAGGGAACCGCTGTACTGCGCCGCCTCGACCACCACCACGCCCAGCGCGAGGCCGCTGATAATGCGGTTGCGGATCGGGAAATTCTGCGGGGCGGCGAACGCCCCCATCGGAAATTCCGAGAGCACCAGGCCCTTCTCTTCGATCTCCGCCTTCAGCTTCTTGTTCTCGCTGGGGTAGCAGCGGTCGATGCCACAACCCAGCACGGAAACCGTCTTTCCGCCGGCCGTCAGGGCGCCGCGATGGGCGGCGGCGTCCACGCCGCGGGCCATCCCGCTGACGATGACCAGGCCGCGCGCGGCCAGGTCGGCGCCCAACCGCTCGGCGATGGCGTTGCCATAGGGGGTGGGCTTTCGCGCCCCGACCACGGCCAGGCAGGGCCGCGCCAGCAGCGAAACGTCGCCCCGCGCGTACAGCACCACCGGGGGGTCGTATGTCTCCTTCAATAGAGGAGGATAGTCGGCGTCGGCATAGGCCATCAGCCGGCAGCCATCCTGCTTGATGCGCGCTACCTCTTGCGCCGCCGCCTCGAACGCGGCGCCGCCGCCCAGGTTCTGCGCGATCAATGGCAGAATACCATGCTGGGCAAGCTCCGTGGGGGAGGCGCGAAAAATCGCCCGGGGGTCGCCATAGGCCTGCGCCAGCCGGGCGCCCAGGCGATTGCCCAGCCCCGGCGTCATCTTCAACGCCAGCCAGTGAAGCATTTCGTCGTCGGGCTGTACAGCGGCGGCCAAGTCCGTCATGGCAACCCCACAACTCTACAGGCCGAAAAAAGCGGTTGTCAACCCGCCGCGAGACAACCGAGACGTCAAGTGCCTTATTTTCCGATACTTGGCGCCCCAAACTATTGGCGTCCCAAGGAGGGCGGCCAGGTGCTAAACTGTCACCAAGCATGATCGATCGGGCGCAGCGGTTGTGGGCAAGGCACGGGTGGCGTGGCATCCGCCCTGGGGTATTTCTTGTTGTCACTCTCTTCCTGGCCTTTTTCCTGTTTTGGCTGGATCTCCCTGGCTTGGGGCCTGCCGAGAAGACGACGCTCTTCGTAGGCCTTGTGGCTAGTGCTGTCGTCGGGTTGCAGGCGTACCTCATCAAGAGGCAGATGCTGTTTGGAACGACAGTCGAGCTCTACAGGGAGTGGACTTCTGAGGAGATGCTTTGCAAGCGAAAGGCCGCCTGGTCGGGCGGGGAGCCCAATCCCGATGCTATTGAAGATGTCCTGGAATTTCTGGAGAAGGTTGCCACCTTCGAAAGGGAGCGATTCATCTCTCGCGGCTTGATTTGGGACACGTTTGGTTGGTACATGTCGCGCTATTACTTCTACTGTCAGGATGTAATCCGCGACCGGCGTAGCTGGTGGGCGCCTGATCATCCAGACAACACTCTGTACCAAGACGTGCAGGAGCTCTATCCGAAGCTGCTCCGAATCGAGCTTGCGGAAAGGAACTGCAAGCGGGGGAAAGACAGGAAACTGACGGAGAAGGATGTAGAGAAGGAGCTGGGGGCAACCAAGGCCAAGTTCATTAAATCCGAAAGAGGTCAAGCAGATGATTAAGCCTGCCCCGAAAGTCCGACTCGAGCTGCGGCCCTCCCGCCTTGACCCTGGCGGAGTGGGCGTGTTCGCCACGTGCGATTTGCAGAAAGGCGAGAAAGTTGCAGACGGCGTCTCAGAAGAGGACTTCCAGCACCTAGTTCCCTGGGAGTGGTTCTACCGGTGCGACGAGGAGATCCAGCGCGAGATCATGACGTTCTGCGTAGGCACCCCGGATGGTTTCGTCCCGCCCCCAGATTTCGATTTCAACAAGCTGTCGATTGAGTGGTACCTGAATCACTCCTGCAATGGCAACTGTGGGTTCGACGACGACGGCGACTTCACTGCAATCCGCGATATCCGGAAGGGGGAGGAGCTCTCGTATGACTACGGCCTAGTGGAGTCCAATCCGCGGTTCTCGATGAGATGCAACTGCGGAAGTGAAAACTGTCGTTACGTGATCACCGGCAACGACTGGAGCAACGAAAGCTTCACAAGAAGGAACCACGACCACATGCATCCACACCTGCGGCGGCTCGTTTCAATACTGGCCTGACGCCTCGATCACTGTGGCGCTCGACGGCACGCTTGACGCGGGTCAGTTCGGCGAGCAGATCGCACCCCGTCTGGCGCCGCATCGTGCCCAACTGCTGATGCAGCCAACCGTGGGCCAGCCGCTCATGGGCGCGGCGCTGGCGCTACATCAAGGGCGCGAGACGCGCACCGGGGCATCGCGCCATTCTCATCGTTTCTGGGTGCCGCCCAGCGGCATGAGTGACTCCGTTCATCTGCGTCCCCTTATTTCCCAAGTTCAACCCGGGCGGGGAGTTGATCCAGGCCGTAGTAGCGGTGCTCGAGGCCGGAATCGCGCACGATCACGATGCGCAGGCCGGACGGGTCCGGACCCAGCGGCTTGCCCACCGGCCCGTTGACCACCACTTCCACCGGGCCGTCTTTGGCCAGCCCATTTCGGTGGTGGTGCCCCGTGAACACGTGGCTGACCCCATACTTCTTGAAAAGATCCAGGTATTCCCGGCGGGCCGCCAGCGGAATGTTGACATAGGCGTCCTTCTCGGCAGGGTCAACGATGAACAATGGGTGGTGCTGGAAAACAACCAGGCGCCGCGCGCCGGCCTTTTTCGCCCTGGCCAGCTCACTTTCCAGCCAGCGCCGCTGCTCTTGCAATTCCTCGACCGGTTTGCCGAAATGGATGATTTGGGAATTGAGCACGAAGGCGGCCATGCCGCCGACGCGGAACGAGTAATAGTCCGGCCCGAACTTCTCCTTGTAGGCGGCAATGCTGGCCGCGGTCGGCTCGTTGCCGACGTCGTGGTTGCCGGCGACGTTATAGAGCTTGATGGAGCGGTCGAGTTTGCCGGCGATTCGCAGGTATTCGACCACCTGAGCGGGGTCTCCGGGCTTGTTCACCAGGTCGCCGCAGACGATCACGAAGGCCGGCCCCAGGCGATTGGCGGCGGCGATGGCTTTCTCGAAATTGGCCGTCTCCAGCGCCAAGTCCTTGTTCTCCGCGGCGAAGCCGAACTGCGGGTCGGCCAACTGAATGAAGAAAAACGGCTTGTCGGCGGCGCGCAGCGCGCCGGCAAGCAGCAGCGCAAGGACGAACGTTCGTCGTGTCATGTCCGCGCCGTATTTCACCACAAAGCCACCAAGAACACAAAGAGCACGAAGGATGTGATTCAATGGACGACATGAAGACGCGGAAAACCCAGGAGCTGAGCCGCAGGCTCGAGGTCGCCCGCCAGGCCGCCATCCGGGCCGGCCGGATCATGCTCAAGTATGCGCGGACCGATTTCCAGCGCGAAACCAAGGCCGATGGCTCGGTGGTGACCATCGCCGACCGGCAGAGCGAGCAGTTGCTCCGCCGGACGATAGAAAGAAGCTTTCCTGACGACGGCGTCCTCGGGGAAGAGTTTGGCGAGAAGCCGGGCACGACCCGCTACCGGTGGATCCTGGACCCGCTCGACGGGACCTTGACTTACGCCCAGGGCGTTCCGCTGTACGGGGTGCTGATCGGGGTTGAGGATCTCGAAACGCAAAGCTGCCCGATCGGCGTCATTCACATTCCGGCGCTGGCGGAAACCGTGTATGCGCAGCGCGGGCGAGGTTGCACCTGGGAGAGCGGCGGCGGCCGCCGGCGCGGGGCCACGCGCGCCCGGGTTTCCAAGGTCGAGCGCCTGGATCAGGCCGTGATGCTGGCCACCGACTTCTGGCGACTGGGAACCCCGCCACAGCGCGACGCGCTCGCCCGCCTGGCCGCCAGAACCCGCGTGCAGCGCACCTGGGCCGACTGCTACGGCTACCTGCTGGTGGCCACCGGGCGCGCCGAGATCATGCTCGACCCGGTCATGAAGATTTGGGACGCCGCGCCCATGCAGGTGA
>Ga0315282_10009608_pt1 | contig 15351 bp, 16 predicted proteins | sample YL17G07_20_MG_FD_203693 | JGI IMG/M metagenome (GOLD analysis project Ga0315282, IMG submission 203693) | Sediment microbial communities from Yellowstone Lake, YNP, Wyoming, USA - YL17G07_20 | ecosystem: Environmental > Aquatic > Freshwater > Lake > Sediment | place: USA: Wyoming | collected... | reverse complement strand
GGCTGGGGCGGGAATCCTCTGCTATCCAGACCAGAACGGCATGCCCAGCCCCTCCCTGCGCCTTATCAACCTGCGGGACGGGCTTGAGGATTGGGCGGTGTGGGACATGGCGCCGGACTGTTCGCGCACCGCGCTGGCGCAGGCAGCCCGCAATCCCGACGCTCTGGCGCGGCTACGGCATGAGATATACGAGGCGTTGGCGAGACGTATGGCCGGGCAGTAGCGCCGTTCTTCGTTCTTCCGAATTGCCGAGCACCCATGTCTGCGTCAGACGAGTGAAGACGCGCCAACCGTTGGCCCGCTCTGTCCCTCCGTGCCCCCCTGAGTGCATGTCGTGGTCCACAAAATGGTCCACATGACGTTTTTCGGTAAAACAGCGGCGCAGCGGGGCGAGACGGGGCTGAAGGTGCCAGAGAGGATAGGGAGGATGGGCGTTGCCTCGGCGTGAGGCTGCCACACAAGGGGATTCGTTTTTCTTGAACTCAGCCTCTGCCATGGTGTAGCGAGAAACATGGCACCATCACCGAAAGGACTCCGAGTTTCATGAACAGCAAGCAGCCCCAAACCACATCGAGACGGGATTTCATCAAGGCCAGCGGCAAAGCTGCCGCCATCACGGCGCTGGCCGGCATGATCGCGCCCCGCGCCTATGCCGCCGGCAGTTCGCTGATCCAGGTTGCTCTGGTCGGCTGTGGCGGCCGCGGCAGTGGCGCGGCGAAGAATGCGCTTTCGACCAAGCCCGGCCCAATCAAGCTCGTGGCAATGGCCGATGCCTATGAACACCGCTTGAAGGGAAGCGTCAATGCCTTGAGCAAGGAATATCGCGACAAGGAAAAGATGGATGTGCCCGAGGACCGTCGCTTTGTTGGATTTGACGCGTACAAGAAAGCCATGGATTGCCTCAAGCCCGGCGACGTTGCGATTTTTGCCACGCCGCTGGCGTTCCGCTGGGTGCATTTTCAATACGCGATCCAGAAGGGGCTCAATGTCTTTATGGAGAAGCCGCTGACGGCGGATGGCCCGACCAGCGTCCGCATGCTCAAGCTGGCCGAGGAAGCGACGGCCAGGAATCTGAAAGTCGGCGTCGGGTTGATGTCCCGCCACGCGCGCAACATACAGGAACTCCAGAAGCGCATTCAGGACGGCGAGCTCGGCGACGTCATCGCCATGCGCGGTTACCGCATGGCGGGCCCCATTGGACACTTCAACACGCTGCCCAAGCCGAAGGAAATCAGCGAACTGGACTATCAGATCCAGCGCTTCCACGCACTGCTGTGGGCCGGTGGCGGATGCTTCAGCGACTTCAACATCCACATCATTGACCATCTGTGCTGGATGAAGAACGCCTGGCCGGTGAAGGCGATGGGCCTGGGTGGGCGCCATTACCGCTATTCCGGCAAGACCCCGTATGTGGATCAGAACTTTGACAGTTACTCGGTCGAGTACACGTTCCCCGACGGCACGAAGATGTTCTACGACGGCCGCTGCATGCAAGGCGCCGAAAGCGCGTATTGCAGCTATGTGCACGGCAGCAAGGGGCTGGCCATTGCCGCGAAGGCCAGGGACTGCGACGGACCGTCCATGATCTTCAAGGGCCACGTCGAAGACCCGCAGAAGATCGCCTGGCAGTCCACGGATACGAGCAATCCGTACCAGAACGAGTGGGATGAGTTGATGGACGCCATCCGCAATGACAAGCCGTACAACGAGGCGAAGCGCGGGGTCGAAGCCAGCGTCGTGACCAGCATGGGACGTATGTCGGCGCACATCGGTCAGACGGTGACGTACGAGCAGATACTGAACTGCGATCACGAGTTCGCGCCGGGACTGGACAAGCTGACCAAGGATTCGCCGGCGCCGGTTACCCCCGACGCGAACGGCATGTATCCGCAGCCGGAGCCTGGGATCAAGAAGCGCGAGTACTGATCAGGGCAGCTCATGGAGCGGCCCTTCCCCGTCCCGCCGTGTCCCGCCGCGGGTGCATGCCGTGGTCCACAAAATGGTCCACATGGACTTTCACGCGCTTCGCGTGACGTACAGCACATTGATCGGGCGTCCGGCGCGGACATCAAGTCCGCGCAGACGCTTGCGCGCCATTCGGCGCCACAACTACCGTGGGAGGGCGCCACCGGCGGCTGCTATTTCTTTTCGCCGACGTCCTTGATCTCCTTCGGCGTGATGACATACCGCATGCAGTGCTTCATCTCGAAACCGTGGGTGCAGCCCTGCTTCACCTCCATGGATTTGCTTTCCTGCGGGATGTTGTTGTAGACGAGCCACACGCTTGACGGCGGGCAGGTGTAGTCGCCGTAGTTGGCGACGAGATGGACCCCGGCCTTGATGCGCCTGGCGTGAAAGACCGGATCGTAATAGTTCAGGGCTTCCTTATAGTCGGGGCGCCAGCCACGCAGGCGTCCGAGCGTGATGCCACCGAAATCGCAGGACCACGGCGACCAGATATTGCTCGAAGTCACCTCGGCATCGAGGCCGGCCCCCCACAGCCCCTGCAGCCCGCCCTGGCTGCCCCCGTTGCTCTGCAGTTCCTTGCCGTTCCATTCGGGGCGGGACTTCACGTACTGCAGCGCTCGCATCACGCGCAGCGCCATGCCGTGGCAATAGGTCTTCTCGCGGTCGGCATTCTCGTCATTCTTGAAGCAGTAGTTGGCCAGATCTTTCTGCAACTGCTGGTAGTATGCATCGTCGCGGCCCAGTTCCATGCCGTGCGCGTTGACGTCGAAGACGATCGCCGCCTCGTTGAACCAGCCGGGCGGACTGTGCTTGCTGACGCCATAGCCCTGGAACTGCGCGATGCCCGGGAGCGATTTGTCCTTGGCGCCGGCGGGAATGGTCAGATACCCGGTCACCGGCTTCGGCCCGGCGCAGTCCAGCTTGACGGCGAACAGCTTGACCTTCCGATTCTTGCCCTCCACTTCCTTCAGCTCCGCCTTCAGGGGGACTGCGGCCAGCTTCGCCTTGGCGGCCTTCCAGAACTCGTCGAAGTCCTTGGGCTCCTGGACGGGCTGGAGTTTTCCCGGCTCCACGCAGGCGCCCCCGTCGAAGAAGATGTTGCCGTTCTTGTTGGCGCCCCAGCCGCCGATGAACCCCTGCAGGTTCTTGCCGTCCTCCCCGAACGCCTGCGCCTGGATGCGGACGAAGCCGGGCGTGTCCAGGGAAGTGGTGATCTTCACGCCGGTCGCGGGCGCGACGCCTTCGCCCTTGTCGGTCTTGCTGTCATCGCCGGTGCGCGTCCATTTCAGCGTCTTGCCGGCCACGGCCGTTTCGCCGTCGAAAACGCGGAGGGTGAACTCCATCTTCTCGCCGGGCTTGTAGATCGCCACCTCCTTATCGGTGGTGCCGCGGATGGAGAATTCCCCCGCCAACGCGGCGAGGGGCAGAAGCCACAGACAGAACTGCAGATACCTAAGTCGTCTCGGCATTATGTGCTCCTCTCCGCACGGAATCGATGCGCCGTCCTTTGAGGCATTCGGCGAAGGCGAACGATTCAGACAGCCCTCGCCGGGGCAAGAGGATGGCATCTCGCCCCGCATTGCCCGGTTTGTTGATGAGTGCTCTGCTTCATCTTTGTTGTGCGGAACCGGTATACGGTGGGAGGCGGCCATTCGCAACATTCTTCCCAAGCGGAGAGCGCAGATGGAGGTGTGCGACTCGTTATCGCCAGGCATGCCCTATCAGGCCATAGGAACCCTCATGTCTTCGTCGAGCCGATCCCGCCGCATCTGCTGGCGGCGTAAAGGCTTGCGGCGTAGTTCGTATCCAATATGACTCCCCGAGGTGGACGAGTCTCAGACCATGCTCATCCCGTACCCGTAGGCGACCGTGGGCCTGCGGAAGTGGCGAACGGCGTAGCCAGACGGCCGTATGCCCGAGGCCTGGCAAGCGCTGTCGTCGAGCCGTATGAAAGCCATTGCCAGTTTCCGGACACGAGCACTCGCCCGCGCCGGGGCGTTCCCGTCCAGCGATATCCTGCCCGTCTTCCAATGGTTCGAGAACTCGCGCCACCCGGAGTTCTTCGAGCGCACTGCGTGGAGCCTGTCGTACCTGGATGGACTCGCACGCGGTGTGGGGTAGATGTACACAGTACTGATCTTGAACCAAGACGTCCGCAACTGGAGAAGGGGCCGCGATGGCAGTCAAGAAATCCGAACTCTATTCCTCCCTCTGGGCCAGTTGCGATGAACTGCGCGGCGGCATGGACGCTTCGCAGTACAAGGACTACGTCCTGGTCCTGCTGTTCATGAAGTACGTCTCCGACAAGGCGGCCAGCCAGAAGGGCTACCTGCTCGACGTGCCGAAGGGCGGCAGCTTCGCCGACATGGTGGCGCTGAAAGGCGACAAGGAGATCGGCGACAAGATCAACAAGATCATCGCCAAACTCGCCGAGGCGAACGACCTGAAGGGCGTGATTGATGTCGCCGACTTCAACGACGCCGACAAGCTCGGCAAGGCCAAGGAGATGGTGGACCGCCTCTCCAATCTGGTGTCCATCTTCGACAACCCGGCGCTCGACTTCAGGGGCAACCGCGCCGAGGGCGACGATCTCCTGGGCGACGCCTACGAGTACCTGATGCGCAACTTCGCCACCGAGTCGGGCAAGAGCAAGGGCCAGTTCTACACGCCGGCGGAAGTCTCGCGCATCATGGCCAAGATCATCGGCGTGGGCGGCGCCAAGTCGGCCAGCCAGACCATCCATGACCCCACGTGCGGTTCCGGCTCCCTGTTGCTGAAGGCGCACGACGAGGCCAAGGACCGCACCGGCCTCGACCTGGCGCTGTACGGGCAGGAAATGGACAACGCCACCAAGGCGCTTGCCCGGATGAACATGATCCTGCACGACTGCCCCACGGCGGAAATCTGGCAGGACAACACGCTATCGTCCCCGCACTTCAAGGACGCCAAGACCGGCGGGCTCAAGACTTTCGACTTCGTGGTGGCCAATTTCCCCTTCTCCACCAAGGCATAGAGCAACGGCTTCGATCCGGCCAACGACCTGTTCCACCGCTTCGACTTCGGCATCCCGCCGCAGAAGAACGGTGACTACGCGTTCCTGCTCCACATCCTCGCCTGCCTCAAGAGCACCGGCAAAGGCGCGGTGATCCATCCCCACGGCGTCCTCTTCCGGGGCGGCGCGGAGGCAACCATCCGCCGCGAGATCGTAAGGCGCGGCTACATCAAGGGCATCATCGGCCTGCCCGCGAATCTGTTCTATGGCACGGGCATCCCCGCCTGCATCCTCGTGCTCGACAAGGAGAACGCCGCCGCTCGCAAGGGCATCTTCATGATTGACGCCTCAAAGGGCTTCATCAAAGACGGCAACAAGAACCGCCTCCGCGCCCAGGACATCCACAGGATCGTGGACACCTTCACGCGCCTGGCCGAAATCCCCCGCTACTCCCGCATGGTGTCGCTCTCCGAGATCGGCGACGCGAAGAACGATTTCAACCTCAACCTCCCGCGCTACATAGATAGCGCCGAGCCGGAGGACTTGCAGGACATTGACGCCCACCTGCGCGGCGGCATCCCCGACCGCGACATTGACGCGCTCGAACGCTACTGGCAGGTCATCCCCTGCGTGCGCGCCGCGTTGTTCAAGAAGGCGGATCGCCCCGGCTTTAGCCAACTCAAGGGCGCCGTCGCGGACATCAAGACCACGATCTTCGGCCACGCGGAGTTCACCGCCTTCAACGCATCCGTCACCAAGCTGTTCGCCAAATGGAAGGCCACCAACACCCCGCGCCTGAAAGGCATCGCCAAGAGCGGCAAACCCGGTGCGCTTATCGAGACGCTCTCCGAGGACCTGCTCGACACCTTCGAGAAGGCGCGGCTGCTCGACCCCTACGACGTGTATCAACACCTCATGGACTACTGGGCCGAGACCATGCAGGACGACGTGTACATGATCGTCAGCGACGGCTGGCGCGAAGCCGCCAAGCCTCGGCTCATCGTCGAGGACAAGGACAAGAAGACGAAGGAGAAGCCTGATTTCACGGTCAGCAAGCTGAAGTACAAGGCCGAGCTGATCCCGACCGCGCTGGTCGTCGCTCGCTACTTCGCCGCCGAGCAGGCTGCCATCGAGAAGCTGGAGGCCGAGGTCGCGTCCATCGAGCAGGCGATGGAAGAAATCGCCGAGGAACACAGCGGCGAGGCCGGGGCAAGGGGCGTCGGCGGCCGTTTTCCGGTCCCTCATTCCTGTAACTCCTTTGGCATCGGTCTGGGAAATTTTTCCCAATGCCCCCGGCAGGGCGGAAACGGCGGCCGGAGGCCGGTCGGATGACGCCTGGACGGTCAGTCTTACCGCAGTACGTTCTGAGGTCTGCTGACGGCGTTTCCGGAAGAAGGCGGCGTGCCCGCAAGAGCCTGAACCAGCCCTGCGGTACGAGTTCGCCAGCAGGCAGGAGGCCGTCCGCCACTTGGTTCGCATGGCCAAGGCCGGCGGCCCCGGCAGGAATGCACGAGTGACCAAGGCCATTTTGCCGATGCCCGTGGCGCCGAACGCCCCTTTTTGGTAGCGTATCCCGGTCAGCAGCGGCGGGCGGCGGCGCTTCGGACGATACGGCTGGAGTGGCGGCATGCTCTCTCTGGAACTCCTGACCCTTGGAGATCCCAATGCCGGAACCTGCCAACCATCCCCCGACACGTCGAAGGTTTCCCGAAAGCGCGGCTGCCGTCGCAGGAGTCCTCATCATGTTCGGGACGCTAGGTGGTTCCCTCACCTGTTGGGGGCAAGATCCGCCATACGACGGTACGCTGCGTGACCGGATCTGGATGTGGGGGCACGACGCCGGGTCTCTGAGGAACTCGTTCGGCATCGGCAGCGAGGGCGGCAACATCATGCCCGGCGACGCGATAAAGTACATGGGCATCCCGAATGTCTGCATGGTGCGCTTCACCGGCACGCCCCTGCCGCCCTTCGACGACTATGTCAGACAGTTCGCCCACGCAAAGAGGTTGACGTGGAGTTTCGTTGACGGAGACGGCCGCCACACGACCGAGCAGAAGCAGCAGCAGGCGCTCGACCTGGCCGCGAAGCTCCCCAACTTCGTTGGTCTGGACATGGACGATTTCTTCATCGGGAACGCCGTGCCGAAAAGCGACGGCGCGGAAGCCCCGGCACACCTCAGCGTCGCACAGGTCCAGGAGGTCCAGAAGGAACTGGCCGGCCGCGGCCGAAAACTCGGCCTGTCCATCGTGCTGTACTCGAATCAGTTGCATCCGGCGATCAAGCGGCATCTCGACGTTGTCGATGTCGTCTACTTCTGGACGTGGCGTGCCAGGGATCTGCAGAACCTGGAGGGCAATTTCGCCGCCTACCGGAAGATCGTCCCGTCCAAACGAACCCTGCTGGGCATCTACATGTGGGACTTCGGCGACCAGAAACCGATGCCGTTGGATATGGTGGAGCATCAATGCCGCTTGGGACTGCAGTGGCTCAACAAAGGAGAGATCGAGGGCATGATTTTCCACTGCACTCCTCTGTGCGACATGAAGCTGGAAGCCGTGGAATGGTCGAGGAACTGGATCGCCCGCCACGCGGGTGACGTTGTTGGCCCGCGTTGACTGGTTCCGGCGTAATGCTCCGTTTCCCTATTGCTTGGTTCAGTCGCCGGTCTCGGCATGGGGCTTCTCCCCAGATTCGGAAATCCTGGCCAGTTGCCTGAAGAGCATTGCGAAACGCTGACGCTCGTCGTACTTGTCCCACGTGGACTTGAAAAACCAGATGACGCAGGTCTTTTCCGAGAAGAGGAGTTCCGGCTGGACGATCCCGGCGATCTTGGCGTCCCAATCCTGCGAGTCCGGCGGATCCTTGCCGACGATCATGGCGATGCCGATTTGGGTCGCATCAACGTGCCCGAACTTCTCCGGATTGCGCTCGACGATCTTGGCGACGATGGTTTCGGCCTCGCCGTTCAATTCCCAGATCGGTTCCTGCCTTGGCATTGCCCCAGTCTCCTAAGAAACTATCCCAAAACTCCCAATGAATGCGCCCGGCGGTACCAGATCAGGCTGCAGGCTAACTGCATGAGCCCAAGGTAGTTCTCCGATTTCTTGTCGTAACGCACCAGAACTGCTCGGCACTTGGACAGCCAGCCCAAAGTCCGCTCGACCACCCAACGACGGGCAGGGTGTCGCTTTTGTCCGTGATGGTCAAGCTTCTCTTCGCCAATCCGGCGGATGTGCGGCCGGTAGTCATGGTCCAAAGCCGCCTGTCGTCCCGTGGGGTTATCATAGCCTTTATCCAGACACAGATGCTGCGGCGCAGCTTTCGTTACCTTCGGACGCTTGACCACAACCGCGTCCAGTGTCTGTCCCAGCATCTTGGTGTCATGCACATTCGCCCCGGCCACCGCCAAGCCCAAGGGTCCGCCTGCGCCTTCCACCAGCAGGCCGCGTTTGACCCCCTTTTTCCCCCCTGTCTGTGGGATTGGGACCAACGCCATCGCCCCCTGTCAGCGCCGGTGTGAACAGCGAGCGAATTCACCGGTTTGAAAGTGCGCGGCAGTTTGCCGGGGTTTGAGGGCGGATGCGGCGGGCGGGTTATGGTTCGATGCGGTCCTTCATGCGGTAGCTTTTGCCTTCGATGATGAGGGTTTCGGCGTGATGGAGGATGCGGTCGAGGATGGCGGAGGTGAGGGTGCTGTCGTTGTTGAAGATGGACGGCCACTGCTTGTAAATCTTATTGGTGGTCAGCACGATGGAACCGCGTTCATAGCGCTGGCTGATGATCTGGAAGAGGATGTCGGCGCCGTGCTTGTCGATGGGCAGGTAACCGACTTCGTCGATCACCAGGACGGCGGGCCGCAGATACTTCTTTTGCTCGCTGACGAAGCGGCCTGCTTTGTGCGCGGCCAGGAGGGTGTTGACGATTTCGATGGCGGTGGTGAAGAGCACGCGGTGTCCGGCGAGGCAGGCGGCGTAGCCGAGAGCGATGCCCAGATGGGTTTTTCCCAGGCCGACGCCGCCGACCAGGATCGCATTGGCTTTGTCCTCGACGAACTTGAGCCGGAAGAGGTTCTGGACCTGAGCGCGGTTGATCTTGGTCGGCCAAGTAAAGATGAATTGCTCCAAAGTCTTGATGACCGGGAAGCGGGCCTGCTGAATGCGCCGTTGCGTGGCGCGGTCATGGCGCTCGTGTGCTTCACCTTCATGGCGCGGCAGAAAAATATCGCGGTAGACGCAGCATCAGGGCAGAGATGCCCGCAAACTCGCTCGTGCCCGTTGATGTTGCCACCGGCATCGCGTCTTGCCCCGCCGCACCGGCCTTTGTATCATTGGCCCTTGGTCTAACATTGACCGTACAGGGGCCTGGAAAGTGGACCAAGAGCCTGACTCTACGCCCAAACCTGGGGAGCGTGGCACGCCTGCAACGGGCGGGCTTGGACCCGCCCCTGGCACAGGCGGGTTGGGGGCGGGCCTGAAACCCTCGCTTCCAGTTCAGGACTTGTCATCCGACCGGCTCATCTCAGGGCTTCAGAAGGTGGACTTTGGCAACGCCAAGGTTCCTTCTCTCGGCGGCATTCCCTTGCTGGCTAAGCTCGGCCAAGGCGGCATGGGCGCAGTTTATTATGGTATCCATCCGCGCCTGAAGATCGAGGTTGCGGTCAAAGTGCTGCCGTTTCATCTTGCGGAACAAAACCCGGAGATGGTCCAGCGTTTCTTCCGTGAAGCAGAAACCGCTGCCCGTGTGAGCTCACCGCACTTGGTCAACGTAAAAGACGTAAACCAGGAAAGCGGCATTCATTACCTTGTCATGGAGTTCGTGAAAGGCCAGACTGCTGGCGGCTACTTGAGGAAGGTGAAGGAAAGCGGGGCGACAGGCTTGGTTGAAGCCGAAGCCCTGGATATCTGCATCGCGGCGAGCGAGGGACTCTGCGCCGCGCACGAGGAAGGCATCATCCACCGCGACATCAAGCCTGACAACATCCTGATCCCATTTGACAAGTCCGGCCAACCGAGCTTCGCTGCCTCGAAACTCTCCGATCTGGGCTTGGCGCGCGGCGTGGACCCCGGCCACTCGCTCACCGGAAGCAACCTGCCGATGGGTACGCCGGGTTACATGCCGCCGGAGCAGGCCGAGGATGCCAAGAACGCGCGCAAGCCAGCGGATGTTTTCTCGATGGGCGCGACGCTCTACGCGCTGCTGTCCGGGAATGCCCCCTTCCAAGGCAGCGCCTTGCTGAAGATTCTACGCGCGACCATCGAGCAGCCGCAGACGCCGATCCGGCAACTGCGTCCGGAAATCTCCGCCGCCACGGCGGCTTTGCTCGACAAGTGCCTGGCCAAGGATCCCAGCCAACGTTTAACGGATGCGGCGGCGCTGCTTGAAGCGCTGAAGGCGTGCCGCAATGTGGAGCATGCTGTCCAGCCTGCGGTTTCCCCTCTCCCCGGTGGGGAGGGGGGCAGGGGTGAGGGGGCCGTTGTAAAGCGCTGTCTTAAAAACCGGGACATGGCGTCTTAATTCGGGGTTGCGGGCGGTTCAAACGACTTACGTTTCGGCGCGGAGCGGGACTTAATTCCGGAATGTAAGCCGGCGCATGGCAGCGGGGCCGTTTTAGGGTACTCGCCACGCCTGAAACTAAGTCCCCTTCCGCCCCTGCCGGGCGTCAACCATCAATTTGCTGGCGACGATCGCCCAGCGGCCGTGCTCCACGTCGTCTCGTGTTCGCTCGACACGCTCGTCAAACGCGGCAAGCCAGGCGGCCTGACGCGCTGGGGACCTCTTGAGCACTGCGAAGAAGTCATGGGCGTCGAAGTACAACACCGCGTCAAGATAGCTGGCGTTCCACGTTCTAACCATCCCGATTGTGAGATTGAATGTCGCGGCCACGGCTTCCATCGCAAGTTTCCAGCCGCTGAGACGACGGGCCTGGCGCCGCTTGGCTTTCGGAAGCGCTTCCAGGGCACTGAGGTATGCGGCCACTTCCTTAGAACAGCCGTACCCGTGACACGCACTGACGACTTTCCACGCATATAGCCGTCTGACTGCCGATCTTCCACGAGCCAAGATGACGTGACAAGCGACCGCCCTACAGAACTCTTCGATCCCTGGCAGCCGCGCCCAGATCGCCGCGGATGACTCGCCATGCGCCAGAGCGACAGGCGGCCATTGAACCGCTGTGGTAGGCTGCGTCGTCCGCCATATCTCGCTGAGCCAATCGAAGCCGGTACTGCGTGGGGTAAGATGCTCGTCTGCCGCTTCAAGCACTGCGTCTCCCATGAAGTCATAGCGGGTTCCAGGAGTTGTACTTCTCAAGCTGCGCCACTTCCGCAGCGCGCAACTGCGCGGCGCGCTGTGTCCAGAGCACGGAGTTGCGGACGCCGCCGGTTTCTTTCGCGCCGGCGATCTGCGCTTCGTTCTTCTGCAGTTCTTCTTGAGCCTTCGCCGCCGCGACTTCCGAGGCTATGCGCGTGACATGAGCGAAGACTTGGTCAACGTGGAACACGCGCGCGGCTTCACTCTCGAATATCCGCATGACTTCCTGCATGACCCAATCACGGAGGCCCGCCGGAGAAATCGGCGCTTCTGTCTGCGGCGTAAAACTGCCGCGCCCGCCGACTTGCATCAAGCGCGAGGCAAGAGCGGAATCGGCCATGAGTTCCTCAGTATTCTTGAGGAAGGCAATGCTGCGTTCGATGCGCTTGTTAGCGAACGCCTCCATGTCCGCGGCGCGTAGCTTTTCGTCCTGCAAGGCTGTGCGAAGCGCGCCAGCGAATTCTTCATCACCGCCGCGCATATTTATCTCGCCCCGCTTGCCACGCAGTTCCGGCCCGTAGAGGCGCCGGTAGGCTGCCTCCGAGTCCTCCAAACTTTTGAATTGCTTCTGAGCGTCAGCGTTGAAGTGGTCCAACAAAGAGTTATAGCCTTCCTTTACGGCGTGGGCGAGGAAGACGGCAGGTCCGAGCGTCACGGCCAACCCTTCGGCTGCCGCCGCCAGCGATGCGATCTTGCCCGCCTTGCCGGTCACCGCCTGCGCGGCTTCGGCAGTTTCGCGGATATTACGAAGCGAGATGTTGCCCTGCAGTAGTTCCACCGGTCCCATCATCATGTGGCCGGCCTGGCGCGCGCTGATCGTTTCGCCGCGCGTGCGTGCCGTGGCGGCGCTGCGGAGTTTCTCGACATTGCGATCAAACTGTCGCGCGAAATCCGGATCGTCAGTCGTGATCACAGCGCCACCGCCCTGGCCTGCGCGGTTCTGACTACGCGAAATCGCGCCGTCAACGGCGTTAAGTTCCCGTTCAAGCTGCTCTGCGAGTTGTAGTTCTTCGCGGAGGGCGGCGGCCGTGTTGGTGGTCGCTGAAAGCTGCATTCGTTTCACCTCACTGTGGCCATGCATCACACCCCGACGCCTGGCGCCTTGCCGCGCCCACTTACTCCACGTCTTCGGGCTTGAAGCCGGACGCCTTGTTGCTTGGCAGCCCCATCAAGGTCTGCACGTACTTCAATAGCAACTCGGCAGCGGCCAGATCGCCCCGCAGCGCCTTCTTGGACAGCTCCATGATGATGTGACGGCACATCATCTCCATGTCCTTCTTGCCCACCAAATCCTGACTGGCGCACAAGCGTTCTCTCTCGTGTTCCACTTCCTTGCGGGCCTTCACCACGGTCCGCTCCTGTTCCCGTACCAGCGCCCTGAATTTCGGGTCACGTACCATCTTGCGCACGGTATCAGAGGCGAGCCTGTCGAAGGTCTCATACTGGAGACGCAGCCGGGTCACCGCCTCTTCCACATTGCCGCTCGCAACGGCCAACTCCCGCGCGATAGAGCGGCGCTGCAGCATGTCGTAAGCCATTCGTCACCCCTTCCCTTTCTTTCTTCCTTCCTTCCTTCCTTCCTTCCCATGCCGCGATTTGCGGCCCCGTTCACGTCAACTCGGCGCGCTTGGCTGCGTCTATCCGGGCGAGGATTCTCCGCGCCTCTTCCTGCACGTTCATCGCGGCCAACTCCTGTACATCCGCCGTGGACATCTTGCGCACGGCTTCCTCAAGTCGCCTGTCGACGCTGACGTCCAGTTCATCGCACTTTTCATACTGTAGACACAGCTTCGATGCCGCGTCCGCAGCGCCTTCAACATCACTGCCCGCGCTGGACAATACGCGGTCGGTCGGGCGGCGATGTACGATTCCAAAGGGCATTCGTCGTTCCTTCCTTCCCCGTCCTTCAAACGCCGCGGGTTATGGCGTCGCTCAGAACTTGCCCACGCCGCGGCGATCTCTTACTCGCAAAACATCTCCGCCGACGCCAGCATTTTCTCCAGTCCGTTCCTGTACAAATGCGTAAGCGCGCAGCTCCATGCACCCGCAGGCGGATTCGGCGCCGGAGTCTGCTCGCAGCCCTTCGGCAAACGCCGTTCGATCTCCTGTTCGGGGTCTCCAAGGGTCAGAATCGCATGCACCTTTTCCCCGCCGACGATTCGCGCCAAGTCGGACAAACCGTCCGCCACTTTCTGGTACGCCGCGTCTATGGCGGCTTCGCGAGCTTTGGCATCCGCTTCACGATGCTTCTTGGCAATCATGCACTCCGTTGTCTGAAGCGCTTTGACCTCGCTCTCGAGTTCCCTCGTAAGGACCGGCACTGCCGCTTCCAGGGCCTCGATCCGCTCGACGGCGGGCGCCAGGTGAACAGGCTTCTCGAAAGTGCAGCCGGCACTCACGGCCTTGAACCGTTCCTGGTGATACTCGGCATGCGACTTCTCGTGCCGCGCTGTGAGCTCTGCCAGTTCCTTTTTCACCGCCTCAACCTTGGCGTACTTGGCCCGTGCCTTGGCCAGCAGCGCATTCAAGCGCGCCGCGTCCGTCAGCGCCTTCACTCCGTTCTGCTTTACTTCCGGCTTGCTCATGTCGTTTGTCCTTTCCTGGCTTTACGTTCTCACGCTGACCGTTCCACATCGTCCGCACCGTTGCGGCTATCCCTTAATGACGTTGCCGTCGTTTACCCCCCCGCGCGCCCGGCGCCAGTCGCGTGGATCGGTTATTTCGGCGCGTCGTTAGCATCGCCGATTCCCTCAAGCTCTTTGAGCGCTTGCTCCGGAGTGCATGCGGCCATATTACTGGCCCGCCTATTGAGGTCGTCAGCCGGCGAATCCAACGCCCGTATTCCCTCGATGCCGGGGGGGAGCCGCTTCCGGATTTCTCGCGCCTGACTGTTTTGCCCGAGTAACCAGTCGAGGTTTCCAACGCCGGTGACTTTCGCCATTGCGCCCAGAGCGTCAGCCACCTTCTGGTAAGCGGCGGCGATATCCAGCTCGTATTGCGCAGCAGCCTTGACGGCCATATCCCTCAGTCTGGCAGACCTCTCGCTCTGCAATCGAGCAACCCAGGCGTCGCGTTCCCGAGTGACAATGACAAGCGCCGCTTCGAGTGCCTCGATACGCTCCGTGCACTCGCCCTGTTCCGTTGATTTTTCCAGCGGTTTTCCATCCATAACGGCCTTGATTCGCGCCTTCTCGTACTCGGCTTTGAGTTGCTCCCGCCGGGCGCCAAGCTGCGCGACTTCCGCCTTTAGCGCCTCCAGTTTGGCCTGTCTCCCTCGGGCTTGCGCCAACGTGCTCTTGAAATCGAGATCCACTGTATCGCTCCTTTCAGGCTCTTGTTTCGCCGTTGACATCAACCGCCCCACGTCTCCCGCCCGACCGTTATCGGCCCGCAAACTCCTTTGCCTTCACGGCCTGAAATTCGCTCCGATGTTCTTTGTACCACGTCTTGAACGCCGCCGGATTCGCCTCAGCAAGCTGCATGATTTCCTTGTAGCTCTTGCCGCTCATGTCTCCCGTACCAGGCTTACTCCCGAAGCCCTCGAAGCCGGGTGGAAGTGGCCGCTTTAAGAGCGCGACCAAGTCCTTTTGCGCCTCCAGGATGCCTTCAAACCATGTGTCAAACGGCAGTCCGGATTTTTTCCAGTCGGCAGCGGCTTGGGATTTCCCAACAACCGCCGCGAAGGTGGAAGCCTTACCCTCCGGAATTCCGTAGTGCACCGCCGCCTTGGCCAGCCGGTCCCGAAACTCAGTATCCACTGCCATGTCTTCATCCTTTCCCCGGCTGCTGCCGGCGCCTTCACTCACCTGTCAAAGCCGCACATAGTGGCCGAATGCCTATTGACCCTTCCCGTCGCCAAGTTTACGCAGGTCAGTTTCAACACCACGCCCCGGTCTGACAGGCGCCGGTGCGTCAGTACCCCCGATTTCGCGGCGTTTGCGAGCATACTCATTCCCCTGTTCCCGCCGCACAAGCCGCGTCTGGTTTCGCCGCGGTCATGCTGCACAGGCGCGCGCGTGCGTCCTGTTTCTTTCGCCGATATGAAGCCGCTGCCGATGTCACGACGGCTTCGTAGTTTCGCC
>Ga0315282_10009607_pt1 | contig 15352 bp, 14 predicted proteins | sample YL17G07_20_MG_FD_203693 | JGI IMG/M metagenome (GOLD analysis project Ga0315282, IMG submission 203693) | Sediment microbial communities from Yellowstone Lake, YNP, Wyoming, USA - YL17G07_20 | ecosystem: Environmental > Aquatic > Freshwater > Lake > Sediment | place: USA: Wyoming | collected... | reverse complement strand
TAACCTCCCAGGACTCTGGCTGGAAGTGGTTCAAATCCACTCGCCCCGACCACGAATAGGGTGTAGTTGACATAAAATGTTATCCCTTAGGCACGATGCTTCTCAGCAGCATGATAAATCCGTTCAGGTTCATCTTAAACTCAGCCAGGCTGGTCATGCGCCGCAGCCTCTGCCCGATATAGGCCGGGCGCAGGTAGAACTCGCGGTAGGCGTGCCTTGTCCAGTATTTGAGGTCTTCACGCTTTAACTTCTCGCCCTCAAAAACGGGCGATATACGGCTGTCCTTCCCGGAATAGACAAAGCTCTCCCAGGGTATTTCTTCCTGCTGATTTTGCATGTAGAGCCGGTACAACTCGGTGCCGGGGAAGGGGGTGGTCACCGAGAACTGGGCAAAGTCTAACTTGAGCCTCTTGGCCAATTCAATGGTCTGGCGTATGGTCTCCGTCGTTTCGCCGGGGGAGCCGAGCATAAGGTAGCCAATGGTCTCCAGCCCGGCCTCCCTAGTAAGGTGGGCGGCTGCCTCCACCTGTTCCAGGGTAATGTCCTTGTGCAGGGTATCCAGTATCTGGAGTGAGGCCGACTCAATGCCGTAGGCCACCGCGTAGCAGCCGGCCCGCTTCATAGCTAGCAGCAATTCTTTATCCACCAGGTTGACCCTGGCCTCGCAGGTCCAGAAGAGCTTTAGGCCTTTGCTAACCAAGCCTTCGGCGATGGCCCGGGCGCGCGCTTTATCCAGGGTGAAGATGTCGTCATAAAAGGCGAGCTCCCTGATGCCGAACCTCTCTTTGAGGTAGGCCACCTCGTCCACGACCCGCTCTGGGCCCTGTGCCCTGAATCTGCTGCCGAAGACGGGCTTGGAGCAGTAGGCACAGCGGTACGGGCAGCCGCGACTGGTGACAATAGCCGCGAAGGGCTGGGCCAGGCCGTGGGGTGGGTGGGGTCTGTATTTTCGCCAGGGCAGCAGGTGATAGGCAGGGTAGGGGAGCACATCCATGTCGGTCAAGGTGTCTCTGGCGGCGGTGCTTACTACACTGCCATTGGCCCGGTAGCTGATGCCGGCGATATTGTCTAGAGGCCGTTTTGCTTCTAAAGCCCTCAGCAGCTCTTTTATGGTCTCTTCACCTTCGCCCCTGACGATGATATTAATCTCCGGGGCAGCCGCCATGGTCTCTTCAGGGAGCAGGGTGGCATGGGCACCCCCCAGGACTATGGTCAGGTTGGGATAGGCCTGCTTGAGGTGGCGGGCAACATCTATAGCGGTGCCTATGGTGGGCGTCATGGCGGTCAGGCCGACCACATCGGCACCGGCCACCAGCGGGGCTATAGCCCTGGCCCTCAGGCCGAGGGCATTGGCATCCAGTACACTTACCCGGTGCCCCTCCCTCTCCAGCACCGCGGCAATCAGGGCCAGGCCGATGGGTGGCTGGGGGTAGCCGGCGGACTGGGGTGGGTTGACCAGCGTTATTCTAAGCATTCCTATGTTTTCTCCACCAGGACCCACTCATCCCCAAGACACCGGGTGATTTTCCTTGCCCACTACGAACATGGGGCCACCTCCCCTGGGGATTGCATCAGTAATGGTATCCATTGTAATATTACAGAGGCGAGGATGTCACTAGCGGGAGTAACTCAGGTGGCAGAGTCCCTGCCTTCCAAGCAGGTTGTCGCGGGTTCGAGTCCCGTCTCCCGCTCCATTTATTTACGGATTTCCTTCAAGCCTTTCTGACTCTCGGTAATCGGTAAACTGAGTATAACACGCTTGCCGTATTAACCGTCAAGTTAAATAGGTAGGACTAACTAACCTTGACACCCTGGAGCGACAGTAAGTAGAATGTTCCTGAAGATGCCAAAAGTACCGGGGGCTCGTAGCTCAGTGGTAGAGCGGTCGGCTCATAACCGATTGGTCGTAGGTTCGATCCCTACCGAGCCCATTTCGGCATTTCACGGTTTACATAAATTATTCTGTACCAAAATCGGCACCTCAGCAGTAGGGGGAGCCAACCTATATTATTCTTCGGGGTGCTCCTTTTACTGGTTGAAGGTATTTTTAGAAAACCTAGGAAAAAGATGGCGGCAGGAAAGACCCCGCGTCTCCATGATGAGAATATGCCACCGTTTGATGAAACCGCATTTTTTGATGGAATGTCAGCAGGGGAACGAGAACGACATTCTCCCGCTCTCTACGGCTATACCCGACATAACATATATTGTGCGCCCCATAATCTTACGTCCCATATGGTTAACATAATAAATGAGGAGGTAAAAAGGAATGGCAGAACTGACTAAGTTGACAAGGGACCTATCCATCTTCAAGAAATTCAATTTTGAAAAGCCACCCGTGGGTGTGAAATTTCTCTACGGGAAGCCGGAGGGTATCCCGAGGCTTGATAAAAAACTGGCGCTTTGCGAAATGGTCACGGAGGCGCAGAAAGGCAAGGTCTTCTACGCTGACCTGGAGAACCATGAATGCGCCGGCCCGATACCGCTGGGCATGGTGGATATGGAGCCATTCTTTGAGGCCGGCCAGCTGGGCCCCAGGCTGGATATATTCAAAGAGGCGCGCGCCAACCGGAGAATTTACCAGTATATCCCCAAGCTGGTGCATGGTAGCTGCAATTACACTGTCTTTGCCTCATTGGATAAATTGACCTTTGAGCCTGATGTTCTCATTGTTTCGGGCACAGCCAGACAGGCCGAAATTATCTTAAGGTCAATGAGCTACACCACCGGCCAGATGTACGAGAGCAAAGGCACCCCTGTCCTGGGATGTGCCTGGACTTTTGTCTATCCGTACTTGACCGGTAAAATCAACTTCTCTGTTACCGGTCTCACCTTCGGACACATCGCCAGGGAAGTGGGTAAAGAAGGCAGCGTTGTTGTCTCTATCCCTTATGATGCCCTGCCAACTATGATAGAGAACCTGAAGGATATGAAATGGGAGCTGCCTTCCTATACCGAGGGCAGGGATAAATATAACGAGCGCTTCAAGAGGGAAACGAGCAATATCCTCCAGACCCAGGGCAAGGGGTAAGAAGTAGCAAAATTCTCTTAAATAGGCGGGTCAACTACCGACGCCGATGTTTTGGGAGGTAGAATTTCATTCAGGGGAGTTTTCGGGGGCCTAGATTTTGACTACAGCGCGTCTTAGCTTTGCACTACCTCTTAAGTGTCAGCCGCCGGGTGTTGCGCCATCCCGAAAGCTGCGAGAGGCCTTTTACTAGCAGGGCATCCGGAATGGTCAGGGATAGCCTCACATATCCCTCGCCGCTCCGCCCGTAGCCCACACCCGGGGTCACTGCCACCCCCGCCTGCTCCAGCAGGTCTGCCGTGAAGTCTACCGAGTTAAAACCTTCGGGGACTTTCGCCCAGACGTAAAGGCTGGCCTTGGGCACCCTGACCTGAAGACCGAGCTTGGTCAATACCTCAACGACCAGGTCGCGGCGCCTCTGGTAGATGGCATTATGCTCGGCGATGCAGTCCTGGGGACCGTTTAAGGCCTCAATAGCCGCATATTGAATGGCCTGGGGAATGCCTGAGTCCAGGTTGGATTTTAATCTCCGCAAGGCATCTATCATTCCGGCATTACCCACCACCATGCCGATGCGCCAGCCAGTCATATTATAGCTCTTGGAGAGCGAGTGGAACTCTACCCCTACCTCCTTGGCCCCAGTTGCCTGCATGAAACTGACGGGCTGGTAGCCATCAAAGGCCACCTCCGAGTACGGCCCATCATGGCAGACGGCGATATTATGCTGCCTGGCCAACTCAACCACCCTGTTGAAGAAATCAAGCTCGGCGACGGCGCCGGTGGGATTGTTGGGATAGTTGAGCCACAGGAGCCTGGCCTTCTCCAGGACGTAATTGCCTAGGCTTTTCAGATTGGGGAGGAAGTTGTTCTCCTCTTTGAGGGCCATGTAATAAGGCCTCCCGCCGGCCAGCATGGTGCTTATGGAGTAGACGGGGTAGGCTGGGTCCGGCACCAGGGCAATATCCCCCGGGTCAATGAAGCAGAAGGCGATGTGCCCGATGCCCTCTTTGGAACCAATAAGAGGCAGTACCTCGCTTTCGGGGTCAAGGGTCACGCCGAAGCGCCTCTGGTACCAGCCAGCGATGGCCCGGCAGAGTTCGGGCAGGCCGGCTGTTTCCGGGTAGCGGTGGTTTGGCGGGTCATGGGCGGCCTGGCAGAGCTTTTCAATGATGTGCGGGGGCGTCGGGATGTCCGGGTCGCCTATGGCAAAGCTGATAATCTCCTCGCCCTTGGCCTTTTTTTCGGCAATCTTCTTGTTAATCTCAACAAAGAGGTACGGTTTAAGGCTGTCCATTCGTTTTGAAAATCTCATGTTAACACCTCTAGCCCGGCCATTTCCCTTCAAAGATGGTCACAGCAGGCCCGCCGAGTATGACCTCGCCGTTCCCATTCCATTCAACATCAAGGGTGCCGCCGGGCAGCTGGATAGCCACCCTACCTTCGGTATAACCGAGCGTTTTGGAGGCTACGGTGATGGCGCAGGCGCCGCTGCCACAGGCCTCCGTCTCGCCGACACCTCGCTCCCAGACCCTGGCCTCCAGTTGCCTCGGGCTCAGCACACGGGCTACCTCAAAGTTCATACGCTTGGGAAATGCCGGCAGGTTTTCTACCTTGGGCCCGATACGGCTCAGGGGGAAGGCGGCCACCGGCTCCCGGGAGAAGTGGACGGCATGCGGGTTCCCCATGGAGACCAGGTTCAGCGCCAGGTCAAGGCCGTCCACATTGACCCTGTAGCTCAGCATTGATTTTATGTCAACTACTCCACCCACCCCAGGCCTTACCGTCGCCGGGATTTTTTCGGCGCCGAAGGCAGGCCTGCCCATATTCGCCCAGAATTCGGCTACCCTGCCGTTCTCAATTTCAAACCTGACCGTGACAATTCTGGTCAGGGTCTCTATGGTCACTTCTTTGGCGCTGGTGCTGATAAGTCCCTTCTCCAGGACGTACCTGGCGATGCATCTGATGCCGTTGCCGCAGGTCTCCGCCTCGGAGCCATCGGCATCAAAGGTGCGCATACCGAAATCGGCCTTGGCCGAGGGCAAGAGCAGCAGCACGCTATCGGCACCGATGCCACGGTGGCGGTCACACATGGCTATGGTCATCTTTGACCAATCCCGCCGCGTGTCGTCGGTCTTGATGACGACAAAATCGTTGCCGGCACCCTGCATCTTGGTAAAGTCCATCAGTTGTCTCGCTTCCTTGTCTCGTTTTTGACAAAATCAGCCAGGGCCTTTTCTATTTCCGCATCCCCCTGGCGCGGTACATCAAACCAGTGTATCCTCTCATCCTTCAGCCGGAACCAGGCGTACTGGTGCCGGATAAAACGGTGGGTCTCCGACTTAATCTGCTTTTTGGCATCATCCAGCGTCAGCTCACCTTTAAGAAAATCCCCGATTTGCCGGTAGCCAATGCCGGATATGGCTGGCAGTTTTAAATCATACCCCATCTTCAATAAATTTTCCACCTCGGCGACAAGGCCCTGTGCCACCATGTCCTCAACCCTCTGGTCAACCCGGCGGTAGAGCTCCGCCCGCTCGGCAGTCAGGCCGATGACAAGCGCCTGGAAAGCGGGGGCCTTCTTATCGCCCAGCTGGGAAAAAGGCTTTTTCGCTTTTTCGTGCACCTCAAGGGCCCTTATCACCCGGCGTATATTGCTGGGGTCAATTTTTTTAGCCGCCTCGGGGTCAACCCGCACAAGCTCCCGGTAGAGCTCGTCGGCCCCACCCTCCCCTGCCCTCCTCTCTAGATTATACCTGAATTTGAGGTCGGGCGAAACCCTGGGTATCCGCCACCCCTCCAGTACCGCCCAGACATACAGGCCGCTGCCCCCGACCAGGAACGGCAGTTTGCCGCGGCGGTGAATATCGGCAATGGCCTGGTAGGCTAGGGTCTGGTACCGGGCCAGGCTGAAGTCCTCATCGGGGTTAACGATGCTAATCAGATGGTGGGGCACCTCTGCTTGCTCCTGCGGGCCGGGTTTGGCCGTGCCGATATCCAGATAGCGGTAGACCTGCCGACTGTCGGCGCTGACTATCTCCCCGCGGTAGAGGCTGGCCAGGTGGAGGGCCAGCCGGCTTTTGCCGATGCCGGTGGGGCCAACGATGGCAACGAGACGCTTCATATTTTCAAGGTTTGCTTCTGATGTTCGCACTCTGCCGGGCGATGTCCAGGAACTCCTCAGCCTTCAGGCTGGCGCCGCCGACGAGGGCCCCGTCAATCTCGGGCTGCTTGGCAAATTCGGCGATATTGCCGGCGGTGACGCTGCCGCCGTAGAGGATGCGGACAGCGCCGGCGGTTTCCTTACCATGCTGGTGGGCGACAACCTGGCGGATAAAGCCTATTGTCTCATTGGCCGCCTCGCCGGTGGCCGATTTGCCGGTACCAATGGCCCAGACCGGCTCATAGGCAATGACCAGCCCGCCGAGATAGTATAACTTATCAGAGGAGGCCATCAGCTGCCGGACCAAGACCTCTTCTGTTTTGCCCGCCTCGTTTTCCTCCAGCCTTTCCCCGATGCAGAGGATGGGCTTCAGACCTACCTGGATAGCCGCGCCCACCTTTTTGTCAATCATCTCACCGCCCTCGCTGAAGTACTGCCGCCGCTCCGAGTGCCCGATGATGACATACTCACACAGCCCAGCCAGCATCAGGGGCGAAATTTCGCCGGTGAAGGCCCCCTTTGCCTCATAAAACATGTTCTGCGCCCCGAGTTTTACGGAGCTTCCCTTGACAATATCCTTGACCGCCGCTAGAGATATAAAAGGCGGGCAGATGACCTTCTCAATACCAGCTATCTTGTCCAGCGCCGGCATCATCGCCCTGACCAGCCTGACGGCCTCCTTCAGGGTGGTGTTCATCTTCCAGTTGCCGGCAATAAGCGGCAGGCGCATCTTATCCCCTTTCAGGCGCCGAATTTAGCCAGCTTCAGGGCATTGGCCATGGCCAGGGGCATAATCTGGGTGGTTTGGATGTGGCCCAGGCCACCGGCGAGGAAGGCCTTCTCCGAGAATTTTTTGACACCGTCCGGGCGGCAGTATTTGGCAGAGATGAGAACCGGCACCGGGTGCCAGCTGTGGCCGCCGAGCACCGCCGGCGTGGAGTGGTCGCCGGTAATTACCAGGACATCGGGGTTGAGTCCCAGGAGACCGGGCAGAGCGCCGTCAAGTTGCTCCAGGAGCTTTACCTTGCGGTCAAAGTCTTTATCTTCGCCGGCTGAGTCCGTCCCTTTCATGTGCAGGAAGAAAAAGTCATATTTGGCGTAATTCTTCTTTAAGGCGTCAAACTCATCGGCAAGGGTTGTCCCCGCCTCGGCAATAGCCATGCCGACCAGTCTCGCTAGGCCGCGGTACATCGGATAAACAGCGATGGCCACCGGCTTCAGCTTATAAATTTCCTGCATGGTCGGGAATTGAGGTTTCTTAGCAAAGCCACGTAATAAAATCATATTCGCCGGACGGCGACTGGATAGAATCTCCTTAGCCTGAGAGATAAATCCGTTGACAATATTTGCGGTTCCTTTTGCCAACGCATGTTTTGCTTTTATTTCGTTAGGGGCAACCCCTGTCTTTTGCGGGTCGGATTCGGTGAGTTCCGTCCTAAGATTCTTGCCGCGAAAGATAACGACAAAGCGGTGCTCCCGCAGCGGATAGACCCGGATTTTCACGCCATCAATGGTGATGCCGTCCAGCAGTTTGCAAAGCTCGGCGCATTTCTCGGTGGCGATGCGCCCGGCCCTCCGGTCGGTGACCAGCCCTTTGTTATCCACGGTGCAGAAGTTGCCGCGCGCGGCGACATCCCCAGGCTCCAGTTCTAGCCCGATGCCGATGGCCTCCAGCACACCCCGCCCGATGTTGCCGGCTACGGGGTCATAGCCGAACAGGGCTAGATGGCCCGGGGCGCTGCCGGGGGTGATGCCGGGGGCTATCGGGTCGGCCAGACCGCAAATACCCCCGGCCGCCAGGCTGTCCAGGTTGGGGATGCGGGCGGTCTCCAGCTCTGTCCTGCCCGTACCGGGATGCGGCAGCCCACCCAGCCCGTCAATAACCAGCATGACAATCTTGGTGGGCGAAGGCAGGGAAATTTCCCTTATCAGCTCCAGATTATCCATATTGGCGACTCATAAGACCCTTTTTAGGCCTTTTTATCCAGCAGTATCTCCACACCCGGCAGCTTTTCCCCACCCAGGAATTTCAGCGAGGCGCCACCGCCAGTAGAGACAAAGGTGACCTTGTCCGCCAGCCCCATGGCATTGACCATCTCTGCCGTGGAGCCGCCGCCGATGATAGTGGTTGCCTTGAGGCCGGCAATAAGCCTGGCTATCGTACTGGTTCCCTCGGCAAACTGCGGTATCTCCTCCACGCCCATGGGCCCGTTCCAGAAGACCGTCTGGCTGCGCTCAAGCTCCTGGCGGAAGCTCTCAACAGTCCTTGGACCGATATCGGCAATCCTCTTATCGGCTGGTATCTTGGCCACAGGTACGACCATGCCCTTGGCGCTATTGCTGAGCTCATCGGCCACGACCACATCTACCGGCAGCACCAGGCGCACACTATTCCTAGCCGCCTTCTCCATCAATTCCACAGCCGTGTCCACGCTCTCCGCTTCAATCAGCGACTGCCCTATCTCGTAGCACTTAGCCTTGAGGAAGGTAGCCGCCATGCTGCCGCCAATTAACAGGCAGTCCACCTTGCCTTCAATATTCTCCAGCATTTTTACCTTATCGCTCACCTTGGCGCCACCGAAGACGGAGGTAAAGGGGTGTATTGGGTTCTTCAGAAGGCTACCCAGGGTGTCAATCTCCTTTTCCAGGAGCAGCCCCGCCACCGCCGGCAGAAATTGGGCAATCCCGGATATGGAGGCATGGGCCCGGTGCGAGGTGCCAAAGGCATCATTGACGAAGATGTCCCCTAAGCGGGCCAGGGACCGGGCAAAGGCGGCGCTGCCGGTTTCTTCATCGGAGTGAAAACGGAGATTTTCCAGGAGTAGGACATGGCCATTACGCAGCGCCGCCACGGACTTTTCCACCTCCGGGCCAATACAGTTCACCGCTACCCCCACCTGCTGCCCCAGAATCTGCGAGAGGCGCTGGGCGACGGGGGTCAGCCGCAGCTCATTAGCCACCTTGCCATTAGGCTTGCCCAGATGGGAAATCAGGATAACCCTGGCGTTACGCTCAATGAGATACTTGATGGTAGGCAGGGTGGCGCGGATACGGCTGTCGTCGGTGATGGCGCCTGTCTTGGCATCAATAGGCACATTGAAGTCAACCCGAACCAGAACCCTCTTAGCACTAACATCTATGTCCCTGACCGTCATCTTGTTCATAATGCGCTCCCGATTTTATGTAAAGTCATCCATCAGGCACAGGCCCAGAGGGTGAACATCATCAAATCTGGGTAGTCTCCACCCTGCCGCCCGTCTCCGGCGGCAGGCCATGACCATCAGGGAACATACTGGTCACCTGCCGTGCTATGCCTTCGGCGTCCAGGCTGTATTTGGCACGGAGGAGGACCTGAGTGCCATGTTCCACAAACTCGTCGGGTATGCCCAGGTTCTTCACCCGCACGTGACCCAACCCGGACTCCTGGAGAAGCCTGAGGACAGCGCTGCCGAAACCACCGCTCAGTGCATTTTCTTCAACCGTGACCAGGTTTGGCACACGGCTAGCCAATCTCCTCACCAGCGCAGCATCCAGTGGCTTGGCAAAACGGGCATTGACCACCGCGGCCTCAATGCCTTTCTCAGATAGGGCCCTGGCTGCCTCCAGGGATGGGGCTACCATCGACCCCAGGGCAAGTAAGGCAATATCCCCTCCGTAACGCAGTGTCTCCCCCTCCCCTACCGGTATTTCATGGAGTATCGTGTCCAGCTTCACGCCCAGCCCGGCGCCGCGTGGGTAGCGTATGGCCATGGGGCTGGGCGACCTTACGGCGGTATAGAGCAGGTGCTGCAACTCGTTCTCATCCTTGGGCGCCGCCACCACCAGCTCCGGGATTAAGGTGAGATAGGAAATATCAAATGTACCCTGGTGTGTCTTGCCGTCATCGCCAACGATGCCGCCCCGGTCAATGGCGAAGATAACCGGCAGTTTCTGGAGGCAGACATCATGTATTACCTGGTCAAAGGCACGCTGCAGGAAGGTGGAGTAGATGGCCACCACCGGAATAAAGCCCTGGGCCGCCAGCCCAGCGGCGAAGGTAACGGCGTGCTGCTCGCAGATGCCGACATCAAAGACGCGTTCGGGGAACTCGGCCTCAACGATTCTCAGGCAGTTCCCCTCGGGCATGGCCGGCGTGATGACCACCAATCTGGGCTCCTCGCGGGCCAGCCTGAGCACCGTCTGGGCGAATATTTCGCTGTAGGTCGGTAACGACTTCCCGCCGTCGCCCCGGGCCGGCACGCCGTGGAAATAGACGGCATTGCTCTCGGCGGGATGATAGCCTTTGCCCTTGGTCGTAATGACATGGAGAAGGGTCGGGCGTGTGCTGTAATTCCTTGCCTGGGTAAGCACTGTTTCCAGGTCGCGGATGTTGTGCCCATCAATCGGCCCGATGTAGGTAAAGCCGAGCTCCTCCCATATTCTGGTGGGCAGGACTAGCCCCTTGAAGCGGCTTTTGAGCGCCATGCCCAGCCGCCACAGCTCCCTGCCCAGGGGGAGCGTGTTGAGGAGCCGCTCGCCCTTTTTCTCAGCGGCGCGGTAGCGCTGGTCAAACCGTATCCGGCTCAACAGTTTGGACAGGGCGCCGACGGTAGGCGAAATTGACATGCCGTTATCATTCAGCACCACGATAAGCCGCAAGCCGAGATGGCCGGCCTGGTTAAGCGCCTCAAAAGACATGCCGGCGGTGATGGCGCCGTCACCGATGACGGCAATTACCTGATAGTCCTCGCCGGCAAGGTCGCGGGCTACCGCCATGCCCAGGGCTGCCGAAACCGAGGTGCTGGCGTGGCCCGCACCGAAGGGGTCATGCTCACTTTCGCTACGGCAGGTAAAGCCGGATAGACCACCGTACTGGCGCAGGGAGCCAAAGCGGGAGCGACGGCCAGTCAGCAGCTTATGAACATAACTCTGGTGCCCCACATCCCAGATGATCTTGTCATGGGGGCTATCAAACACCCGATGCAGGGCTATGGTAAGCTCAACAACACCAAGATTGGAAGCCAGATGCCCCCCGGTAGTGGTTACTGTAGTTATGATTTCATCCCGGAGCTCACTAGCCAGTTCATCCAGCTCCGGGATTGATAGTCCCTTCAAGTCGGCCGGGCTATTGATTCTGTCCAGCAATCTTGGCATGGCTCTTCATTGGTTAGTCCGGGAACCCAACCTTCATACTATCAATCTCCACGATTGATTGTCAAGCTCCAGGCACAAAGGCGGCCTATTACTGATGGTCGGCTTGACGCTGCCGGCACCTATTTGTTACACTCGCAGGGTGACCCGGTATAGTATTATTGCCATTACAGTGAGTAGCCTCAGAGGGGAAAGGTGTCTGCTGAACAGCTTACCAGTTTGGATTTTTCCAGTGTCCTGGTAGTGCTTGCCATTGCTGCTTCACCCATATCGGAACTCAGGGGGGCAATACCGATGGCTATAGTCCAGTTCCATTTCCCATGGTATTATGCCTTTGCGATAAGTGTCATTGGCAATCTCCTGCCGGTACCTTTTATCCTGTTATTCCTTGATACTGCCTCACGACTGCTGAGCAAAGTACGTTTCTTTGATCGTCTACTAAAATGGCTTTTTGAACGTACTAGGCGACGGGGAAAGATAATAGAGCGATATGAGCTAATCGGACTGGCGTTGTTTGTCGCTGTCCCCCTACCCTTAACTGGTGCCTGGACAGGCTCACTGGCAGCTGTTCTTTTTGGGCTGAAATTCAGGCATGCCTTCCTATCAATCTCCATTGGGGTATTAATAGCTGGAGCGATTGTTACCAGCGCCACCCTCCTCGGCTGGACTATCGCCGGTTTACTGGGGGCTTAGGTTCAGAGATTCAATCTTGACCATATGCTCACGCAGTGCTAAATTTAATTAGCATTCGTCCCTGTAGCTCAGCGGGATAGAGCGGCTGCCTTCTAAGCAGCGGGTCGTGAGTTCGAATCTCACCAGGGACTCCACGCTAGGCTAAAAGGTTGCTAGTGAACAATGCGGGTTCTGCAATCTGGGTGTTTGTGCAATGTCCTACACATTCTGACTTTTGGTAAAGCCTTTTATGTGTTACACTGTGTCGGAGGGTTGACAGGAACTCAAAAGCATACTAGACTCAAAGTCAAGAAACTCATGAAAAGAAAGGAGACATGCAATGGTGAAAAAATTGGGGATAGTGGCTGTGGTTTGCTTGCTGGTTCTGGTGGTGGTAGCATCTGGCTGCCCGGCACCAGTGACAGTAACGGTGACGGAGACAGCACCGGCACCAGCACCGAAGACGGTAACGAAGACAGTCACAAAAACAGTAACGGTGACAGCAACACCAACAACACCATCAGGCCCTACCACTTACACAAATACCGAGCACAAGTTTTCCATAGTCTACCCTGGGGGATGGATTGAGTCTAAAACGGGTTTCCCAAATGAAGTCACATCCTTCGCCCCCAGACCCCAGCCAACAGTCCCCGACATAGTCATTTTTCTAGAGGCCGTAGAGGCAGGAACCACCCTTGATAAGCTTGGGCCGCAGAGAGTCCAGCAAATGAGCCAGGAGATGGATGAATTTAAGCTGATTTCTGAAGGCGAGATAAAGCTGAAGGATGGGACACCAGCCTACGAAATCGAGAGCCAGTTCCTCGTCGAGCAGTACAACGTCTATATCCAAGAAAAAGCTTTATATGTCATTCGGGGAACAGAGCTTTTTACTATCACAGGTGCCGACATAGTTGACAGCTTCGCCGCAAGTAAAGCAAAACTAGAAGAGGCCATGTACACCTTTCATCTTGAGTAGCCTGTCTGGAGGGAATAGCCGGAAGCCGTAAGAGGCTCACTAAGCAGCGGGGTGTGGGTTCGAATCCCACCAGGGACTCCGCGCTAGACTTAAAGAGTCATTATTGAACAATACGGGTTCTGAAATCTAAGCGTTTGTGCAATGTCCTACACATTCTGACTTTTGGTAAAGCCTTTTATGTGTTACACTGTGTCGGAGGGTTGACAGAATCTCAAAAGCGTAATAGACTCAAAATCAAGAAATTCATGAAAGGAGACACACAATGGTGAAAAAATTGGGAATAGTGGCTGTGGTTTGCTATCTAGTTCTGGCGATGGCAGCGGCTGGCTGTCCGGCCCCGCAGACAGTAACGGTGACAGCATCAGCGCCACCACCGGTTACAGTAACAGCACCGGCGCCAGCACCGAAGACAGTAACGGAGACAGCACCGGCACCAGCACCGAAGACAGTAACGGTGACAGTAACGGTGACAGCGCCAACAACAACACCAGCACCTACGACAACTCCGGCGCCATCGGGCTACGACTACACCAACGCTGACCTCGGGTTTGCCATAAACTACCCCGATGGGTGGATCGAGTCACAATCAGCTTATGAGAACGCGGTCGTGATGTTTGCCCCTGGTCGTCCGCCAATACTCCCCAATGTGACTGTTTATTTTGAGGCGGGTGCCGTAGCGGCGGGGACCTCTATTGCCGACCTTGGGGCGCAGAGAAAACAGCAATTGAGCCAAGACCAACCTCAATTTGCTCTGATTTCTGAAGGTGCGAAAACACTGGATGACGGCACCGCCGCCTACGAGATTGTGTATACGTTCCTCGTCACGGAGTACAACGTCACCATCCAAGATAAGGCTGTCTATGTCATCCGGGGAACAGACCTTTTCAGCATCACGGGCGTTGATATGCCCGGCAGTTTTGCCGCGAGCGAGCCGAAGCTAAACGAGGCTATTTACAGCTTCCATCTCCAGTAGCCTGCCTAGAGGGGCTTAGCCAAGCTGAAGGTAGCCGGAGCTTGTGAGATAGGCAATTGAATAGAGAGGTTTCGCCTGCGGTTCGTTCTCTTCAGGTAGAGCGTCCGCAGGCGAAACCTTCGCTTAGTTTGCACCACACACAACTGCCCGGCGTCTGGTCGGCAATTATAAGCTGCGGCTAGATAAGCCCCAGGAACTGCAGGCCAAGATACATGACCGACTCAGGCACGTAGAAGATGGCAGCCATCTTGCCGACATCTTTAATTTCCGGCCACAATTTCTTTACCCACTCTGCCGGCATGAGCATAACAGCAGCGAAATGGTCGGCCAATAGCTCGTTGAAAGAACCCTCCCGGCCACATGATGATTTCCTGAAAACGGGTGTGGCCTTAGAGTGGGCCAGAATATGGAAAATCTCGTGGTAGAGGGTAAACCTCTGCCGGGCCGGTGTGTCATTACTGTTGAGGTGAATCACCCAGGCATCGCCCAGCCGCCAGATGGCACCGTGGACAGACTTCAGTGGTATCCGGCGTATTTCTAAAGGGAGGCCCCGGCAGACCTGGGTGATAAGGTCAGCGGGTACCGGCGGATGTTCCAGTCTGGCATCATCCTGGTACTTCCGCGCCAGTTTTCTGACTAGTTTAAATATCCTCCCGCTCTCCGGGCATGTGGGTGGTCTGGGTTGGCTCGTTCTGAGGCTGGCTAAATCAAGGCTATCATCTCTATCAATCAGGCTGCGCACCATGTCAGCGTATTCTTCGTTATCACTCAAACATTGCCCATCGGCTAGCCGGAACTGGCAGGACTTATGCGTCGGGCAATGCGTGCCATCACTGCTACTTAAATATGACCATAGCTCACCTTCCCACCCCCTTGTTTCTCCCTTCATATTTCCTAAATCGGCGCCGCTCAATAAGGTCTTCAATCATGGTAATCAGGTCTTCGTCCAGTTCGGCCGGATACTTGCGGCGTGCGTATTCCCGGAACTCGGGCCACTCCGCCGGCGCCTTCTCGGCTATCCTGGGCAGGTGCCCGACAATAGCCAGTACCTTCTCTACAGGTACGCCGCTGTATTCACCCAGCCTCTGGCAGGAGCGTGTGTTCGGGATATCCTTGCCGGAAAGCCAGCGGCTTACCGTAGCGTGACTGACACCAATCTCGGCTGCCAGCTGACTGGGTAAGCATTTGCGCCGCCGCATCACCTCCTTTAAGAAGGATACCACCGCAGAATCCTTTGTGCTCATGCCGATATTCTACCACAGATGGCACAAAAGACGCATTAAAAAATTATTAAAATTTTTAAGGAAGGCCACCTCCTGTATCAGTCCTGCTGTCCCCTGCTTGACACTGGCTATTAATATGGTGGAGTATATCATGCCCGTAGAGGCACTGTCAATGACCCTATGGGGACAC
>Ga0315282_10009606_pt1 | contig 15353 bp, 13 predicted proteins | sample YL17G07_20_MG_FD_203693 | JGI IMG/M metagenome (GOLD analysis project Ga0315282, IMG submission 203693) | Sediment microbial communities from Yellowstone Lake, YNP, Wyoming, USA - YL17G07_20 | ecosystem: Environmental > Aquatic > Freshwater > Lake > Sediment | place: USA: Wyoming | collected... | reverse complement strand
TGCTCATCGACTACCTCATCCCCACCATCCCAGACATCACCATGATCGGCATCCAACCAAAAATCCTGCAAGGACCACTCAGCCCGGAGGCAAAAGCCGCGGCAGACACCCTCCTACGGCTCCTAAGAAACAACAAAATCGACGATATCCCACAACTCTAGAACGGATACTTCTTCCCCAGCGCCTCAAGCGACGACAACGCCGCCACCGCACCAGACGCACACGCAGTCACAATCTGCCGCACGCCACCAGTCAAATCCCCGGCCGCGTACACACCCGGGATACTCGTGCAGCCGAACCGGTTCACGACCACGTACCCCTCCGCATCCATCTCGACACCCAATTTTTTCAACAAATCGTTCTGCGGCACCCAGCCGATCGAAATGAACACCCCGTCCACCGCCAGCCGCGACGCCTGCCGCGTCTCCACATCCCGCAGCTCCAATGCCCGGACCACCCCATCACCAGAAATCCGCTCCACCTCCTTATTTAACAGTATCTTGACTTGTTTCTCCCGCGCCTCCACCTCATGCACCTTCTCCGCCCGCAACTGACCACGCCGATGCACCAGAAACACGTCAGAACAGCCGATCTGCTTCAAAAACACGGCCTCCATCACCGCGGTACTCCCCCCACCGACCACCGCCACGGCCTTCCCCCGGAAAAAGAACCCGTCGCACGTCGCACAATACGACACCCCCCTCCCGAGAAACTCTTTCTCCCCGGGGATATCCATGGTCTTATGCTCCGTCCCCGTGCAGAACAACACCGCACCAACCGAATACGTCCCCTTCGTCGTCTTCACCGAAAACCCCTTCCCCGCACGCGCCACCCCCGTCACCTCCTCATACAGATGCGGCTGAATGTACCGGGCCGCATGACGCTTGATCCGCTCCACCAGCTCCGCACCCGGAATCGACTCAAACCCCACATAATTCTCCACATTCGGCGACAACACCGCACGCCCGCCGCCGTCGCCACGGTCGAACAACGCGACCTTCAACCCAGACCGCACCGCATAGATCGCCGCAGAATACCCGGCAGGACCAGCACCGACGATCGCCAACTCATACTCCATAGCACCACCCAATACCAACACTTTTCTTATACCTTATCATCCACCGGAGAAAAAAACAGCCGAGACCCTCACACCCCACGCAGCCTGCACCGCGTAAAGAACGGCCGGACCGCCCCCACCATCTCCTCCAATACCTCCTTCGGATACGGGACCACCCGCTCAAAAGAACCATCCACCAAAGGACTCAATGGCTTGAACTGCTGAAGAAAATAACAGGCCGAGCCCTCCAGCCACCGACCAATCGCGACTACATCCTCCTTCGACACCAAGCCTGGGACCACGGTCGTCCGAAACTCATACCCAGGAGCACGCTTTCGGATAATACGAATCGACGCCTCGACACGATCAACCGGCACCGCAACCCCGGCCACAATCGAATACTTTTCACGCGGCGCCTTCACATCCATCGCCACATAATCCACCAGACCCTCATCCAAGAGCGCCCCAAGCCGATCCGGAAACATCCCGTTCGTATCCACCTTCACCAGAAACCCAAGCGCCTTCACATCCCGAAGGAACCCCGCGAGGTCCTCCTGCAGCAACGGCTCACCACCACTCACCACCACCGCCTCAAGACGACCCACACGAGCCTTAAGGAACGAGAGGACATCCCCCGGCGGGATCAACGCCCCAGACCCCAGGACCATCTCCCGATTATAACAAAAGGGACAACGGAACGGACATCCCGTCGTCCACACGATCGCGCTCAGACAATCCGGGTAATCCAGAAGCGACGACGGCTGAAACCCACCGATCTTCATACGGCAGGCACAAGCGTCTTGTCGCGGAGCGCGAACGTGCGACGATCCCTGAACTCCTGCTGCTTCCCCTTGTTCCACTGGTTCACCGGCCTGATATACCCCACCACCCGGGAGTACACCTCGCACTGCGTCGTCTTCTGCTCAGCCGCACACCGCGGGCACTGCTGATGCTCACCCGAGATGTACCCGTGATCCGGGCAGACGCTGAACGTCGGCGTGATCGTATAATACGGCAGGGTGTAATTCTCTGCGACCTTGCGCACCAGCTTCTTCACCGCGGTCGGCGAGGGATCCTCCTCTCCGACATAGATATGCAGCACGGTGCCGCCGGTGTACTTCGCCTGCAGCGAATCCTGCAGGTTAAGGGCCTCGAAGACATCGGTCGTATACCCGACGGGCAGCTGCGTCGAGTTCGTATAGTACGGCTCCACGTCACGCCCGCGGTTCTGCGAATACACCTCCTGGTTGTAGATACGCATATCGGGATAGGTGCGACGGTCGATCTTCGACAGGCGATAGGATGTCCCCTCACCGGGTGTCGCCTCGAGATTATAGATATTGTCGGTCTCCTCCTGGAAATCAGCAATCCGTTTGCGCATATAGTCAAGGACCTTCTCCGCGAACGCCTTGCCTTCCTTGGTGGCGATGCTGGTGTTCATGAAGTTCAGCAGGGCGTCGTTCATGCCGATCAGTCCGATGGTCGAGAAGTGGTTCTTCCAGTATTCCCCTAAGTTCTTCTTGACGTCGGAGAGGTAGAACCGCGAGTAGGGATGCAGGCCGCTGTCCGTAAGGTTCTCAATGAGGTCGCGTTTGATCTCCAGGCTCTGCCGCGCCAGCATCATCATCTTGTCGAGGCGTTCGAAGAAGTCGGCCTCGTTTTTCGCGAGATGCCCGATCCGCGGCATGTTCAAGGTGACGACGCCGATGGACCCGGTCTTGGGGTTCGCTCCGAACAGGCCGCCTCCGCGTTTCCGAAGCTCTCGGTTGTCCAGGCGTAGCCGGCAGCACATGCTCCGGGCGTCATCCGGCTTCATGTCGCTGTTGATGAAGTTGCTGAAGTACGGGATGCCGTACTTCGCGGTCATGTCCCAGAGCGTGGCGAGGCCGTCGTTCTCCCAGTTGAAATCCTTGGTGATGTTGTAGGTGGGGATCGGGAAGGTGAAGGGCCGTCCTTTCGCGTCGCCTTCGTACATGATCTCGGCGAAGGCGCGGTTTATCATGTCCATTTCATCGGTGTACTCGGTGTAGCTGTTGGGAAGTTCTTGTCCGCCGACGATGGCGGGTTCTTCGACTAGGTAGTCGGGGACGGTGAGGTCCATGGTGATGTTGGTGAAGGGGCTTTGGAAGCCGACCCGGGTGGGGACGTTCATGTTAAAGAGGAATTTCTGCATCTCTTGTTTGATGCCGTCGTAGTTGATCTGGTCTTTGGCGACGAAGGGGGCGAGCAGGGAGTCGAAGTTGGAGAGCGCTTGGGCGCCGGCGGCCTCGCCTTGGAGGGTGTAGAGGTAGTTGACGATCTGCATGAGGGCGGTGCTGAAGTGTTTGGCGGGTTTGCTTTCGATTTTTCCGGAGACGCCGCGAAATCCGAGAAGGAGGAGGTCTTTGAGGTCCCAGCCGACGCAGTTGTGGTTCCACATGCCGTTGACGACAAGGGTGTTTGATTCGGTGGTGATGTCGTAGATGTAGTCGTCGAGGATCTCCGTCGATTCATTGTTGAGGACTTTGTGCCAGCCGTAGCCTTCTGCTCTCCAGGCGCGGGTGGAGATCTGGGCTGAGGCATAAAGTTGTGAGGGAAGTGTAGTTTCCGTAATGCGGAAGCCGACGCCAAATAGGGGATACTGCTGGATGATTTCTTTTCCTTGGTAGACTCGCGTGGTGCCGACGCCTTCGAGGTTGCGATCTCTTGGAGTGAATCCCAGGAGCTGTAGAAGTGTCGCGATTTGTTCGAGCATCGTGCGTGATGCGGTGCGTAGGGTCAGGGTTGTCTTTGAGGTTTCTAGAGATCCGTCACCGTCGAGGATCCCTGCAATGAGGCCTTCTGCGAACTGTCTATTATAGGTGAGAATATCCGTTGGTAGGCTTTTGTCTTTGCTAATGCCTTCGAGGTTGAAGATGGTTCTGAAGAGGTATTCGACCAGGGTGGAGTTGGCGATGCGTAGGGTGATGAAGCCGTTTTCTTCCCGGGAATAGACGCGGCATCCAAGTTGGTGTGCAGCGTGTTTGATGCGCTCGATAACCTGCTTATTCTTTTCTATGTTTTTTTGTTTTAAGCAGAGCCGGTGTGGTTCCATCCACCCTTCGGCAAGATAGAAGCCGACGAAGTAGCCGAGGTCTTCTGTTAGTAGGATTTTGTTGGGGAGGGCGTCTGCGTTGTTGGAGGTGGAGACGATGCCGTCGAAGGTGAGATCGCGGGAGTAGGTCTGGTATTCTTCGAATGGCATTCCTTCTGCCCAGAAGTCGCGGTATCCTTTTTCGTAGAGTTCCTGTGCGATGTAGAGTTCATCCCGATAGAAAAGCGGGTCTCGGTTGAGAAGGGTGGGGATGTCGACGGTGAGGAGCTGGTCGTTTTTTTCTTTGACGTCTTTTGCTTTTTTGAAGATCTCGGTGCCCATGACCATGGGGTGGTCTTCGGTGACGATGACGGAGCGGCCACCCTCGTTTTTGAGGAACCGCATCTGTTTTTTCTTGACTTTTTTGACGACTCGTTGGAGGGGTGTCCATCCTTCGGCGTCAAGGACCTGGAGGTCTTTGGGGTACTTTGCCCAGGCGTCGTCGGCTTTTGAGAGGAGGACTTCGTCTTCGTCCGTGTCCTCGTAGAGTCTCTGGAATGAGGTCAGCTGGATTTTCCCTTTGTTTTTAATGACAACGGTTTCTTTGCCGAAGTAGGTATAAGCCCCAAGGGTTCCAAGATCGTGGATATGATAGTCGCCTCTGGTGTGGGCCTCGCCGATCTCGGGTGGGTAGATCTTGTTGAGCCAGTAGTGGGAGATGATGCTTTCGGTGGCGTAGACGTTGAGGCCTTGGAGGGAGTAGCTCATGTTGCTGTTTTCGTTGACCTTCCAGTCGAGCATGCCGAGGTAGTCGTCGACGACGTCGATGTCTTTGAGGAGGCCGCCGATCTCGCGCAGGTCTTGGTGTTGTTTGCGGTAGAGGATGTAGGCTTTGGCGGTCTTGGCGTGTCCGTCTTCGATGAGTGCTTTTTCGACGACGTCTTGGACGTGTTCGACGGTGGGGATGTCGCCGCGTTTGAGGTCTTTTTCCAGCATCTGGATGACGGTGTCGGTGAGTTCCGCGGCTTGCTTGTAGTCTTTGCCGCCGACTGCCTGTGCTGCCTTCCAGATGGCGTCGGTGATCTTGACGGGGTTGAAGTCGACGACGGTGCCGTCTCGTTTGCGTATTTTGCGTATCATGGGTGTTCCATCTCTCCTCTTGGCTCGTGTTAGGGGTTGGTGAGGTTGTGGACCTCTTTTTCGAAGTGGGTGATGTCGGTGAAGGATCGGTAGACGGAGGCGAAGCGGATGTAGGCGACCTGGTCGAGGTCCTTGAGGCAGTCCATGACGTATTCGCCGATGGCGGAGGTGGGGATTTCCTCGAGTCCGCTGCGGCGTATTTTTTCTTCGATGGTGTCGAGGGCTGCTTCGAGTTGGTCGGGTGTGACCGGGCGTTTTTCGAGTGCCTTCTGCATGCCGGTCTTGATCTTGGTGCGGTCGTATTTTTGTTTGCGTCCGTCTTTTTTGATGACGTAGAGTGGTTCCATTTCGATGGCTTCGTAGGTGGTGAAGCGGCGTTGGCAGTGGAGGCATTCGCGGCGGCGTCGGATGTTGTATTTGCCGGTGTCGCGGGAGTCCGTGACTTTCGTCTCTGGCGTGTTACAGTAGGGGCAGTTCATGCATCCTCACTCACCACAAGATATGGTAGAAAAAGATTTTTTTTCTACCGGATGTTGTATGCGTGGTGGTTTTTAATAGCTTTTGTTTTTTCTAAGTTTGAGGCATGTTTTCGTTTCGCATGCGAGTCTTTAGACCGGGGTTTTACAGTGGTCTGCGGCAGTGCGCAGAGATGGAAGGTGTCAGGGTTTTTTTACTTGCATCGGGGGTAGGCGAAACTATTCATCGGCTTTGTCTCGAAAGTATTCGGCCTCTCCTGAGAGCGTTTTTCCTTGGTTTGGAGTCCTCCAGGAGGAAGAACTGAATTTTGAGACAATACCCTATTCATCGAGGAGGGCGGTCGTGCACGGAACGCAGCAATCGGGTGGAGGATCCTAAGTGCGGAAAGGAGGCGGGTGCGGCAACGGGAATTGTAACGTTTGTGTCTTGTCCTCGAAGGGATTTTGCAGTAGCATGTCGGGTTGTCCCTTGTTTTTAGAAATATTGAAATACTTGGTTGCGATTCGACCATTACGACAACTAGGAGGAAAGTGCACCATGAAAATCGGTAATCCGCACGAGTTAATAGGCAAAGAAGTATATGATGCGACCGGCCGCAGCATCGGCTGGATGGACAAGACCTGGCGGGGATGGAACGAAGAGTACCCCGGGTATTTCTTTGGGATTAAGACCAATGAGTACGTCCGCAACAACTGGTTCCGCGGCGACAACAAGCTGATCCCGATCCCCAGCGAGTACGTCCGAGACACCGGCACCACCATCACCCTGAACAAGACCCTGGACGACCTGTGCCACAGCTGGAACAAGACCGTGACCTGCGGGCCGTTCAGCCTACCGTTCGAGGAGCTGATCGAGAAGCCGGTCTTCGACAAGTACAACTCCCGCGTCGGCACCTTCTGCACGGGCGTGGAGAAGAACGGCACGTACAACAACCTCGGCTTGATCCTCGACCCGTACATCTGCGAGTCCTGGCACATGCCGTACAACACAACCGTGCCGATCGACACGCAGTACATCACCGCAGTCAAGGACACGGTGACCCTCAACATCGCCCTGCACGAGTTGAAGGACTACTGGAACTGGAAACAGCGCCAGAACCAGCCGTAGAGATTCATCCCTGAATCTCTCCTTCTTTTTATTTTATCCTTATTTCTTCCGCTGCGTCGATCGCGGTCTGTACGAGTTTTCTGACGTCGAGTTTTTGCTCCTCGGCATGGATATGGTCGAGTCGGGCGCGGGTCGCGGGCTTGAAGGGGACCGCGGCGCAGCCGGTGGTCCGGACCGTGGAGAGCGGGAAGGTCCCGATGTCTTTGGCGATGGTGATGATGTCTTCTTTGTCCCATCCGATGAGGGGGCGGAGGATCGGGATGCTGACCGCGTCTTCGATGGCTCTGAGGTTCTGCAGGGTCTGGGAGGCGACCTGCCCGAGGGACTCGCCGGTGACGATGGCGTCGGCATGGTGTCGGTGGGCGATCTCCTCGGCGTAGCGCATCATCATGCGCTTGCAGAAGACGCAGGTGAGCCGCTCGGCGCATTCCTGTTTGTAGACTCTTAGGGTCTCGCCGTGGGGGACGCGGTAGGCTCTGACGGGGCAGGGGAGGATCGCTTTGAGTCTCGTCGCGACGGCGAGGAAGTTCTGGTAGCCTTGGTCGCCGGTGTAGGGTCGGTTGTCCGCGTGGACGAAGAGGAGTTCGTCTGCCCAGTGCCGCATGGTGTAGGCGGCGACCGGGGAGTCGATGCCGCCTGAGAGGAGGCAGACGAGTCTCATGTGGTCTCATCTCTAAGGTAGGTGAGGTAGTCCGGCAGTCCCCCGACGATGGGGATCTGGATGATGTCGGGCAGCTCGTAGGAGTGCAGCGCATGGATGCGGTCGATGCATGCCTGTGCTTTTTCGTCCCGGGTCTTGGCGATGAGGATGCATTCGGTGGCGCCTTCGACTTTTCCTTTCCAGCGGTAGATGGACTCGATCTTGGGGATGATGTTTGTGCAGGCCGCGAGTCGTTCTCTGACGAGGGCGGAGGCGATGGTGCGCGCCTCTTGCAGGGATCTTACGGTAGTGTAGATGAGTTGGGCCATGGTCTCATGGGTGTCGAAGTCCGTGGTTGGTTAATAGGTTTTCTGGCTCGTAGGCGGTGAGGGTGAGGGTGTGGATGGTGGCGGTGAGGCTTGTGGCGGGGCCGTGGATGAGGTGGGTGGGGCAGGCGCAGTCGCTGTTGCCGAAGTCGGGGACGGGATCGTGGTGCTGGAGGAAGGCGGCGGCGAGGCGGCATTCGGTGACGGCTGGGTCTGTGGTGTAGTACGCCTGGATCGTGCTTGCATAGGGGAGGAGGTAGTCGATGTGCCAGTGATATTTTTTGGTGGTTCGGAGGTGGCGGGTGATGCGTTGGTCGAGGCCGTTTTTGGCTGAGCCGACGTAAATGTAGCTGTCTTTGGGGAACTGCATCGCCCGGCGTATTCCGATGGGGCAGGTAACGGGGTGTGGGAGGGTGAAGAGGAGGACGTATGTGCCGGGTCTGGGTCTCGTTCGCATTCGTCTTCCTTGAGGGCCCAGGTGATTTTAAATGATTCCATGGGTCGTATCGAAGGTGGTAAAAGGGGGGAAGAAACTTTGGGTATGTGGTGGTGTCATGGGTAATCATCGTCTTGAGGTCATGAAGGTTTCTTCGATTGCTGAGGCGCGTGAGATGCTCGTGGGGCTTGGGTGTGACCCTGGGGGTGTGGAGATTATGGCGCCGAAGGCGGTCTTGCGGGTGGTCCGGTGTCGGGATGTGGTGTTGCAGGATGCGGTGATGGTCAAGCAGGATATGTTGTCGGTGGGCGGTGAGGTCGCGATCCCGAGGTATACGTATGAGCGGATGTCGGAGACGGCGGATATCCTGGTCTTCGGGACGGTGGCGCAGCTTTCTGAGTTGGTGGTGAAGTTGCGGCGGCATTATCCACGGATCCGGGCGCTGGCCGAGGAGTTGTCGATGGTGGTCGCTGGATTCCGGTAGTCTCCTCTAAAAGATTTTTAACTGTGGTTCTGTTCTAGGGGTAGGGGTGACGTTGCATGGAGAATCCTGTCTGCCCGTTGGATTATCGGTATGGGAGGCCTGTCCTTAAGGAGATTTTTGGTGAGTCCAGTAAGCTGCAGTACCTGTTGGACGTCGAGGCGGCGCTGGCGCGGGCGCATGCGGCGGTTGGGACGATCCCGAAGTCTGCGGCGCAGGAGATCTCGCGGAAGGCGTCCGTGAAGTATGTGACGGCAAAGCGGGTCGCGGAGATCGAGCGGGAGACGAAGCATGACATCATGGCGGTCACCAAGGCGCTCGGCGAGGTCTGCACCGGGGATGCCGGGAAGTACGTGCATCTGGGGGCGACGAGTTATGATATTGTGGATACGGCGAACGCACTGCAGTTCGCGGCCGCGACGTCGCAAATCTCGTCACAGTTGAAGGAGCTCAGGCGGGTCCTCGTCAGGCTCGCGAAGGAACATCGGGATACGCTGATGCTGGGGCGGACGCACGGGCAGTTCTCGATTCCGATCACGTTCGGGTTGAAGATGGCGGTCTACGCCTTGGAGGTGGACCGGCAGCTGGAGCGGATGCATGAGTGCAAGTCCCGGGTCCTGGTCGGGAAGATGTCCGGGGCGGTGGGCACAGGTGCGGCGCTGGGGAAGCAGGCGTTGAAGATCCAGCAGCTGGTTATGACTGATTTGAAACTGGGTATCGAGGAGGGGGCGACGCAGATCGTGGACCGGGACCGGTACATCGAGCTGTTGTCGGTGCTGGCGAATATCGCGGTGAGCATGGAGAAGTTTGCAACCGAGGTACGGAACCTGCAGCGGTCTGAGATCGGTGAGGCCTCGGAGGCGTTCGAGGCGAAGAAGCAGGTCGGCTCGTCGACCATGCCGCAGAAGAAGAACCCGATCACCAGCGAGCAGGTCTGTGGGCTGGCGCGGGTCGTGCGCTGCTATGTGATCCCAGGGTATGAGGACGCGATCCAGTGGCATGAGCGGGACTTGGCGAACTCGTCGGCGGAGCGGTTCATCCTGCCGCATTCCCTGATCCTGACGGACTGGATCGTGTCGCAGATGATCGAGGTGTTCTCGCACCTGCAGGTGAACCCGAAGCGCATGCTACTGAACCTGGAGCGGTCCCAGGGTTTGCCGATGTCTGAGGCGGTCATGACGAAGCTTGTGGAGAAGGGTATGGGTCGTGGGGACGCGCATGAGCTCTTGCGGGTCTCGGCGTTGAAGGCCTCAGAGTCCGGGGAGCAGCTGCTTGCGGTGCTGCGGCGGACGCCGAAGGTGACGGGATTGCTGTCGGCCTCAGAGTTAAAGGCAGCCATGAACCCAGCGAACTATCTTGGGGTCGCGGGCGCGGTCGTGGACAACATCGTCAAGAAGCTCTCTCGGTAGCCGAAAGGATCCAGACTCTCCTACTTGCTAGCTAAAAACACAACGGATGTGCCTGTCGAAAAGGATAGAAGGCTTCACTTTTCCTTATATATGTCAAGAATAAGATTAAATGGTTCTTCAAAGATTACTACGCAGGGAGGAGTCCCATGAAGAAGTTGGTAGTCGTTGGGGTTATCCTGCTGTTTTTGGGTGTCACAATTGCACCAACCATTAATTTCAATGTGGTCAAGGCATCTACTGAGAATGAGTATGTGGATGTTGTTTCAGAAGCTTGTGGTATGAAAGGCTTTGGGAATGCCACAGCACGGCTTACCAGACAGCAGTATGAGGATCTTGAGATGTATCTTACTGATTTCAGTGCTAGGTTAAATCAGACTACAACCAAAGAGGATGCTCTTCTTCTCTTCAAGGAAGCGGTTTTGGAGCTGAATAAGTATGGGTTATTGCCTAGAGGAATGAGTGTTCCGCAAGCTCAGAAATTGGTGACTGAAGCATACCGATTGCAGGAAAATAGTAGGCTGTCAAACTTCTTTCAGCACTCTTTGAATAAAATGAATAATAGTAATCTTGATAATGCATTTTGTCTAGTGACAGGATATCTTTCTGATAGTTTGTACCTTCAAGTGGTTCTATGGACCCTACTTTGGTCACTCGCATATAGCAATTACTATCATCTTTTTCTTCGCGAACTATTATTTTTATTTTTCTCCTTAACTTTACCATTCATTGTATTTAAACAGTTATTCCCAGTACATTTAATGACAGGCATAACTTTTCGTGGACAAGGGCACCTCAATACCTACGGTTTGCTCGGGCAGAAAAAATGGAATGGTTATTTGATTGGTGGATTTTCACGTACATATGGGTTTAATAATCCATTTGGAATACTCGGCTTCACTGGTTTTCATATTGTTAGCGTTAGCGGGTGGTATGGTCCTTTCAATTCCTATTTGATAGGTTCCGCAGTAGCTGTAGGGGTAGATGAATACTGATTTACAAGGGTAAGTGAGGAATACAAAGAAATAGCATTTATGCATGGGTACCCTAACAGGTATAGGAAATATTACTTCTTCACAGAGGAGGGTCTTTCTCCTGTGAAATCGAAATGACCTTAAAGCCCATGACGGATTCCCCTGTCCATATGGATGAGCTGGAGCGCCTGTCCCGCAACGCCGAAGAGATCGTCACGACCGATGAGCTGACGTCCGTCCTTCACAAGCCGAAGAAGAAGGCGTACATCGGGTTCGAGCCCTCGGGGACGGTCCACCTGGGCTGGAAGATCTGTACGAACAAGATCAAGGACTTCCTTGCGCTCGGCTTCGAGTTCACAGTGCTGCTTGCGGACTGGCACGCGTACATCAACGACAAGCTGGGCGGGGACCTGGAGAAGATCAAGCTATGCGGCCGGTACATGGAAGACTGCTTCGCGGCCATGGGCGTAGAGAAGGAGAAGGTCCGGTTCGTCTACGCCAGCGACTACGTGGGCGACCCCAAGTACTGGGAGCTGGTGCTCAAGACCGCGAAGGCGACCTCGGTCGCACGGGTGAAGCGCGCCATGGACATCATGGGCCGCAGCGAGGACGAGGCGGAGAAAGACCTCTCCAAGCTCTTCTACCCCGCGATGCAGGTCGCGGACATCTTCTACCTCGACGTGGACGTGGCGTACGGCGGGATGGACCAGCGGCACGCGCACATGCTCTGCCGGGACGTGGCCAAGAAGCTGGGACGCAAGATCCCCGTCGCACTCCATACCCCGTTGCTCACGGGACTGCAGGCGGGCGGCCGCATGGACCCGATCGAGGCGAAGATGAGCAAGAGCAAGCCGGAGTCCATGATCTCGATCCATGACGACCCGCAGGCGGTCAAACGTAAGCTCGGCAAGGCCTTCTGCCCGGAGAAGGAGACCAAGGGCAACCCGGTCCTGGAGATCTGCAAGTACGTCATCTTCCCAGAACTCAACGGAGCCCCCTTTGTCGTCCATCGCCCGGAGAAGTTCGGCGGGGACCGCTCGTTCCCCGACTACCCGTCCCTGGAGGCCGCGTACGCGGAGGGGCTGCATCCCCTGGACCTGAAGAACGCGACCGCAGAGTACGTCTCCGGAATCCTGAAGCCGGTCCACGAGTACTTCGCCTTGCATCCGGAGAACCTGGTGCAGATGCGGGCGCTCGGGATCATTGAAGCCTAAAAGAAAACAAAAGGAAGAAAGACAGAAGATTGGTCCTATTTTTTCTGTTGCTCCGCCCGCAGTTTCTGGAGTTCCCGCTCCGTCTGCCGTTCGACGTACATCGGTCCTGCGAAGGTGCCGACGCCGTGCGCCGCAAGGCCGATCCCCCAGCCGATCAAGGGAAAGAGGAACCAGGGGAAGCCGGTGGGGCCAAGCGACCACCACCAAATCCCAATGAGCATTGCGTTCACGAGGATGTAGACGGTAAGGTGGATGTAGAATGCAACCTTCGCCTGCGCGACCTTCTCAGCCTTTATCCGGAGTTCCTCTTCAGTAGCCGTTCTTCTCACCGAATCCCCAATAACCAGTCGTCCACTGATAAAAGTTTGCATAAAAGAAGAGAAAAGAAAGGGACGCCTCACTGGGCCAACTGCGGGACGTAGGGCGTGAACGCAGGGTCCCCGTAGAGATGGTACTCGAAGAAGGACTGGAACTTGTTGTCCATCTGCGGGCTCTTCCCGCCCTTCGCCATGGACTGGTACAGCTGCAGATCCATCGAGGTCACACCGGTCGTCGTCAGAGGCGGCGACCACCAGACCTCCCAGGGTCCATCCAGGGGGAGATACTGGTTGCGCGCGTTGCGGAGGGCGAGCCCGAGGCTCTCGTTGCCCTTCTGCAGATAGCCAAGCATGTCCGTGTAGATCTTGAAGCCGAAATGCATGTCCGGATAATCCCCGTGCTTCACCGCCCGTTTGTTCACCAGGTAGCGGTACAGGGTCTGGCCCGGGAGATCGTACTTCTGGTTCTTCGGATCCAGATACCCGCCAGCGATGTTCGAGGAGGTCGTCGCCGAAATCATCGCGGTGACTCCGGAGTGTAAAAAGGCCTGGGTGACGCTCTGCGTGGGGTACATCCCGTCCAGCTTGCCGCAGATGCAGCTCTCGATCCACATGAACGACGGCCCCATCTCCATGGTCTCGACGTTCCTGGGGCTGTAGCAGCCGTGGGCGCCCAGCGCGGTCCCCGGGCCGTACCCGAAGAGGGAGACGATCTGCGCGAGGATCCTCGGCAGGATGCCGTGCGGCAGCCCCAGCCCCAGGCTGGTGACCCCGACGTCGCTCATGCTGAAGAGATGCTGGTTCCCATGCGCGTTCGCGAAAATGAGATTCGAATCCTCCATGACTTCTTTCCCTTTGACGACGTCCGCGCCAACCTTCGTCTTCAGCTGCCGCTCGGACATCATCAGCAGATTCAGACCGTTCGCGGTCTTCAACGTGTTGATCGCCTCGTTCGTGAACCCCTGGTACGCGGCGCTGTTCTCCCTGATGTAGGTCGTGTCGTAACCGAGGTTGTCCACGTCATGGGTCACGGTCAAGCCGTTGATCATCGACGCCCCGGTGACCATCTTCATCGGCTCACCGCCGCCCTTGATGATATGGAGTATGTCACCGAAGAGTTTGTAGCGGACAAACGGCTCCTGGAAATCGTTGCCGCCGCCCAGCATCACGGCCGCCTGGTCCTTCCAGTCTCCAAGGCCGTTGATGATGGTGCTGTAGAACACGGTCCGGGCGATGAGCGCGGATGCATCCTGCGTATCCCAGCCGGTGATCCGCCCGATGATGTTCTCCTGTTCAGGGTAGTGCTGAGGCGAGGAGCTGTACAGGTCGGGCGCATGGTTCGACCAGTCCCCCGCGCCATCCCCGGGGCTAGGGTCGATGTCCGCGTAGATGAAATCACTGGGAATCCCGCAGCCCCAGAAATACCCCATGTCGTCGACAGAGATCGGCTCAATGGAGCTGTTGTAGAGGTACTGGGGCAGCATCGTGCCGTCGCCGACCATCGCGATGTACATGGGGTTGTCCGTGTAGTACTCCTTGAGGGCCTTGAGGTCCTGCTCCTTCTCTAATGGGAGTCCTGAAAGGTTGGCGAGGAGGGCGTTGATCTCGTTGTGAATCGCGAAGACATGGGCGTTAGAGGCTTGTACTAAACGGGGGTTCTTCCGCGGCAGGGAGTAGCCCGGGCAGGTGCTGCCGAGGTATAGCGTATCGTCGTTGGCCGCGAACGCGAAGTCGGTCCGGCCGAAGATGAGGCCCTTGTGGTAGGCGGCGAGGTACGGGGCGAGGGAGGATAGCTTGGGCATCATGGGGTACAGGTCGTTGCTGAGCTTCTGGATGGTGACCTCGGCCTTCACCTGGCCCGTCTTGGAAGCAAGCCAGGTCGGTGAGGTACCGATGTTGTATTCGACGCCGCCGCGGTCGTAGAGGACGCATTCGGTGTAGGTGCTGTCTTCGATGATCTTGCCGCTGGCGTCTCGGACGGCGAGGCCGCCCATGTTGGTGCCGCCGGCGTACAGCTCCATCTTCTGGAGGTTGGCGGGCTCGTCAGGGAGGTTGGGTCCGACGAAGAAGATGACGTTGTCCCCGAGGAGGTCCGCGTTCTCCGGGTTCATGTTATAGCCCTTGAATTTCACCAGGGCGTACTTGTAGTCCTTGGGGATAGTGAATGACCCGAGGTCGAGGTTCGCGCCTTTCAGCATGCCGCGGACGGTGTTGATCAGCATGGTGGTTGACTGGCTTTTCATGGTCTTGGGTCCGATGGTCATGTTGACCTGGGCGAGGACCTGCGGCGGGTAGGCATCCAGGGGGTTGGTGATGACGAGGTAGTTCGTGGATCCGAAGCGTTCGTCGATGACCGCGGTCTCCGCACTGACCACCTCGTCGACGGTGGTGAGTCTGAGGATGTCGCCGGTGCCTTGGATCCGTGGGCCGCAGACGATGGTCTGTTCGACGCCGAGGTCGGAGAGGACGGTGGGAAGCGTGGTGCTGTTGGGGTTGACGATGATGATGGGGATGCTGAGGTAGGCGGCGATGGGCGCGGCGAGGACGCCGAGGCTGTAGCCTTGTTCGGAGTCTTCTATCAGGAGGGCGGCTGGGCTGCTGATCCAGTATTTCTGGGCGAGGTCGACGGACCATTGTTCCGCGGTCTTGGTGTTGTCGATGACGAGGTCGACGGGGATCTTGATCTGGTCGTTCATGGCCCTGGTGACGGCGGTGGAGGGTGAGGT
>Ga0315282_10009605_pt1 | contig 15354 bp, 12 predicted proteins | sample YL17G07_20_MG_FD_203693 | JGI IMG/M metagenome (GOLD analysis project Ga0315282, IMG submission 203693) | Sediment microbial communities from Yellowstone Lake, YNP, Wyoming, USA - YL17G07_20 | ecosystem: Environmental > Aquatic > Freshwater > Lake > Sediment | place: USA: Wyoming | collected... | reverse complement strand
AAAGATGGCACGAGAACGGTGAAAGATTGGACAAACGCTAGATTTCAAACTTGTCCAGTATCTTTGTCTCTTTTTCCTGAGTTATCTGAGCCACAACATGAATATAGTTCTTCAGTCCAGAACTCTCGATTCTGGGCTTGAGCAGTTCGTCTATCTGAAAGATCCCCGCGGAGTTCGACATTGTTATCTTGATTACGACCGGCATCTTGTCACCCTCTTGAATGTCCACCTTTCCTGATTGGAACGGAATCCTGGCTCTTCCTTTCTCCATGTCCAAAGCATCCGCAATCTGCACGATGCCAGCCTCTATCGTCAGAGGCTTCCGGGGTTCGTCGTGAGACACTATGGCGTGCAAGACCCCAGATGGAATCTTCATGGTACTTACTTCATCTCAAGCGATGAAGTTGACCCCGTCTACGGATCTGGCGTACTAGTCGGTGATCTGTTCCTTCCTGACAACAACGGTGTATGGGCAGCATTCTCCAGAGGAAATGGAACGGTGGCTACAATCACCTTCTAGGTGATCATGCAAGGAAGAGGTCTTGATAATCCACCCTCACGTGCGGGCTTGTCCTCGCTCAATCTCTGATAGTAAACGACGACTTGAACGAGATCCCGTACAACCTCTTGAGCGGAGAATTCTGGATCTATCCAGCCCACATTGCAGACGCCAACTTCGACGGCATAGTCGACATATACGACATCGGCTTGGTAGCAAGAGCGTTCGGCGCATCCCTTGGCCACCTACGCTGGAATGCAGTCTACGACGTTGTCATCGACGGCATAGTCAACATGCGCGACATAGGCGTAGTGGCACGCAACTTCGGCTGGCGTTCAAGCTAGAACCGATTAGCGCCCTACCCCCCCCCTTTTTGGTTCTACACTTCGATACTGCACTGGACAAATGCAGGGGACACGCCGCAAGTTACATACAATCCAGATGCGCGCGGCGCATCATCCTCAGGAAAGAATGGAAAAATCAGGAGTTCCCCAGCCGCGCTTCAATAAACCCGCTGATTTTCAAAAAGTAGTTGTGAAAAAACAGGTACGAAATATGGAAGAACGATTCCAGACTGACGCTGTTAGCTCAACCTAGAATCTTCGCCTTGCGGGCCTTCTCTTCGAATAGCACTCTCGGCAATAAACTGGTCTGCTGCCGTCAGGTTTGAATGGTACTTCGCATTCTTTCCCGCATTCAGCGCAGACTGCCTTGTGCATCTCTGACGATGCCATGTACTGTTTCAACTCCTTACATATTTTACGTGTAAAAATTGCTTCTTACACGTTGCATGAACAACACAGGGTTCCTAATAAACCATGTGCCCCAAGAGGGTCAAAAACGTCCGAAAAACAGCCCTAATCAAGCAGCGCGCCGACAGCCATCGCCAGAACAAGAACAGAACGGTTCCGCGTTCCTCAAAGGTCACGGCAAAGACGTAGCAACCTCAAGCTCGCAGGTGTGAATCCTGAATGCTGACCGTTCCTTTCTTTCCAATTCTCAGCTGTTTCTCGCCCTTGAAACTGGACATGTTTGCGTTCTTGATCCACACAGTGTCTCCAACAGAAATAGACTCGATCTGTTCATTCCACAGACACAGTTTTATCGTGCCCGTCTCGTCTCCTATTACGGCGTTAGCTACGCTGGCATAGGTACCGAATCTTGTGAACACGAGCACGGGCTTGGCAATCTCCAGCACCTTGGCCTTCAGTTCAATCTTTTTCATTCCAGACCGCAAATCTATAATGTGAAATGAACGTGTCCGCCGGCTTTCCAAGTCGTGATACCTGCGCGTCATGTCCGCCTTAGCATAATCCCTGATCGGATTCCGCTTTTCCAAGAGAAACTCTTCGGGAATTGAGAACTGAGCAACGACTTTCGTATCGTTCATCAGCAGGAAAATGGTTCTTCCTCCTGAACTGCCGCGCGTTTCAACAGAAACCTTTCCGCAGGTGGACTTCTGTTTTTCTTTCGCCAAGACTAGCGCAGAAAACAGATTGTCAGGGTCAATTTGGTATTTCGCCGAAAGAACGGCAAGATACTCGCCAGGTGACACTCTGCTCCGCATCTTTTTCATTCTCTTACAGACATTGCTGGGACGCCTACTTCAAAAACTTCATCGGGTGCCTCTTAAACCGTTTCTTACAGGTCACGCTGCAAAAATGATACGTTTCTCCTTCATACGTAATCTTGTATTTTGATGTCCTTTCATCTAGAACAGCACCACAAACTGGGTCAGTAGGCAACTTCTCCCTTATCCACAAGCTGATGACGATATAGAACAGGGTTGTGCTTATTATTGTTGGCGGTAGGAATTTTCATCATCTAAATGACGAAACGTATTCTTAGCACGCCTTCGCTGCTTGAGCCAAGTGTAAACTCGCCTGCCATTGCATCTGCAAGATCTGCCAACGACAATCATGCTTCTGCCTGCATCTAGGAGCCAGTTCTGTCAACACAAAGCAGTAGAAAAATGAATCCGACAACACTCAGAAGCTGATTATGGAAACAACCTGTTTGAACAGTGCTGCAGTTGGTTCAAAAGGAAAATGTGTCCTTCATAATATATCGGCCACACGTTAAGAAACAAGTCTGAAGCTTCAAACAGACTGGCCCACCCCTCATGTGACGTGTGAAGAAGAGACAATGCACGTCTTCATTTTTATAGGACAAAGTGGCTTCAATATGTCATTATCTTCGAGTTGAGGATTATGCGAACTCGAAAAACTGCAGTTGTCGCCATCGGCGGCAATTCACTGATTAAAGATGAGAAACATCAAACTGTCGCTCACCAGTTCAAGGCCGCCAGAGAAACCTGCCGTCACATCGCCAGTATGATAGAACAAGGCTGGAAGGTCGTCATCACTCATGGCAACGGACCGCAAGTCGGCTTCATTCTCCTCCGTTCGGAGTTAGCTAGCCGCGCCCTGCCGACTGTGCCGCTTGATTCCTGCGGCGCTGAAACTCAAGGCTCCCTAGGGTACATGATACAGCAGAGTCTTTACAACGAGTTCAAGCTCAGGGGCATCAACAACTCTGTAGCTACAGTCGTAACTCAGGTACTCGTCAAGAAGAAGGACCCTGCATTCAGGCATCCAACCAAGCCCATTGGGCCCTTCTACACGAAACGCAAGGCTGAGAAACACCGGCGCGAAGAAGACTGGGACATAATGGAGGACGCCGGCCGAGGCTGGCGGCGCGTAGTCCCTTCACCGAAGCCAGTGCGCATCATTGAACAGGAAGTGATAAAGAGTCTAGTCGACCAGGGCGTCACCGTCATCGCTGCCGGAGGCGGCGGCATCCCAGTAGTCGAAGAAAGAGGCGAATTAAAAGGCATAGAGGCAGTAATCGATAAGGACTACGCCTCAGCGCTTCTTGCCACGGGCATAGAAGCTGACCTTTTCCTAATATCCACAGCAGTCGAGAAAGCAGCTCTAAACTTCGGCAAAACTGACGAGCAACCTTTGAACCGAATCACCCTGACTGAAGCCAAGAAATACCTGAAAGAAGGCCACTTTCATGCCGGCAGCATGCGCCCCAAAATCCAAGCGATAATCAGCTACCTTGAAAACGGAGGAAAAGAAGCACTGATCACAAACCCTGAAAACATAGAACACGCAATACTCGGAAAAACAGGCACACACATCATGCCCTGAGCAGCTCCTCTCGCACAAGACCCAGCAGCTAATGTTCAGGGCAGAGCGGAAAAAGCACCTTCTTGGAGAAGTTCCTTCGCATTCTTGACGTAGACCTCAAAGTCATTCTTGGAAAACAATACGAACACCACGTCAAGAATCTGCGCGTTGTCAAGGAATTTCCTCGTCGTTTCGAGCGCGATTCTGCAGGCCTTTTCAACTGGGTAGCCATATGCGCCTGTGCTTATCGAGGGAAACGCAACAGACTTCAGTCCCTTGGAAGCTGCAAGATCAAGACAATTGCGGTAAGCTTCAGCCAAAAGCTCCGGTTCACCGTGTCTGCCGTCACGCCAGACAGGACCTACAGTATGGATGACAGACATGGCCCTCAACTTTCCTCCAGTCGTCATAACAGCTTCTCCCGTTGGCAACCCTTCAGGCCATTTTGTCGCTCTCAATGATCTGCATTCCTCAAGTATTGCTGGTCCACCTGCCCTGTGAATCGCGCCGTCTACCCCACCGCCGCCCATGAGCGTCGAGTTCGCAGCGTTAACTACGGCGTCAACGTCCATCTTCGTTATGTCTCCCTGAACTAAAGAAACCCTCGACTTTCCAACCAAGAACTCGTTTTCACCCATCCTTGATTCTCCTCAGGCATGGAAAAAACTGCGATTTCACTCTGCGTCCACGTTCGTGATGAACTGTTTCTGCAGCTCCACAATTTCTGTACTGTCTTTTGCACACGAATAGGTTTCAAGCAATTCACGGTTCAATTCGAGGAAAGTGTGTCCCCATTTGTACATGGCGAGCAGTTCAGATGCCTGTTCGCGAAACCCAGAGATGAAAAGAGCAGCGGCCAAAGCTTCCAGGGTCGAAAGCTTCGTAGGCTTGCTGAAGTTGACTGGGTTTCCAGCTATCAAAACTGGCAGGCAGCGTGATGTTCCCCTAACATGAGCTGATAAGAATCGTTCAGCCTTATCCCAACTGCAGTCCAGCGCGGCAAGCCCAAAATTTTCGATGCGGCTGCGGTCGGCTGGAGAAAAAGCGATCTCTGAAAAAGGATTAAGCACAACAGCCCTCTTCGGCAGAAACCTCACTTGTGATACTCCTCGAGCCAGCCCGTGATGCTCAAGCTTCAAAGCAGTGCACTTTTTAGGGTCACATTGCCTCGCATTGTAAACTACGATCCTAACGCGCTTCTCCACGTTTTTTCCGCACCTTCAAATGACTCATAGGTTCATTCAGAACCACAGGTATCCAATCTATAAGGTCTGTCGCAACCATATGCGCACCTTTTTCTTGATAGACAAAGTCCCCTGCAGCACCGTTGACAAACGCGCCCGCAACCGCGGCCTCAAACGGGTCTGCCTTCTGCGCAAGCAGAGCGGCCACGACCCCTGAGAGCACGTCGCCTGTGCCGCCGACGGTCATGCCAGGATTGCCTGTAAAGTTAAGTTTGGCACGTTTTCCGTCTGAAACCACGTCAACAGACCCTTTCAGTAGTACTATCGCGTGCAGTTTGGATGCTGCTCTCTGAACCTCCATGGCTTTTTCTTTCAGTTCACCTGCTGGCTTCTTGCCCATGAGAATTGCATACTCGCCAGCATGAGGCGTCAAAACAAGAGGCACTCTGAGTTTTCTCTTGAAACCTGCGAAAGCTTTCAGGCCGTCAGCATCCAACAGCAAAGGTTTTCCGGCTTTTTCAACGGCATCTACTGCCATTTTAACCGCCTTCTTTGTTTCCGGGTGCAATCCCAAGCCCGGACCCATGGCCACGGCGTCAACCATTTTCATGTAGCTTTCTAATGCGGACACGTTGTCAGGGTTCAAGTGTTCGCCCTTAAGCTTTATCGTTATCAAATCTGGCGACAGCGAAGAAATGGCATAGGCCGTCTTCTCAGGAGTAGCTACGTATGCCAAGTCGATTCCTGTACGTAATGCAGCCTCTGCAACTAATGTTGGAGCGCCTGAGTACGTTTCATTGCCCCCGATTACCAGTAGTCTGCCGAAGTCTCCTTTGTGAGATTCTGGAGGACGTGCATTGGTGACCAGCAGAACGTCACCTGGCCCAGCAAGTCTTTCAAATTCATTCGGCAAGCCGATGTTTCTTACAACGAGTTCCCCCGCGTATTTCTTTGCCTTTTCAAGTCCCCGCTTTGTCCTGTGAAACGTGACAGTCAAGTCAGCCTTCACTGCGTCACCCATCACTTCGCCAGTGTCTGCGTCAACGCCTGTCGGGATGTCTACAGAAACGCGGAAGGCTTTTGTTCTGTTAATCTGTTTCACCATCTGAAGGATAGGCGGTCGTAGAGTTCCTCGGCTTCCGGTACCCAGCAACGCATCAACCACAATGTCGACGTTAACCTCAGGTATCAGAGTACTGTCATTTACCTCATGCCTGGTAACAGTCTCGCTCAGAAAATGCAAAGCCTGCCAATTCGTCAGTGCAGCCTGGTCCTCGATGTCCTTTGCTTTTCCACCAAGTACAACTTCAACTTTGAAACCCATTGACGATAGGTGACGAGCTGCCACAAAACCATCTCCCCCGTTCCCGCCCAGTCCGCAGAAAACAGCAACAGTCTTGGGCGGCTTGAACCGTGAAGAAATCTCCAGAGCAACATCGTGTCCAGCGTTCTCCATCAACAACAGCCTAGAAACGCCATAATACTCAGCGTTAACTTCGAGTGTCCGCATAATCCTGCTAGTGATGGAATGTTCCACCATAGTTGCCACCTATTAGCTTATTGCCGGCCGAAAGAAGATAAGCATTATCTGTCGAACACCAGTCTCCACAAACAAATACACGAAGACAGAAAGCAGTTTCGAGTTTGACTTGAGAAAGAAAATTGGCAGCAAATGCGCGGATTTTCTCAAACAGTAGCAAAATATTTTAAAGCAGAGCAACAGAAGTTAACTGTGGAGATTTAAATGCCAACAGCTTTCGTACTCATAAACACTGAAATCGGTTCAGAAGCAGATGTACTGAAAGACCTGAAGAAAGTCGAAGGAGTAGAAGAAGCTCACGCTGTCTACGGAGTATACGACATAATCGCAAGGGTAAAAGCAGGCACGATGGACCGGCTCAAAGAAATCGTAACGTGGAAAGTTAGAAGACTTGACAAAGTAAGGTCAACACTCACAATGATCGTTGTCGAAGAAGCAGGTAAGTAACAAACAACCTCCTCCTTTTTTATCCGTGCCCTGCAGACCCGTATTTATATCCCAAATGGAGATTCTGATCCCAAAAGCAACAGGACTGAGCAGATGAGTGAAAAGGTACTGCACATCGGCCTTGATGACACTGATTCAATAAGAAGAGGCTGCACAACCTACGTCGCAGCCGTCCTTGTCGAAGAGTTAGAGAAGCTGGGAGCATGCTTCATTGATTACCCCAACCTGATCAGGTTGAACCCAAACGTGCCTTGGAAAACCCGAGGAAACGGTGCGTTATGCCTGAGAATCCGCTACGCGGAGGGCCTGGAAGAACAGATCAAGAATAGAACCCTGAGCTTAGTCGAGAAGTACTCAGACTTGGAGTCAAAGGGCACAGACCCAGGAGTAGTCTTCTTTGGACGAGCCACGGTTCCAAGACAAGTTAGAGTCTACGCCATGCATGCCATAACGGGAGTCGTGAAACTCAAAGAAGCGTTAGACTTGCTGACACGGTACAGGGCAGAGGCATTAGGCTTTAAAAACGGAAGAGGAATAATCGGTGCTCTCGCAGCAGTCGGTGAAACTCTTCAGAAAGATTACACCTACGAAATACTCGCATACCGAGTACCAAAGAACTGGGGCACAAAACGAAGGGTCAATGAGCCATCAATCTTTCAGATGGACATAGAAACAGCCCCGCGCACTTTCAACAACGTGGACAGAGAAAAAAGGAGAGTAATCATAACGCCGAGAGGACCTGACCCGATACTTTTCGGTATCCGAGGAGAAACTGCCGAGGTCGTAAAGAAAGCGTTTCAAATAGTCAGGCCTCTTGAACCCGTTGAAAGATGGGTTATCTTCCGCACAAACCAAGGAACAGACGCACATCTGAGAAGGGTATCCAAACTGGGCGATCTGGCACCTTACAGGTCGGTCATAGTCAAGGGAACCGTGTCAGCAGCTCCTCGGACAGTCCCCAAGAGACATGCTATTTTCCGGATAAAAGATGAAAGTGCAGAAGTGGACTGCGTAGCATTCGAGCCGACAGGTGCTCTTCGACACGTAGCCATGAAACTAATGGTCGGAGATATCGTGGAAGCTTTCGGCGCGGTCAAGGGTCCTTGCCAGTCACACCAGCTAACGATCAACTTGGAAAAGATCCGCGTGACGAAGCTCGAACCAAAACTCGCTTACCAGAATCCCCTGTGTCCGAAGTGCGGCAAACGGTTAAAATCCATGGGCAAAAATCAGGGGTTCAGATGTGAAAAATGTGGCTTCAAAACGCAAGACTGCTCAAAAATTAAGGTGAGAATTAAGCGTGGCTTAAACAGAGGCATCTATGCAACAGCAACAAGGTCGCAGAGACATCTGACAAAGCCTCTGGCACGTTATGGAATGGAAAAAAGCTGCCGCCAAGGCGAAGAACTGATAGAACAGTGGCACTTTCCCTAGGCTTTTCCGTCGCTGACCTTGAATATCTCGCACAGCATATGGTAAAGCTCGTCTCCGCCTTCAACCTTTGAAAACAAATCCTTCTCCGCCTTCAGTATTCGGCCCATAGTCTGGTAAGTTTGTTGCCACTCAAGCTCTTTCCACATAAGACGGTAATTCTTCAACTCAAGCCACGCACGGAAGATCAGCACAGTAAACATGCCCAAGGTCAGTAGTAGATTCAGCAGGTAAAGGTCAATCACATCCGTGGTTCTTCACCTCCTGAGACACGCTGGATACGTTAGTGGACAGAACACATTTAAATCAAACATGTGATACCAAAGGAATTGGGGTCTCTGGATGAGCGAAGTTTTCTCGCCAATCCTTTTCCAGCTCGGAGTCGGCGGAATCGGCGGCTTCATAGTCGGTTACGCTCTCAAGAAACTTAGCAAACTCATACTTTTCCTAGTAGGCCTTTTCATTATTCTGCTAATCTATTTGAGCACACAGGGCATCGTCAACATAAACTATGGAGGGCTATGGGATGCTCTCAACGGTTTGCTTCATCTGGGAGGCTCAGCCTTGTCATGGCTTGTAGGCGTAATCTCACTGTTGCCCTTTGCTGGAAGTTTCATCGCTGGTTTCCTACTTGGACTGAAGATAGGATAGGATCATGTCTCGCTGGACTTGGTGACAGCGATATCCTGTTCGTGACGTGTTTTCACTGACATGTTCACAGCTAGAAAAGCGGCCGTTATATGGAATGGCAATGATGAACCAAAACATGGATGGCGCGGAGGCTAGCGAAATAGTTTAAATGCCTGTGCCCCGTTTATCCTTTCAAAACTTCATCGCCTGCATTTGTTGGAGTGTTCCCAGCTTGGAAAGATTTCCAGCAGAAGAGTATAGTCTGCCTTTCTTCAAGCAGACAGGCTACGTTCGAAAGCTGTGTCCCAAATGCAAAGAATACTATTGGACGCAGAATCCAGCTCAAGAAACATGCGGCGAAGCAACTTCTGAAGGATGTTCCTACTACACGTTCATAGGAAAACCCGCCACAAGAAGAAGCTACAGCCTGCAAGAAATGCGTGAGGCTTTCCTTTCTTTCTTTGAAAAACACGGGCATGCCCGTATTAAGCCCTACCCAGTTGTGGCAAGATGGAGAGATGACATCTACCTGACTCATGCAAGCATAATTGATTTCCAACCGTACGTAACCGAAGGCATCACCCCTCCGCCTGCAAATCCCCTAGTAATCGCGCAGCCCTGCATCCGTATGGTAGACATCGCTAACACCGGCCCAACATTCGGCAGACACTTCACCATCTTCGAAATGGGCGGAGCACACGCCTTCAACTATCCAGACAAGGAAGTCTACTGGAAAGACCAAACAGTCAGATACCACCACGACTGGGTCACCAAGGGCCTTGGCGTCAAATCAGAAGAGATCATCTACAAGGAAGGAGTATGGGTCGGAGGTGGAAACGCTGGACCCGACGTCGAATGTATAGTAAGAGGATTAGAAGTGGCTACGCTCGTCTTCATGCAGTTCAAGGTAGTCGACAACCAGTTCGTAAGACTACCCATCAGAACAGTCGACACCGGCTATGGGATAGACAGGTATGCGTGGCTTTCTCAAGGAGTCCCAAGCGGTTTCCACGCAGTTTACGGAAACCTGCTCCAGAAAATCTTCAGAATGGCGGGAATAACCAAAATTGACGAAAAGCTGCTGACCAAAGTTGCCGAAGTCTCAGGTCTAGTAAGCCTAGACAAGATGGCAAACAGAACCGAAACGAAGAAGAAAGAAGCAAAGCTTGTGGGAATAAGCGTCGAAGACCTCGACAAGTTTTTGGTTCCCATCGAAAATGCTTTCGCGGTGGCTGATCACACTAAATGTCTCAGCTTCATACTCTCCGAGGGCGTAGTCCCCTCAAACATCCAGGAAGGATACTTGGCAAGGCTGATCTTCCGCAGAGTCTACCGCTTGCTCAGAATGCTCAACATTCATGACAAGCTCTACGACATAATGGACATGCAGATAGAAATGTGGTCAAAAGACTACCCGCACTTGAAAGAAATGCGCAGTGAGATTCTGGAAATGCTCAAGGTTGAAGAAGAAAAGTTCGAAGACACGATCAAACGTGGAGAAGGAATGGTGAAACGCATTTCCAGCGAACTCAAAGCTAAGGGCATGAAGTATATTCCGATTGAAACATTAACCGAACTTTACGATTCGCATGGGTTGCCACCTGAAATCGTCATGCAAACCGCAAAAAAGGAAAACTTGAAAGTTGAGGTTCCAGACAATTTCTACGCTCTCATTGCGCAGCGGCATATGGAAGTTTCGAAACCTGTTGAAGAAGAAGCCACATCTGAAAAGCATCTGGAAACCGCAGTTGCTGGGCTTCCTCCAACTGAGCCACTCTTCTATCAGGACCAGTACATGAAACAGTTCGGAGCGACCGTAAAAAAAGTCATAGGAAACGAGTTCGTTGTGCTTGATAGAACATGCTTCTTCCCAGAGGGCGGAGGACAACCCGCAGACAGCGGACACGTAGGGTTTAACGGCAAAGAGGCTGAAGTCGTTGACGTCCAGAAAGTCGGAAAAGTCATCGTCCACAAACTCAAAGGTCCAGTTCCAAAGGAAGGCGACTCCATCAAAGGTGCCATCGACTGGAACAAGCGATACAGTCTGATGAAGAATCACACTGCAACGCACGTGGTCGGCGGGGCAGCGAGACGAGTGTTGGGCCAGCACGTGTGGCAGTTCGGAACCCAAAAAGGAATCGAAGCTTCCAGACTTGATATCTCACACTACCGACGGCTCACATTTGAAGAACTGCAAAAGATAGAAACACTGGCCAATGAGGCCATCATACGCAACATAACGGTTGAAACCGCATGGATGCCCAGAAACGAAGCTGAAAGCCAGTACGGCTTCAGACTCTATCAAGGGGGAGTTGTTCCAGGCAAGGAAATCCGCGTCGTGAAAACTGGAGACTGGGACGTCGAAGCATGCGCAGGAACGCACCTGAAAAGCACACTCGAAATTGGCTTCCTCAAAATAGTCCATTCTGAAAGAGTCCAAGACGGCGTGGAAAGGCTCGTATACTCCATCGGAATTCCAGCAGTGAAAGCCGTACAGAGAAGCGAGCAGTTGCTCATGAAGCTGTCTGAAACGATGAACACTCCTATCGAGAAGCTTGGGACAACCGCTGACAAGCTTGTGAGAGAACTGAAAGAAGGAAATGTTGAGCGAAGAAGACTTATCAAAGAACTTGCCTCCCGAGAAAGCGGCAGTCTAGGAACAAAACTCGGAGAACTTACTGAGATAAACGGCATAGCAATCGTCACGCGCGATTTTAAAGAGTCAATCGATGTTGAACGGATGGTCCAAACGGCTAACGAAACAATCAAGAAAAATGAGGCGACGGTGACAATCTTCTACGGGTCAGACGGTAAGAACGCCCGAATAATGGTCATGGCGGGCGAAGCTGCGCTCAAGAAGGGTGTCAACGCGGGCGAAATAGTCCGGGAGGCCTCTAGGACAGTAGGAGGAGGGGGCGGTGGAAAGCCCAACTTCGCGCAAGGCGGCGGCACAAACGTTGATAAGCTGTCTGAAGCGATCAAAGGAGCCAAAAAGGCACTGATGCACCAGCTAGGCCGTTAAGAATACTAATGCACTATCGTGGAGCTGGAAAAGGAACTTGAGACTCAGACTCTGTTCCCGAAATCTCGGGCAATTCGCGCCACATCAAACATGTTGATTTCATCAAGTGCTGCTGCGATCAAGCTCATTTTCAAAAAATGCTTCTTTGAATTCAAATGTTTCCTCATAAAGCTCTGACCTACAGTAGGATGGTTAGAACGCCGAAGATAGATGGTTGTTCCCCTTTTCTCTTCTTGGCAGGGCCAACAAAAGTAGACCTTACGATCTTTGTTGTCACTAGAGGAATAGATTAATGTGGGTTTGCATAGTATAGTGTACGGTGCTACGCATGAGGGATAACGTTCTCTGTTCGTAAGGGCAAAACCTTTAATACCGTTCAACACAACTCAACAAGTTTCATGGAGTTTTTGAGAAAAATCGAGGAAAAATGGCAGAAAAAATGGGAAAGCGCCAAGATTTTCGACGCGGACCCTGATCCAACGAAGCCTAAATGTTTCATAACCGTAGCGTATCCGTACCCGAACTCTCCGCAACACGTTGGTCACGGCAGAACATACACTCTGGCAGACGTGCACGCGAGGTACATGCGTATGCGAGGCTACAACGTGCTCTTGCCCATGGCTTTTCATTACACAGGGACACCGGTTCTAGCGATGGCTAGACGACTTGGAGAAGGCGACGTAGGCCTGATCAACGACTTCACCAAGGTCTACAAAATCCCAAAAGAGAAACTGAAAGAACTCACGGACCCCATTGCCATGGCGCGTTACTTCCACCAAGAAATCAAAAGTGGAATGAAAGAAATAGGCTACTCAATAGACTGGAGACGCGAATTCACCACCACAGACGCGCATTACAACCGTTTCATAGAGTGGCAATTCCGAAAACTACGTCAAGGCGGATACATAACCAGGGGTAGTCACCCTGTAGGATGGTGCCCTAAAGACGGAAACCCTGTGGGTCAACACGACACTGTAGGCGATGTGGAACCAGAAATAGGCGAATTCGCCCTGATAAAATTCAGACAGGACACTTCTGTGTTTCCAGCAGCAACGTTGCGTCCGGAAACAGTCTTCGGAGCAACAAACATCTGGCTAAATCCCAAAACCAAGTATGTAAGAGCTACCGTTGACGATGAACAGTGGGTCGTCAGCCAAGAAAGTGTGGAAAAACTGATTCACCAGAACCGGAAAGTCAAAGTTCTGGAAGCTTTTGAAGGAAAAGAATGCATTGGGAAATACGTTGAGAATCCTGTGAATAGTAGCAGGATCCCAATTCTGCCAGCAAATTTCGTTGACCCGAAGAACGCCACAGGCGTTGTCATGTCGGTTCCGGGACACGCTCCATATGATTATGTTGCCCTTCAAAACATCGTGAAAGCTCCTCAGCAACTAGAAAAATTCGGACTTGAGCCTCAGGCCATAGAATCAATGAAGCCAATATCTCTGATCGACGTGCCGGGATACTCAGAGGTTCCAGCGGGCGACGCGGTAAAGAAGATGAACATACAAAGCGAGTTAGACCCGAAACTGGAAGAGGCGACAAAAGAAGTGTACAGGCACGAGTTTCATAAGGGCAAAATGAAGCGGAACACAGGCAAATACTTCGGCCTGTCAGTGGCTGAGGCAAAAGACAGGGTCAAACAAGACCTTATAGCTGAAGGCAAAGCTACGATAATGTATGAGTTGTTGAACAGGCCTGTACAATGCCGCTGCAAAACAGAGTGCATCGTCAAAATCGTTTCAGACCAATGGTTCATAGACTACGGCAATCCAGAGTGGAAAGCATTAGCCCACAAGAATTTGGACGAAATGGAAATACTGCCCACGGAAGTGCGCCCAGAGTTCAGCAATGTCATCGACTGGCTACATGAGAAAGCCTGTGCCAGAAAATCCGGAATGGGCACGAGACTCCCTTGGGATAAGGACTGGATCATCGAATCGCTATCAGACTCCACAATATACATGGCTTACTACACGATAGTGAAGCACATCAAACAAAACAAGATTCAGCCTGCCCAGTTGACAGATCAAGTTTTCGACTACATATTTCTCGGCCTCGGAGAAGTCGCTGAGATCAGCAGAAAAACAGGCTTACACAAAAAACTCCTACAGCAAATGCGGAACGAGTTCGTGTACTTCTATCCATTAGACAGTCGTCACTCCGCTCGCGAACTGATTTCTAATCACTTGACGTTCATGCTGTTCAACCACACGGCTATATTTCCGGAAAACCTGTGGCCCCGCCAGATCGTTGTCAACGGAGTCGTGATGATGGAGGGGGCCAAGATGAGCAAATCCTTTGGGAACATCATTCCTTTACGCGAGGCTCTAAAAAAGTTCGGCGCAGACCCAGTGAGACTCAGTGTTCTGTCAACAGCCGAGTTACTGCAAGACGCCGACTTTAGCCCCGCGATAGCAAGGTCAATGCGTGACAGACTGGAACGACTTTACAGATTCGCTTCCAAACTCGCCAAGACGTCGCGCAAAAAAGTTCCAAAAGAATCGCTGACGGCGATTGACAGGTGGATGCTCAGCCGACTGCAGGAGCACGTTAAGAAGGCCACTGAAGCCATGGAAAGACTTGCAGCACGCAAAGCGATACACAGTGTTCTGTACGAATTGAATCAGGATTTCCAGTGGTACCAAAGACGCGCTATGAGCAAGAAAGGAGACCGAAATGACATCCTGACCTACGTGTTCACTGAAGTCCTTGATGCTCAGATACGGATGCTGGCCCCAGTTGCTCCTCACATGTGTGAGGAACTGTGGGAAATGATTGGTGGGAAAGGTTTTGTTTCACTGGCATCGTGGCCCCAGTACGACGCTGCAAAGACGGACGTGAGAGCGGAGGAAAATGAGGTTCTGATCATGAGTGTGCTGGAGGATACTATGAACATCACAAGAGCGACGAACGTAAACCCGAAGAAAGTTTGCTACTACGCGGCTGCACCGTGGAAATGGAAAGTGTATCTGAAAACGGTGGAAAAATCCACGTCTGCGAAGGTTCAGCAGAAAGACTTGATGAAGGAACTGGTTGCAGATCCAGCTCTGAAAACGAAAATTGAAAGAGTGGCAAGATTCGCCGCGCAGACGGTAGACGAAGTCAGCTGCATGTCCGAGGAGAGAAAACAGAGGATACTGCAGGCTGGAATCATAAACGAGGTTGAAGCTCTAAGTGAAGCTGAAGACTTCTTGGAGAAAGAAATCAACGCAGAAATCCGCGTCTACAACGAAGAAGATGCAAACCGTTACGACCCGAAGGCTAGGGCAACGCTTGCAAAGCCTTATCGCCCAGCGATTTTCATAGAATAAAATATATCAACCTAGTTCTTCCTTTTTATTGCGGTAAGCGAGGATCCGTAGCGCAGCATGGATACAGCCTTGGCCACAAAGCGCGTCGGCCTTCTAAAGCTGAAAGCTGAAGAAAGCCGAAAGTCCTGGGTTCAAATCCCAGCGGATCCGCCA
>Ga0315282_10009604_pt1 | contig 15354 bp, 12 predicted proteins | sample YL17G07_20_MG_FD_203693 | JGI IMG/M metagenome (GOLD analysis project Ga0315282, IMG submission 203693) | Sediment microbial communities from Yellowstone Lake, YNP, Wyoming, USA - YL17G07_20 | ecosystem: Environmental > Aquatic > Freshwater > Lake > Sediment | place: USA: Wyoming | collected... | reverse complement strand
GATATGGGGGGCTACTTGCAGGGAGACATGGTGCGCATGGTGCTCGACGCCGGCCCCATGGTCAAGTTCATCATGGGCATCCTCCTCGTCTTCTCCGTGGCCTGCTGGGCCATCGTCCTGCTCAAGTACCGGCAGTTCTCGAGTGCCGGCGCCGAATCGAAGCTGTTTCTGGCCCTCTTCTGGAAGGGTAAGACGCTCTCAACCTTGTTCCAGGAGACGAAGGAGCTGCGCAACTCACCCCTGGCCGGGGTCTTCCGGGCGGGCTACGGCGAGCTGAACCGGCTCAGCCAGATGCGCGGCGGCGACACCGACGGCCTGCCCCCCGACCTCTCCGGCCTCGACAACCTCGACACGGCCATCAGCAAGACGGGCCGCGGCGAGATCGCCCGGCTCTCGGGCGCCCTGGGTTTCCTGGCCACCGCGGGCAACACCTCCCCCTTCATCGGCCTCTTCGGGACCGTCTGGGGCATCATGGCCTCCTTCCGCAACATCGGCCACACGGGCTCGGCCAGCCTCGCGGCGGTCGCCCCCGGGATATCCGAGGCCCTCATTGCCACGGCCGCCGGACTCGCCACGGCCATCCCCGCCGTCGCCTTCTACAACTACTACCTCAACCGGCTGCGCCACGTGGAGGAGGAGACGGCAGGCTTCTCGGCCGAGATGATCAACCTCGTGCGCCGCAACGCGCTGCGCCGCACCGGCCAGGGCGCTTAAGCCATGCAGGCGGGCGGGGACAACAAGGGCCTCTTGTGCGACATCAACGTCACGCCGCTGGTGGACGTGATGCTCGTGCTGCTCATCATCTTCATGGTCACCGCCCCGATGATGATGCAGGGCGTGGACATCGACCTGCCCAAGACCAGCGCCAAGGCCCTCGCGGCCCGGCGAGAGCAGATGATCATCTCGGTCAACCGGCAGGGCGAGGTCTACGTCGATCGCTACCGGGTGAGCGTGGCGGCCCTGAGCGAGAAGCTGGGAGTCATCTGCGCGAGCAAGCCGGGGTGCGAGTTCTATCTCAAGGCCGACAGGAGTGTCCCCTACGGATCGGTGGTCGAGGTCATGGCCGAGGTCAGGCGGGCCGGGGTGAAGAGCCTCGGCATGGTGACGCAGAATTCCGACTCCGGCCCTCTACCCGGCAGGCCGTGAGCGGCCCCGGGGCAGCGTGGCCTCTAGAGTGAACAGGGGGTGATGCCGACCAAGGCTGGTGCCGCAGAAGGCAGGATGTGAGTGAGCCGGGAGAGCAGCCGTCCCTTCCTGGCGGGTCGGCGCGGCTGCCCTCCCCTGGAGCCCAGGGTGTGAGCCCTGCGCCCAGCCCATTATCCGCGCCCTCTGCCCGCGGGTCAACCGCGTCCCAGGCGACGCAAACCAAGAGGACGCCCGTCAGCGCGGGCGCAAGGGGAAAGAATGGGCCAAACCTACAGGAAATGTCTCTCGTTGCTTGTCGTATCGGCGCTCCTTCTCGGGGCCGGGCTGCCCTGCCTGGCCGAGGAAGCCACCGAGGCCGCTCAGGTGGCCGCCCCGGCCGGGGAGGTGGCTCAGGAGGCCGAGAAGGCCGCGGCCGAGACGAATCAACAGGCGGGGAAGAAGGATCAGGAATCGAGCGAGGCTTGGCAGCTCGGCGAGGTGACCGTTACCGGGAAGATAGCGGACGAGGCCACCGCCAAAGTGCCCGCCGTGGTGGAGACCCTAACCGCCGAAGGCATCGACCGCATCAACGCCGTCGAGACATCGGATATTTTCAAGTACATGCCCGGCTCCTACCTGCGCAAGCTCTATCCGGGCGCCACCAACAGCCCCCTGGTCATCCGGGGCAACAATTCCGAGCTGACCGCCAGGACGCTGGTGCTGATGGATGGCATCCGGATCAGCGATTTCCTGGCCGCGGGAAACAGCAACGGGCCCAAGTGGGGCATGTGCGCGCCTCAGGAAATCGAAAGGGTGGATGTAATCTACGGCCCCTTTTCCGCGGCGCTGCCTGGCAATTCGCTTTCCGGGACGGCCTTGATCACCACGCATTACCCCGACAAGATGGAGGTCGAGGTTAACCCACAATACTTCTATCAGAACTTCCGCCAATACAATACCAATGAAGACATCACTGGTTACAACGCATACGTATCGTTCGGGAATAAAGTGGGTAAGCTGTCCTATGATGTCTGGTACAACCGGCTTGAGAGCGACATCCAACCTATCAGCTACATGACCAAGGCGGTGTCATCCGGTGGGGCCCCCGTGGGCAAGCCGGTCACGGGATACGCGCAGGACATCGATCCCAGCGGGATTCCCAGGCTGATCTTTGGATCCGCCGGGGTGCAGGACATGACCGACAACTCCTTCAAGGTCAAGCTCGCCTATGACCTGACCCCCAACTCACAGCTGCGTTTAATCACCGCCCTCTGGGACTATGAGCAAGACTACGACGCCCCCGAGACCTACCTGAGGGACGCCGCCGGAAACCCGGTCTACTCAGGCAAGGTGGACATCGGCGGCCGAAGCTACAATCTCGGCTCCACCACGTTTACCTATAACAAGAGGGGAATGCAGGATCTCCTCAATGCCCTCACCTATACGCTGGACTCACCCGGCGGCTGGAAGGTGACGGCTATCGGAAGCTCCTATCAGAAATTGACTGACCTCAGCCGCACATCCTCCACGGCCGCCCCGGCATCGAAATCAGGCGGGACAGGAACCGTCACGGACACCGACGCCGGCTGGTACACGGCGGACCTGCAGGCCGCCCATGACATTGCCTGGCTCGGGATGCACACCGTGGCCGCCGGTTATCACTTCGATGATTACTTCTCGGATACCGAGACCTGGAACGCGTCGGATTGGCTGAAAGACATCAGGACGACTCTCAGCCAGGGCTCAAAAGGAAAGACCGAGACCAATGCCCTGTTCGTCGATGACACCTGGCAAATAGAGGATCATTGGTCTGTCTATCTGGGCGGCAGGTATGAATGGTGGAGGGGGTTCGACGGGTCCAAGTCCATTGATACCCCCGGCGGGCGCGTCACTTCGGCACTGGAGGACAAGGATCAAGGCGATTTTTCACCCAAATTTGCCACGATGTATAGTCCAACCGAAGACTGGAGGCTGCGTTTCTCCCTTGCTCTTGCCACTCGCTATCCGACGGTGGGAGAGCTCTTTTACGGAGGCATAGACACCAGCGGCGTCATCAACAACGCCAATCCAGATCTCAAGCCCGAGAGAAGCCTTGCCAAGGATTTCACCATCACCAGGATCATCGGCCGAGATGGCGAGGGCCGCTTGACATTCTTTGAAGATGAGATAGCTGACGCCATCTACACTGAAACGAATACCTACACCCTGGTGAGGAATTACCAGAACGTTGACCAAGTGAGAACCAGAGGCATTGAGCTCGCTGTGAATATGCGGAGATTCCTCATCGACGGACTTGGGGTGTTCACCAACGTGGCCTGGACCAATTCCAAGATTCTGAGGAACGATGCCGTCCCGGCGAGCGTTGGCAAGACCTTCCCCCGCGTGCCGGACTGGCGGGCGAAATTCGTTCTGGACTACGCTCCCAACGAATTATGGGCGGTGACGTTCGCCGGCCAATACGGGAGCCACCAGTTCGGTACTCTCGACAACAGTGACCCAGGGGGAGGATATGGCGGCATCGATGAGTTCCTGGTATTCGACACCAAGGTTTCTTATCGATTCCTTAAGAACCTGCTAGGCAGCGTCGGCGTGGACAACCTCACCGACGAGTCCTACCATGTGTCACATCCATATCCCAGAAGGACTTTTCTGGCCGAGCTGAAATGGACTTATTGAGCGGCGGTATGGGCCTGGTCGTTGTGTTTCCATACGCCACATCTCAAACCCAAGAGAAAGGAAAAAACATGAAGATCATCAGTCGTAAAGTTGCTCTAACGCTCGCCTCCGCCGTCTGGCTGCTGGCCGTCCATGTACCTGCCGGCCATGCCCATGACATGTGGATCAACATGCAGGACTACGCCCTCGGCAAGTCCAAACCCGCCGTGCTCAGCGTGGCCAGCGCCCATCACTTCGTGGTCCCGGGAGGCGACCTCATGGCCCGCGCCCAGGTTGACAAGGTCGTCTTCTACAGCCCTGACGGCAAGGAGGTGCCGGCCGCGCCGCGAGGGGATACGGAGTATCAATCCAAGAGCCCCCTGGAAGCGCCGGGGACATACATGGCCGTGGCGGTGCCGCAGAACGGGTTCGTCTCGCTGACCCCCGAGGGGCGCCAGCGCGGGAAGACCAAGAAGGACCTGAAGGATGTCGTCGAGTGCAGGTATTCCGAAAAATCTGCCAAGGCCCTCTTCACGGTAGGGGCGCCGGGCGGGAGTGCGTTCTCGCGGCCGCTCGGGCACAAGCTGGAGATCATCCCCCTGAAGGACCCTGCCACCCTCAAGGCGGGAGAGGACCTGCCCGTCAAGGTCCTCTTCAAGGGGCAGCCGGCCAGGACCTACGTCTACGGCACCTATGCGGGATTTTCTAACGAGTCAAGCGTCTTCGCGTACACCGTCCAAACGGACAAGGAGGGGATCGCCAAGGTCAAGCTGATCAAGCCCGGGACCTGGCTGCTCCTGGTCAAGCAGGAGATGCCTTATCCGGATGCGACGGTATGTGACACGCTCGCCTACGCCGCCGCCCTGACCTTCCAGGTCCGGTAGCTCCAGGGGAGAGGGCGCGGGCAGGTATCGTCAGGGACCGGAGTGGGATGCGACGCCTGCCCACTTCCCCTTTTGGCCGGGAATCTGTTCTTTCTTCCGTCCGCTCATCGACGCCTCTTGGAGGCAGCGAGGCTGCGGCGACGATGTGGAGAATAGGAGTAGCTACCATGAAGCATCGATTCTGCGTGCGCGCCTGCCTGGTACTGGTGTGCTTCCTCATGTGCTCCAGCCCGGCCGTGGCCCACGATCTGTGGCTCAATGTGGATAACCACTATCCTAACGCTGGAGAGAAGAGCGCGGTCAAGGTGGTGTTCGGTCACAATTACCCCTACTACGGCATCTTGCTCGAACGTGACAAGCTAGCCGATTTTTCTTATCTCTGCCCTGACGGAAAAGTAAAGGAAGTTGAGAACATCTGGGAAGATAAGAAAGATGAAAGAGCAGGGGCCTTGGCAGGCAAAATTACCTTTGACCAGAAGGGGACCTACATTGTTACTGCTTGCAAAAAAGTCAAGGGGGATAAGGAACAGGTAGCATCAGAAAAGTATGGCAAGGCTATTGTCGTTGTAGGCAAGGGGAGCAAAACGGTCAGCAAACCCTTTGGCCACAGAATGGAGATTGTGCCACTCAAGAATCCTTCAGAGGTAAAGGCGGGTGGTGTTCTCCCCGTTAGAATTCTTTTTGAAGGCAAACCCTTGTCTACCTATGTGTATGCTACCTATGCCGGGTATTACTCCGAAGATGATCCATTCCCTGTTGCTGCAAAATCGAATGAGAAAGGAGTGGCCAATATCAAGATCAGCAAACCCGGAGTGTGGATGATCGTCTCAAGCTATAAGGTGGACTTCTCAGCCTCTTTAACCTGCGAGATCAAGTGAGCCCGCGGGCTGGCCGTCTGAGAGCCGCGGCCGGCCTGCTGGCGCTGGTCCTGGCCACCACCGCCTACGCCCACGGGGTCGACCTCCGCCCCGGCAGCGCGCAGGCCCTGGTGGTCAGGGCCGCCTACAGCGACGGCACCCCGATGCGGTTCGCCAAGGTGCGGGTGGTGAACTCCCAGGGCAAGACCCATCAGGTGGGCAACGCCGACGCCTCGGGACGTTTCGCCTGGCTGCCCGACCGGGAGGGCGAGTGGCGGGCGATCATCGATGACGGCATCGGCCATCGGGCCGAGGTTGTCGTGGAGGCGGGGGCACCTGCTCCAAGTGCCGCTCGCGCCCCAGGCGGTCCGCCGTCCCAGGCGCCCCTGGCGCGGGCACTCTGGGGGCTGTCCGCCATTTTCTGGCTGACGGGGGCACTCTTCTGGTGGCGGGGCAGGCGGAGCCGGCCGGTGCCCTGAGCCCGGCCCCGTCGCGCAGCTCAATGAGGGTGGGCGTGCCCCTCGGCCTCGTGGCCGGGATGGTCGTGCTCGTGCGGCCCGTGATCGCCCGCATGGGCATGCTCGTGCGACTGAGCCGCCCCGGTATGGGAGTGCTCGTGCAGGTGATCGTGCAAGTGATCGTGGGCGTGGGCGTGCGTGTGCTCGTGGGAGTGGCGCTGGCCGTCGTGGCTATGCTCATGAGTGTGGGTGTGGCCGTGCTCATGGACATGAAGGTGGCGGTGCTCGTGCTTGCCTTCCATCGTCTGGCCCTCCGTTCCTGGTGGGTTTCGGCGGCCGCCCCCTAAAATCCAACTCTAGGCGTCCGGATGGAAAGCATCAAGGTTGGCCTCGCTTCCTGGGGCCTGTGAATGCGGCGCCAAACGGCAACTACCTCAGGGCAGCGCTGGCGAGTGCAGGCTATGTGGCGGGGCAGGCTGGCCCTGAACTGCCAGAGCTCCTCCAGCATCCGCCGCGGGGTACGCCCGTTCATGTGGCTGACCGTCAGGACACGAGTGCTGATTAGCACTCGGGACGCTCGCCAAGGGTTACCGAGGGCGGTCGCGGTCGCCCCCTTCTGTTGCCGCCCCCCCGGGTTGCCCCCCGGTCCGCCCGCCCCTTCTCGGCGCCGCCCTTGGGCCCACGGGACCAAAATGGAGGGGTGCCGAGGCCGTGCGGGAGCCGCCTGCGGGGGAATTGCCCTGTCGCCCCTGTTCTGCGGTTTTCTGACGGCCTCCGCGCCCGTGAGCAGCTAAGGGGGTGACCTGAAAAAAGAGCCGGGAACCCCCACGCCCGCTGGGCTGGGCGTCTTACGGACCGGGGTTCCCGACGCTGCAAAAGCCGCAGTGCTCAGGGGTTCAGAAGCCGCGGCGCGTCGCCAACTCCTTGATGCGAGCCTGCTGGATCCGCTCCTCCTGCTCGGCCTTCCGGGCGTGTGCGCTACGGATCTTGTCCACCAGATCATCGGTCTCGCACGGCTTCATCAAATAATCGTAGGCGCCCAGCTTCATGCCGTCTATGGCCGACTCCACCGAGGCGTGGCCGGTAAGCATCACCACTTCAGTGAGGGGCTGCCTGCTCTTGATCTCCCGCAGCGTGGCCACCCCGTCCATACCGGGCATGAGCACATCGAGCACGACCACGTCCTGTGGGTGCTCGGCCATGATCTCGAGCGCCTGCTCCCCACTGTGGGCCCCCGTGACGGCAAGGTCGCGGTTCTCGAGCCTCTTGCGCAGATATTCAACAAACTTCTCCTCGTCATCCACGATCAGAACCTTCGGTTTCATCTGGTGGCTACCTCCTTCTCGGGTCCTGCTTCCGGCAGGTAGATTTTGAACACGGCCCCTCCCTCGGGAGGATACTCAGCCCACAAGCGCCCCCCCAGCTTAGTGATGATACCGTAGCAGATGGACAGGCCAAGGCCGGTGCCCTTCCCTACGGGCTTGGTGGTAAAGAAAGGATCGAAGAGCCTGTCGCGCACCGCTGCGGGGACACCGGGCCCATCATCGGAAACGGTGACCAGCACGCCCTCGTCCTCCCAGCGAGTGCGCACCGTTACATTGCCCCCGCCCTTCTGGTTGAGAGCGTACAAGGCATTGTCGAGTAGGTTCAGGAAGACCTGCTGGAGCTGAGACATATCGCTCGTGATCAGTGGCAGGTTGTCATAAAAGTCGGAGTGGATGTTTATGTTGCGCACACTCGCGCCTTTGTAGAGGAACTCGATCACCTCGGCCAGCACGCCGTTGACGTCGGTCGCGGCGAGCTTGGATTCATACTTGCGCGCGAACCCGAGCAGCCGCTGGGTTATCTCCTTGCACCGGAAGACCTGGTTCTTGATGTCGATCAGGCAGGTCTTTATTTCCTCCTCCTGCCCTTCCTTCTTCTTCTCCTCGGGCATATCGAGGAGCTCTCCGACCCAGCCCGCCGATTCGGCGATGATGGCGAGGGGATTGTTTATCTCGTGAGCCACCCCGGCGGCGAACTTGCCCAGCGAGGCCAGCCGGGTGGTCTGCGCGAGCTGCTCGTGCAGGATCTCGGTGCCCGCCTCGTGAATCTCCAGCCTCTGGACAAGCTTGTTCGTTATCAGGACGACGGTGGCGGAGATGATCAGGAGCCCGAAGATGAAGACCAGCGTCGCGATGCGCTTGGCGCTCTCCAGGGAGAAGAACTCGGCCGAGCTGTCCTCACGCACTACGAGCAGCCAGCGGCCATTGTTGAGCCAGGTGACGGCCTGGAAGATCTTCTTGTCCGCGACGTCGTACTGGGTCACGGCCGTGGCGGTCAGCGGGGCATCGAGCAGCCTCGGTTCCTTGCGCACGTGCTCCATGAAGCGCGGAGGCACCTGGAAGTCGAAGTGGCGGTTGATGACGAAGGCGTCGCCGCTGGCCCCGGTGCGCGCGCTGCCAACCAACTGGTAGAAGTTCGCGGCATCGACCGTCGCCCGCAGCACCCAGAAGCTGCCGCCCTCCTCGCGCTTGACGGCGATGACCATGTGGGGGACGTTGCGGAAGCCCAGGAAGGTGTCGCTGACATGGAAGCCGTTCTGGATGGTCTCCTGGAACCACTTTGACCCGCTGTAGTTCTTGCCCAGCAGGTCATACGGCCCGGCATAGGCGATGTGCCGGCCCCGGCTGTCGATGATGCCCACATCGACGAACCCCGCGTTCTGGTGCTGCAGGAGCTCGTGGATGCTCGCCAGGCGGCCAGGCTCCGCCAGGGAAGGCAGGCTGTGACTGTATGCCAGGGTGCGCAGCAGCATCGTGCGCTCCTGGAGAAAGAGCTCGATGGCCTCCTTGCGGTTGTTGGCCAGGTTGGAGAGCTCCCTGATCACGGCGCCCCGGATGTATGTCTGATAGTACTTGACGAAGCTTCCGGCCACGAGCGGCACGGGGATCAGCGCCACCAGCACCGTGATGACGATGATCTTCTGCTTGAGGGCGGAGTAGTAGCCCTGGGTGTGGCTCGGCTCCCTCAACACGCCCTTTTCGACCGCGGTCCGCGCCATATGCCCGCCTATAGGGTCCTGCGCTTGAGGGGCGCCAGCTCCACGCCAAGGATGTCCAGTTTGGATCTCAGCTCGGCCATGCCCAGCCCGCTCTCCTGGGCCACCGCGGCCAGGTCGCCACTGCTCCGGGAGAGGAGCAGCTTCAGGTACTCCGCCTCGAACACATCCTCGAACGCCGCCGTGGCCTTGGAGCGGGCCTCGGCGAGAGGCTGGCCGAACAGCGCGGCGTCGGGCGAGTACATGGCCGAGCTCAGGTAATCGGGCGGGAAGAGGTCCTCCATGCGCAGCTCGTTGGCCGGGCTCAGGACGACGGCCCTCTCGATGACGTTCTTGAGCTCGCGGACGTTGCCGGGCCATTCCTGATTGAGCAGCCACTCCAGGGCTCGCGCCGAGATGTCCATTTGGGGCCGGCGGTAGCGGGCACAGAAATGGCGCACGAAGTGATGGGTGAGCAGCGGGATGTCTTCCTTGCGGGCGCGCAGGGGAGGCAGCACCAGGTGGATCGTGTTGAGCCGGAAGAAGAGGTCCTGCGACAGCCTGCCCGAGCGCATCAGCGACGCCGGGCTCTCCGTCGTCGAGGCGATGACGCGGCAGTCCGCGGCCACCACCTCGCCGCCCGCCTGCTCGTAGCTGCCCTCCTCGAGGATGCGCACCAGCCGGCCCTGGACCGGAAGGGGCAGCAGCCCCACCTCGGCGATGTAGAGCGTGCCTCCGGCCGCCTGGGCCACGAGGCCGCGCTGGGCGCCTTCGGGGGAGCCAAAGAGGGCCGCCTCGATGGCCGCATCCGTCAGCCCCCCGCAGAAGAAGCTCAGGAGCGGCTGCTGCGACCGGTCGCTCTCGTTGTGGATGACGCGGGCCACCAGCTCCTTGCCGGTGCCGATCTCGCCCTCGATGAGCACCGGGACGGCCACGACCGCCACCCGCCGGATCTCCTTGCCCATGCGCCGGAGCTGCTCGCTCGACCCCAGGAGGTAGTCGGAGTGCAGCCGCTCCTCGACCTGCTCGCGCAGCGCGCGGTTCTCCCGCTCCAGGCGCCGCACGCGGATGGCCCGGTCGATGGCCATGAGGATCTCGTCGGCGTCGAAGGGCTTGGTGACGTAGTCCACGGCCCCTTCCTTCATCGCCTCGACGGCCGACCTGATCGTCCCGTAGGCGGTCACGATGATGACCGCGCAGGGGCGCTCCAGCTCCTTGATCTTGCCCAGGACCTGCATCCCGTCCATCTCGGGCATCTTCAAGTCGAGCAGGGCCAGGTCATAGTCACGATGAGCCAGCCGGGCCAGGGCCTCGAGCGGGCTCTGGACCGTCTCGACCTCGTAGGCGCTGTGCTCCCGGATGATGCGGGCGAGCAGCTCGAGGATATAGGCCTCGTCGTCGACGACTAGGATTCGCTCCGCCATCTCATGCCCCCCCTGCCCTGTCGGCGGCCTGCCCGGTGTTGGCCGCGAGGCGAATGGTGAACGTCGTGCCGCTGCGCCCCCAGACGTCGCGGGTGCGGCTGTCGCAGTCGATGGTCCCGCCGTACTTCGACACCAGGCCGTAGGTGACCGAGAGGCCGAGGCCGGTGCCCTCACCTACTCGCTTGGTGGTGAAGAAGGGGTCATAGATCCGCTTTCGGTTCTCCTCGGGGATGCCGCAGCCGTTGTCGGTGACCTCGACGGCGACGACATCCGGCCCGTCGCCGTAGCTGCGCAGCCGCAGCAGGCCCCCTTCCCCCGTCGCCGCCACGGCGTTGTTGACCAGGTTCATGATGATCTGCTGCATCTCCCCGGCATCCACCGCGACGGCAGGCAGGCCGCTGCCGAGATCCTTCTCGACCCTGATGCGCTTGGCGGCGATGGCACTCGAAGCCACGGCCAGGGAGACCTCGATGTCGCGGTTGACATCGGTGCCCGCGGCGGCCTGGGGGTCGGTCTCCGCCACGCGGCCGAACTTGAGCAGGCCCTCCACGATGGTCTTGCAGCGCTGCCCCTGCTCGTGGATTATCGCCAGGTCATGGGCCTCCTGGCTGCCGGGGGCGGCCTTCTCCCGGAGCAAGGCGCTGAAGCCCATGATCGCCCCGAGGGGGTTGTTGATCTCGTGGGCCACGCCCGCGGCCAGCAGCCCGATGGAGGCCAGCTTCTCGGTGCGGTACATGAGCTCCTCGCTCTGGCGGTGCTGGGTGATGTCGCGCAGGATGCCCAGCACGGAGGGCGTGTCGGTCCGCAACGACTTCAGGTGGATGCTGAACCAGCAGCGGCGGTCGGCGATCTCCAGTCCCTCTTTGACGTTGATGCCCTCGACCCCCTCGAGGGCCCGGGCGATCAGCCCGCGCAGCTTCTGGGAGCTTTCGGCGCTGAAGTGCTCCTCCAGGAAGAGGCCCAGGCAGCGCTCCGGCCGGTCGCAGCCGAGGAAGCGCGCCCCGTGGCGGTTGATGGACAGGTAGCGCCCCTCCCCGTCCACGGTGAAGATGATGTCGTCGGCGTTCTCGATCAGCGAGCGGTAGCGCTCCTCGGAGCGGCTGAGCTTCTCCGTGCGGCGCCCGACCTCACGTTGCAGGTGGCCGCTCCACCGGCGTTCGGAGACGAATATGTAGCCCGCCCCCGCGACGATCACCAGGATCACCACGGCCTGCATCTGCAAGGAGAGCAGCCACACCCCGGCGACGGCCTCCTCGGCCTCGGTGACGGGGGCGACCACGGCGACCGACCACAGCTCGCTGCCGTTGCCCCCCCGCAGGCGCACGGGGCTGTAGGCGATCAGCTTCTGGATGTGCCCCACCACGCTGGCATGCCAGCCCGAGTCATAGGAGGCACAGCCTTCGCCGCCGGCGGCCATCGCCTCGCGCTGGATGCGGTTGATCTTCTCGAAGGAGATGTCCGGGGCCCGCTGCATCCGTACCCGCGCCGCGTTCTGCCCCACGAAGGACTCCTCCGGGTGCGCCAGAAAGGTGCCGCCCTCGTCGATCACCCAGGCGTAGCCGCTCCCCCCGGACCTGATGCCTCCGGTGTATGCCGCCGCCATGGCGTAGCGATCGAGGAGGAAGCTTACGGCGCCCACCGGCTTTCCCGCTCTGCCGAAGACCGGCGAGCTGACCCTCAGCATCTGCCCGCGACTGCCCGAGGCCTTCTGCTCCAGATAGAGCGCGCCCATCGAGGGAGGCCTGTCGGCCCACCAGCCCGCGGTCTCCGGCGGCGCCGCCACCGCCCGGACCTCCGCCTCCCCCCCCTGGGACAGGCCGTAGCCGCGGCCACTCGCCCTCTCGAAGAGCTCGACGCGGGACACCCCGCGGTCCGCCACGGCACCCATGACCACCTCGAACTGCTCCGCCCAGCGCCCGTCCTGCGGCCGCTGCAGGGCCGGGGAGTAAGCCAGGCTCGTCAGCTCCCGGCCGAGAAAATCCCAGTTCTGCGTCAGCATCCCGGCTGCGTATCTGGCCAGCACCAACTGCTGGGCATTGAACTCCTGGGCGGCCAGCTCGTGCATGCGCCTGGCCTGCTGGCGGCCCAGCACCAGCACCCCGGCCACCAGCAGCGCCGTGACCAGCACGACCAAGGGGCGACTTGCTCCGGCTCCACGTGGCGTCACATCGCTCACGATACCTGTTGGCCCCTCGAGAAGCGGATCCCGAGGTCGCGCATCTTCTGCCGCAGGGAACGGGCGCTTATCCGAAGCAGGTGAGCGGCGTCATCCCGGCGCCCCGCGGTGTGCGTCAGGGCGTCGATGATCGCGCGGCGCTCGGCCTCGGTGCGCACCTCCTCGAGGCTCCTTGGCGGACCGGCCTCCTCTTCCGCCGGCGCCCGGGAGCTGCCGAAGCCGTAGGTGTCGCCGCCGAAGTCCGCCGGGAAGTCCCGCGCGCTGACCTGCCGCCCGGGGCACATGATCAGGGCGCGCTCGACGAAGTTCTTGAGCTGCCGCACGTTTCCGGGCCAGTCGTAGTTTACCAGCAGCTCGACGGCCTTGGGATGAAAAGACACCTGGGCGCGCTCGTGCTTCTCGGCGAACTGGGAGCTGAAGTAGTCGATGAGCCCGGGGATGGCCACCCGCCTCTGCCGCAGCGGCGGCACGAGGAGCGGGACCACCCGCAGGCGGTAATAGAGATCGCGGCGGAAGCGGCCCTCCGCGACCCTGGCGGCCAGGTCGGCGTTCGTGGCGGTGACGATCCGCGCATCGCTGGCCACCAGCTGCTCACCCCCGAGGCGCCGGAAGCGGCCGTCCTCCAGCACGCGCAGGAAATCGACCTGGTTGGGCAGCAAGATGTCCGAGACCTCATCCAGGAAGAGTGTGCCCTGCGCGGCCAGCTCGAAGCAGCCCCGCACCTGGCGCGACGCCCCCGTAAAGGAGCCAGGCTCGTGGCCGAAGAGCTTGTCGGCAAAGAGGTCGCCGGTGAGAGTGCCGCAGTTCACCGCTACGAAGGGCCTGTCATGGCGGTCACTCCGCTGGTGGATGATCCGGGCAAGCAGCTCTTTGCCGGTGCCGGTCTCCCCCTGAATGAGGACGGGGACGTCGAAGCGGGCCACCTTCGAGATCAGGGCCATGATCGCCTTCATCTGATCCGACACGACGACCAGCTCCGACACGACCTCGGCCAATGCTCGTTGCATTCGCCTCCCTTGGATCTCTTGACTAACGATATGGCATTGCTTTGCCCCGGCGCCTCGGGGCCATCATCGCAAGATGCTTATTAAAAATCAAGGCAAGTGTTCCCAGGAGCCCCTTTTCTGCCCCCCAAGCGGCACGGGTGTGCCGGTCGGCTCCGGCAGCCCGGCGCCTACCCCGCGGCCAGGTAGCCCCGCCGCAAGGCGTCATTTACCTCCAGGACCTCATGGGCGAAGGTGCGCAGCTCATCGCGGACCAGCGGCAGGTCGGCGACCTGCTCCTGAACCGTCACGATCGCCCCGGCCGGGACCAACAGGCCCGAGGGCAGATCCACGCCCTGCACCAGGGCCCGGTGAGAGATGAAGCAGCCCGCGCCGAGCCGCACCTTGAGCAGGATGCTGCCGAAGCCCACGAAGCAGCCCTCGGCCAGCTCGCAGGGGCCGTGGACGATGGCCCCGTGGGCGACGGAGCAGCGGGGGCCGATGCTGATCGAGGTGCCCAGCAGGGCGTGCATGATGACGCCGTCCTGGATGTTGCAGCCCTCCCCGATGACGATGGGGGCCCCCTCGTCGGCCCGGAGCACGACCCCCGGCAGCACGGCCACACCCGCGGCCACCCTCACGTCGCCGATGAGGACGGCCGTGGAGTCCACGTAGGCCGTGGGGTCGATGCTGGGCCTGGCCTGGGCCTGGTTCCAATTGGTGATCGGGGCTGCACGTGCCATAAGTCCCTCCCTTTCCTTATCTTGCCGCAGGAGAGAGGGCGCCCCCTCTCCCCTGCGGCGTCAGCTTACTTTGGCGCCAAGACCGGCATCCCCATCAGGGGCCAGATCACATAGGCGAACAGCCCCAGGATAGCCATGAGGACGAGGCTGGGCACCCAACCGTAGGTGAAGAACTCACCCGGGGTGAACTGCTTGCTCTCGTAGGCGATGGCGTTGGGGGCCGCACCTATCAGCAGGTTGAAGGGCATGCCCGCCGTGCACAGCGAGACGAAGAGGATGACGTGCGGGGACACACCCAGGTACCTGGCGATGACCAATGACACGGGCAGCGAGATGGCGATGGCCGCCACGTTCATGATGAAGTTGGTCATCACCAGGACGAAGAAGCCGATGCCCAGGACGAAGACCAGCCAGTGGGCGTTGAGGAAGGCCGTCAGCCAGTGGATGGCCAGCCACTCGGCCGCCCCGGTCTGCCAGAGGCAGAAGCCGATCGACATGGCCCCGCCGAAGAGCAGGAGGATGTTCCAGGGGATGGCCTCGAGGTCCTCCACTGTGAGCGTGCGGGTCAGGAAGAAGGCCACGGTGCCGATGAGCATGATGGCGGTGCGGTCAAGCTTCTTGAGGATGGGCACCGAGGGGCCCAGGAAGGACTTGGCCATGAACAGCCCGACGATGACCAGCATGGTGACGATGACGAACTTCTCCTTGCCGTTCATCGGCCCGAGCTGCTTGGTCAGCTCCTTGGCCTTCTCGCGCAGGCCGGGGATGCGGTCCCGTTCGGGCTTGAAGAAGGTTATGATCACGAGCCAGATGACGAGGACCATCAGCCAGCCCACGGGGAAGAGGTACCAGGTCAGCTCGAAGAAGCCGATTTCGTTGCCGGTGAACTCCTTGAACATGCCTAGCGCGGCCACGCCCCGAGCGGAGCCGAGCAGCGTGATGATTGAGCCCGCCCCCGCCGACCAGGCCATGCCGATGAAGAGCCCCTTGCCGAAGCGGGTCGGCTTGTCCGAATCGGTGTAGAGGGAAT
>Ga0315282_10009603_pt1 | contig 15355 bp, 20 predicted proteins | sample YL17G07_20_MG_FD_203693 | JGI IMG/M metagenome (GOLD analysis project Ga0315282, IMG submission 203693) | Sediment microbial communities from Yellowstone Lake, YNP, Wyoming, USA - YL17G07_20 | ecosystem: Environmental > Aquatic > Freshwater > Lake > Sediment | place: USA: Wyoming | collected... | reverse complement strand
TGCCTCGTGAATTGAGACTTCGGTAAAACCGGTAATACTCAGGGCGTCCTCGGCGTCGGTCTTGGAGAGTTGGGAAACTTCGGTCTTCAAAGTGGAAAGCAGATCTAGTAATTCCTTCTTTCTTTCGTCATTTAAAGATTTGGCCCTTTTGATCCTCGCTTCAATTTGGGTAATTGTCTCCTCGACCATATTTTCATCCTTTGCTCCGTTTTAGTTGACTCTCTTGCAATGATTTTGTCATCGTAACCTCCCGCCGATTTAATCGGCTACCCCATGCTCCCATAGCCTACTTCAATATAACAAGTAGAGTGTTTCCGATAACCCAAACCACCTGTCTACCACAGGTAGATTGGCAACATAGGGGAGCAGGGGGTTTCTGTTCCCCCTATGTCGTGATCAGAATAACGCCCCTCTGCTTAGCCCCATGGATTGATATCAGGGACTATTCAACCTTTTCAGACAATATCAACGTCTCTCGTTTAAGAGGAGACGGGACGTAGACCAGGTCGACTTCTATCTTTCCCAGGGCCTTTCCCGTGACAGCCATCTTGGGGATCGTGACCTCCAAATTCCCTTCGGTAATACCTTCAGGCGGAAGAGCCTTCCAAAACGGATAAACCTTATCAACTTTCTCTCCAGGTTTAAAAGGGATTGGCTTCCCAGCTTCATCCAGGTACTCGAAGGTGACCGCCTGGATATCCAGAATATCCCTCGATTTATTGGTGATCTTAATGTTACCCCTGAGGGTCGGCGTCTCGACGATCTCTTTAGAAGCTGTGTCTACGACCGTAAGGACTTTAAGGTCGCTAAGTTCCACAAAAAAATTCTGGCCTTTAAGCTCAGACTTCTGGGGAGCCAAGTTCTTTGTGATTTGCTCCTGTTTGGGACCCTCCACCTTCTTCTCCTCCTTAGTACAACCAAAAAACCCAATTACCAGACTTAAAGCTATGAATACGAAGATCTTTATGAAATGCATACGATGTCCCCCTTTCTTGGGTAGTAAAAGTTAAAAGGAATATTAGACACTTAGACCCTGCACCTCTTTATAGATCCCAAACCTCCTTTCTTTTTTTGCCAGCTTTCGGTGGATACAGGTAAGCGACTCGCTTTTGGTAGATCCTGGTAAGAGATTCTCCGAGGCTTGATAAAAAAACCCGCAAAGAAGCTGTTTGGAGTTCTTTGCGGGTTTCTATTACGTCCTAAAAAGGACTCTTTGCAACTGGATTTAATTTTATTAGATACTATTCTCCGCTAAATGTCAAGATAAATCGTAAGGATTATCACTTGAAATGTTGTATGGTGGGAGGAAACTTAAGGCTAACGACTTCAGGGAGAAGTCACCATCACACTTGACAATGTCCGCATAGTCAAATCCTGACTTCCACATATTACGCCTCTTACGCCTCTTGTTGACAACCACTGTTGAGAGACTGTCTGGTAACATTAAAGCGATTTTACATATTTTCCCAAACCCTCAATATCGAATCTCACGAGTTTCCCAATTCTCTTTGGCTTTACAGGGAATGGTTTTTTACGAAAATGCTGCAGAATGCCCCGCCCTGTGGGCGGGCAGCTTCACTACTCCGAGCGGTCATGTTGTAAATTGTCCGAGGCGAAAGTCCCAAATAAGACGCTGTCTCCTTGACCCTCAATAAACGCTTTCCTGCTTCTCTTCAGGGCAAGTAGGTAATTGCCTCAATCTCTCCTTCCATCGGATGATGCTTTTCGTAGAATCTCCTGTATTCCTCAAGCGAGCTATACGGCCCATGAATCCCGGTGACTTTTTTATACGGAGTTCCGTAATCCATAATGAAGAGCTTGCCATCTTTTCTAAAAGAACAGACGTAATGATTAAAACCATAGGGTCGGATGATGAGGATCACAATCTGAGCCTTATAGGAAGGATTAATCCGATTGAGGGTCTCTTTTGAAAACATGGCAGCATCAATGTAGATTCCCGATTCAAGCTGAAAGGTCTCCCTGGGAGTTCTTGGGACAGGTAATGTCCTTTCAAATTTTTCATATCTTTCCTTATCAAAGGAAAAATCATTTTCCATCCATTTTACCAAGTCCTGATAAGATTTCCATCCAGAAACTGTTTCATCATAGGTTTTTTCTGGGGCAGGTTTCACCGTAGGAATTTCCTGCGCTGGTGGCTTCTCAAGAGGAGGTTTTACGTTATCAGTTTTCCCAGAAGCAGTTTTTTCTGGAGTAGCTTTCTCTGGAATTGTTTTCACTGGGGCAGTTTTTTCTTGAGCGGTTCTCTCCGAAGCGGTCTTTTGCGGGATAGTTTTTTCTGGAGGAGTTTCCCTCGGATATACTTGTACTTTGGCAGGAGCACAGGCAAGCGGGGAAAGTAGGTAAAAAAGCAATACCAACAGACTAATCCCGAGATAGTGTTCATGCCTTTTCATTCAGCTACCTTCTAATCTTTACTCGGAGGCTTGCAAACCTTGCACGGAGCATACCCTGCTTTAACAGCCTCCTGAGCGGTCTTAAACGTTACGAGATTTTTGGATGAAATTTTCTTCGCCCATTTGCATTCAGGGTAATGATATTTGCTTGAATTCTTAGAACCGGCATATTTGAAGTCTGCTGCAAGAGATAGGAAGACGATGGAGAAAATGGTCAAAATAATGATAGGAACCAAGACTCTAAATTTCTTCATCTCGGATACCTCCTCTTACGCAAACGGTTCCAAAATCAATCTCCACAAAGCTCTGCAACAAGACTTCTTATCCCTGCCAATAGTGACCCTCATACGATGGATCAACGAGTTAGGGGTTCACCCCCTTTCGGTTTGATTTCCTGATAGATACATGAGAAAATGTATCTATGGTAGGTGCATTGTGGATGTAAAAGTTGGAGATATCTATATTCGGCATAAAGACGGAAAGATTTGCAGGGTAAAGAGCATTGATCATACAATGGTTGTCCTCGAATCATATAAGGATGAAACCCGGCTAATCCTGACCGATATTTTCAGTCTGGAAAAAGGATATAGCAAGAAAAAACCCGAACCCCTTCAATAATCACCTTAAGATTTTCCTTACATGTTTTCAGCATCGTTTCTTTTAGATCCTTTGAAATTTCGGAACCGAAAAAACCGTCCCAACCCCAGGGTGCGAGTGAGGAAACGCTTTAGACAGCTCTCACCTATTCTGGATCTCTATCGGCCTTTCTGCTAATCCACAGTAACCATTCTCACCACCGGGTGGATCTACGGGTTTTCGCCATGCCATACATTTTAATCCTTCGCATGTCAATTCTCGATTTATTTTCCCGGCTTCTGCCCATGCAGTGCGTGAAAATTTAAAGGGACAATACATTTGTTTTGCCTCCTTATCATGGACTAACATAATTTCTCCTCCTTCCAGCCAAAGGCCATCAAAGGTTAATCGGTTTCATCGCCTTTCCCATTATTTGCATAACCAACAAAACGGAAATCTTCTCCATCTCAGTAGCCTCCCTTATTCATCTCCGTTTTTCCTTTTTTCCGACCCTCTGAACACTCATCATTTAAATCGAACAAAAACCCCATCTCTTTCTTAGAAATGGGGTCTATATTCATCTGGCAACCATATCCACCCTAATATGGTTTAAGGTTAGTGAAAGAGGAGCCTAAGTTCGGATAAAGCCTATCAGAGATGTTTGAGGAAGTCAACGATGATGTTTGGAGAGTACGAGTAGTTTTCTTTAAATGTATCAGGACGTTTAGCTCCCGCCCTGCCCTTTTCATTTATTCCTTAAACCACCATCTGCAAAGCCTTATGGTGATCCCGGGCATTCTTCATTGAGGTCTCCTGCCTCTTAGCTTGCCAAAAGGAACAAAAGAAGTAGCAAAAAGAATCAATGCGAGGGTAGTAGCACATGCGGAAATGGGCGATGCAAAGAATATTGAAAAACTTCCTTTCGAAAGAAGAAGTGATTGACGAAGATTCTGTTCGAAGATCGAGCCAAGAATAAACGTAAGGATGAGCGGTGCAGGATCATATCCAAATTTTCTAAATAGATAACCAACGACCCCAAAAATAAACATTACAAGAACGTCAAAGATACTATTGTTGAGGCTATAAGATCCTATTATGCAAAAAAGTAAAATTAGCGGGAATAGGATTCGGTAAGGAATCTTCAAAACTTTTACCCAAAGGGGAATAAGTGGAAGATTAAGTACTAAAAGCATCACATTCCCGATATACATACTGCTGACAACACCCCAAAATAGTTCAGGATGGTCTTTCAGAAGCAGGGGCCCCGGGCGCATTCCGTGGATTAAGAGTGCCCCAAAAAGCAGGGCCATCGTCACATTGGTAGGAATTCCTAACGTGAAAAGCGGGATGAATGCTCCCGAGCTTGCAGAATTATTTGCAGATTCTGGTCCTGCAACACCTTGAATCGCCCCTTTCCCAAACTCTTCAGGGTTTTTAGATAGTCTTTTTTCAAGTCCATATGATACAAACGTCGCAATAATTGCACCACCACCGGGCAATATGCCCAAAAAGAACCCAACCAGTGTCCCCCGGAGAATCGCCCATTTCGATTGCATCCAATCCAGCGCGGAGGGCAGCAGGTTCTTTATTTTGGTTTTTAGAATTTCCCGTGTCGCAGGTGCCTCAATGTTTATCAAGACCTCAGAAATTCCGAACAAGCCTACGACTAACGGAACCATCCCGATTCCATCCCAGAGTTGAAGGATGTCAAAGGTCATTCTCGGTGACGCATTGATAGGGTCAAGACCGACAGAACTGAGAATCAGGCCAAACGCTCCCATCATATAGGCCTTTAATTTAGAACCCTGCGATAAAAAAGTTATTATCGTCAGCCCAAGAAGGATTACCGAAAAATATTCAGGAGGACCAAATTTTAACGCAAAATCTGCTAGGGGCGAAGAGAAAATCATTAGTCCTACTATCCCCAATGTCCCCGCGATAAAAGAACCAAACGCGGCAATGCCCAAGGCCGGGCCGGCTCTCCCTTTTTTAGCCATTTCATAACCATCCAGGCAGGTAACAACAGAGGTGGCCTCCCCGGGAATATTGATCAGGATGGATGTAGTTGATCCTCCATACTGGGAACCATAATAAATTCCGGCAAGCATGATAATGGCAGAAATTGGCGACATTCGAAAAGTTACAGGCAGAAGGATTGACATTGCTCCCGGGGCACCAATTCCAGGGAGAACTCCAACTAAGGTGCCCATCAAGACCCCAAGAAAACATGCCAGAATATTAGAAGGCTGGAGACCCAAAGAAAAACCGTAAAGTAGATTATTGAGAATATCCAATCGTCAAATCTCCATAAGTTAGTTCCGTCTAAAAGCCAAAGATTCCCGCCGGCAACTGAACTTTCAACCAAACGTAGAAAATGATATAGGAGGCAAATACAGTCCCTGTGATACCCACCACCTGAATCCAAAGTTTCGGCCTTCCCATCAGATTAAAAAGGACGATCATCAGCGCTAACGTAGCGATGAGATAACCCAGTGTGGGTAGTAGAATGGCATATATGAAAAGAGCGGCTAAAGCCAGGATGACCTTTGGCCACTGCATTCCGCCCCAAAGCTTAGCCATACTGACTTTCCCTTGTTTTTTAACGGCACTCGTGATGATGAGGAAAATTGTGAGAATACCCAGAATAAGCCCGGACCAGAAAGGAAGGAATCCGGAGCCAGGGGATCGGAAGGTCCCTATTCCCATCGAAAAGGATTTGTAACAAACGAAAAAAGAGATCGCGAGCCAAAAAAGGCCGCTCCCCACGTCACGTATGTTCATAAATCTTGAAACGCTACTTTTTTCAATATTCGCTTATTAAATTATTTTCCAACATAAAGCCCTAATTCTTTTAAAATTGGGACACCAGCCTCTTCAAGCTTTCTATTCGCCTCCTTCAAGAATTCGGGCCCCCCGTATTTTGGCTCTTCACCCAAACTCTCTATTTTTTTCTCAAATTCCGGATCTTGAAAAATCTTCTTGAAAACTTCAATGAGGGTCTTTTTAACATTCTCGGGTGTGTCCTTATGAGCATACAGTCCAACGAGGACAGAAAATTTGGTTGCCTCTGGAAAGCCAAGCTCGGTCGCGCTTGGAACGTTAGATGGGTCTTTAAATCTCCGATCGTTGAAAAAAATGAGATACCTAATTTTTCCGGCCGTGACTTGGTCTTTATTGGTTCCATACGTTCCGCAAGATGCGTCGACATGACCGCCTAAGAGTTGGGCTAATTTCTCCGCACCACCCCCTCGGCTGGGGATGTCAATCCCCTCGATACCCGCTTTCCTAAATATCAACAATGCGCTCATATGTTCAGTGGTCCCACGCCCCGTATGGTTCCACCTGAGTTTGCCGGGGTTTTTCTTGCCATACTCCAGTAGGTCGTTGAAAGTCTTCCAAGGGGAATCATTCTTTACAAACATTCCCAATTTGAATTGAAACATATTCCCTATTGGAACAAGATCATTCGGATCAAATGGCGCTTTTTGTGTTTTTGCTGTGGTTCCAAAGAATGAGTTAAACGTCACTAGAAGCTTATATCCATCAGGCTTCGAGGCGATAACCTCGGCAGCAGCTAAACTCCCGCCGGCGCCCGGTTTATTCACCACAACAAAGGGTTGTCCTAATTGCTTCTGGGCCATCTCCGCGGCCACCCTTGACATAAGATCGGTAGAAGTCCCGGGTGAAAGGGAGCAGATTAAATCAACTGGCCTCGTCGGATATTCCTTTGCGTCTGAATATGTCACAAATGCTCCAGAAGAAAAAACAATCAAGAAAACAAGAATCGAAACTCTTTTGCCCATAAGATTTTGCCTCCTTTTGCATTATCTTAAGAAATGTTGCTAATTCTCTTAAAGAGAAAATATGGACTTTTCCAGAAGTTCTTGAAGGATCTAATTTTTCCGCCAGCCTTTGTGGCACGCGAATACGCCCTGACCCATCATAGAGGGTCAGGCCTTTTTAACTCGAAGATATCCCTGTCACTTACCCGGCAAAAGAGCTGTCCTCCGAGCCTGCCGATAACCTTCAATTTTGAGACATCGATTTGATCCCCTAACCATAATTCATCTCTTACATGGACAACCAACACCTCCCCTATAATCATATGGGCAGGAGCTTTTCCGAATTCGAGGATTTGTATCAACTTACATTCCATATTCACAAGCGATTCGGCGACTCTCGGTGCGTTGATGCGATCACTTTTTGCCGGTGTTAGACCGACCTCCTTAAATTCATCTACATGACTGGGATACTCCGCCGAAGCTTGGTTCATCGCCTCAGCCAAGCTTTCATCTACAAGATTAATCACAAACTCTTTTGTGTCCTCGATGTTCTTGAGCGTATCCTTTTTCTGTCCGTCCCGCTTTCGTGACACCTGAAAGCAAACGAGCGCGGGGTTCATGCTCACCGGAGTAAAGCAACTGAAGGGTGCAAGATTAAATACCCCGTCTTTACCAACCGTGGATACAAAGGCAATGGGGCGTGGCACGACTGCACTCATGAGGAGTTCGTGAGAAGCTCTTCTGTCCAGATCGGTAGGATAGATTTTCATCGGGAAAAACCTCTAATATTATTTCATAACGCTATGAAATAAAAATCGAACTTGTTTTTACAATTTGTGTCAACCTTTGTCAAGTATTGCAAAAGACTTCGGGAGATTAGAAAAATTAATTTGGTTAAATCTTATTTTTCATCATGCAGTGCCTTGACAATTTGAAACATACCCCTTTACAAAGGGGAAATGAGTCATTCTTACAAGGAGGTGCCGTTATGGTAAGTCCAACTGAGGCACTATTGAACTTCGTGGCGCAAGTGAGATTCGAGGATCTGCCCAAAGGGGTTGTAAACCAAACAAAATTGCTTATATTAGATTCGGTAGGCATTTCGGTCGCTGCGATCAAAACTCAAAAAGGTACGTACGGAATAGAATTGGCAAGGAGATTCGGCGGCCCCCCAGAGGCAGGCGTATTGGGAACAAGGGACCGGGTTTCCGCAACTGCAGCTGCCTTCGCCAATGGCGAATTAATGAACGCTCTGGACTGGGATGCTTTTCCTTTCCCCACCCATTCTCCCCCTATCGTCATCCCTTCTCAGCTCACGCTTGGGGAGGCTTCCGGTGCCTCTGGAAAGCAAATGATTCTTGCTGCCGCCGTAGGATTCGAGCTATCAAGAAGGTTGGGGATAGCCATCAGGGGTCAGCGGCTCGTTTTCGACAGAGAAGAGGGGTCAGAGGTAGGAAAGATTGCTGGCACAAAGTATGCCGTATCTGCCATTGCATGTCCTGTCATTGCAGCTGCTGCAGGAGCAGCAAAATTTAAAAACTTTGACAGAGAAAAGCTATCCAATGTGGTCGGCTTAGCTGCCCACTTTAGTCCTTTTCCTCAGGCCAAGTGGAAGAAAGAACCTATCGGGGCGATGACTAAATACATATGTTGTGGATGGGCCTCTTTAGCAGTTGCTGCAGCAACACAGTTGGCTGACATGGGATACACGGCTGACACAACGGTACTGGATGGAGACCTTGGTTATTGGAGGTGTTTTGGTGGGGACAAATGGGATCCAGACGCTCTGATTGAAGGGCTGGGTCAAGAATGGAGATTTCCACCGCTTGTCGAATATAAGCCTTATCCTTGCTGTGCCTTTTACGCGGTTTTCTTAGATTGCTTCAATAAAATTGCCGAAGATAACAACCTTAACCCCGAGGATATCCAAGAAGTTAGAATTAAGAGCGGACCTTGGCCTGTTCCACCTCCTTCATGGGGAAAAGTGAAATCACACATTCATGCTCAGTTTCATCCACAGTATCTGATTGCGTGCTCTGCTTTCAGGATCAGCCGTGCAGACTGGCAGGATGAGGAAACGATGAGGAATCCAGAGATAGAGAAGTTTATGGACAGGGTCTCTCTTAAACTTGACCCTCATCCAGATTCCAAGAAAGTAGCTGACAGAGAACCCGGGGCCAACATGACGATTGTTGAGGTTCTTGCCAAAGGCCGAACGTTTAGGGAAGAAGGTAAGTATACTAAACTTGCTTCAACTCGGGCCTTATCTCACCTGACCCCCGACGACCTGGTAAAAAAATTTAGGTCTAATGCTTCTAAAGTTCTGCCTAAAGATAAAACAGAAAAGGCCATAACGAATTTGCTTGAGCTTGAAAACGTTGAAGTTATTTCAGAAGTGTTGAAGCAGGTTACGCTATAGGTAGATACGACAAAACATCAAGAGAGTTTAGAGATAAAATTTGCGAAGGAGAAGAACATGGGGTACTCGCTTTTCGACGAGACGATGGTGGACATGACTTGGCCTGATATCGAGAAGGCAATAAAAGAAGAAGCAATCGTGCTTCTTCCGACGGGGGTGATCGAGGAACACGGGCCCCACATGGGCTTGGCTGTGGATATCTACCTTGCTTATCTCTTGAGTAAATTTACAAAACATGAACTTGAGGCTAAAGGGATAAAAACATTAATTGCTCCACCTTATTATTGGGGGATCAACAATGCGACTGGTTCTTTCCCGGGCTCGTTTACAGTTAGGAAAGAAACGATGAAAGCAATGCTCCATGATATTCTGGCTTCCCTGCACCGCTGGGGCTTCAGCCATATATTCAATGTGAATTGGCATAATGATCAAGAACACGATACTACCATTTTGGAGTCATTTAAAGAAGCACGCGTCGATATCGGCGTTAGAGGTTATTGCCTAGTCCAGGATTGGAATGCTAAACGTTTGGGGCTTACTGGCAAAGAGGTTTATGTTCTTATAGAAAAAAGTCCTCCAGCTTCCGAGCCCCCTCCAAAATACCTTGATATCCATGCTGGCGAAAAGGAGACAGGTTTAATGGCGAATTACTTCCCTGACCAGGTTAATGGAGAAATGGCCAGAACCCTCAAAAGTACTGATTTTACTTCCAAACACTTAATGAGATTTCGATTAGGGTGGAGTGATACAAAAAAATTAACTCCCCTTGGTTACTTTGGCAATCCGGCGGGCTTTGACAAGCAGGGTTCTAAGATTTTCATTGAGGCTCGTGCCAGAGGATTGGCTAATTTAATTGACAGCTTCCTAAAAGGAACTTATACACCTCCAGATTTGACCAAAGCATAATCTCACTCTTCGTTTGAATTGGCACGAAATAGAAAAGGGTTCTCGATTAAGAAAGAGAATTCCACGAATAAGTTACGAGATCATCCGGGCAGGTCGGTGAAGCTATCAGTTAGTGCACAACCCTGCAAAACCAAAAATTGGCCTACGTTTTATCTAAATTATTGGCTGGGGTGGGAGGATTCGAACCTCCGAGTCCAGGTTCCAAAGACCTGTGTCTTACCGCTTGACGACACCCCAATCCTTAACCATAAATCCGAAACTCGAAACTCTAAATCCGAAACAAATTCTTCACTTCCTATTTAAATGACGGCTCGTAAGAGTTCTATCAATCTGCCACTCCTGTAAAAACAGAGCCCAAGGGCGTTTCATTCACTGGATTCCCGTTTTCCCGGGAATGACAAAATGGGCTGCCGTTAGGTGGCGGTGCTGTGGGCTTTGAAAACGGCCCACCCTCTTCTTGACACCAATCTTTTTATTTCTTCGTAAGCCTTTGCCGCAGTTCTCTCTTCCCAGAAAAGTCCGAAAACCGTGGGACCACTTCCAGTCATCAAAGCACCCATTGCCCCGGCGGAGAAAAGCATTTTCTTCATGACGTCAATCTGAGGATATTCTTTCGAAACCACTGTTTCCAGATGGTTGAAAAGAATTTGCGAAACTCTCTTAGGCGTCTTCAAAAACTTATCGAGATTAATATGAAATTGTTGATTTGTCAATCCTTTGGCTTTCCGGGTTAAAGGCTGAAGCTTGCCTTTCGACAAGCCCTTCGGCCACGAGCTCAGGGCCGAGTGGCTCAAGGCCCCGAGTGCAGTCGAGGGGCTCGGAGTGGAGGCTGAAACGCGCTTATCGAAATTTTGGTAGGCCCACCGCGTTGAAACCTCGAAATTTGGATAAATGAGAACAACCCACAGATCAGGAGCTTCTATCTTCTTCAGCCGTTCGCCAACCCCCGACCCCAATGCAGCGCCTTTTAAAAAGAAAAAGGGAACGTCTGCCCCGATCTCCAGTCCTATTTCCATCAGTTCCTTTCGAGAAAGGTTCATTCCCAATAATTGATTCAATGCCTTTAAGGTAGTGGCAGCATTGCTGCTCCCACCCCCTAAACCAGCCCCGAGAGGAATTCTTTTCTCGATCTCAACTGCGACTCCTCCCTTGTAATCCGATCTCTTCAATATGGACTGAGCCGCCCTGTAGATGAGGTTAGTCCTTCCGACAGGAAGACCAGGATGGTCTGTCGTGATAGAAATTCCTCTCCCCTTTCTTAAAGAGAAATGAAGCGTATCATGGAGGCTGATTTTCTGAAAGATGGTCTTCAGCTCATGGTACCCATCCTCACGCTTCCTCAGGATCTCCAATCTGAGATTAACCTTTGCAGGGGATTCGAGAACAAGGCTCTCTTTCATATGGACCTCATCATAGAAAAATCTCCCCTTTTTTTCAAGCGATCTTTAAAGGAATGAAAGAAGGCTCAATTATTTTGGGTAACCAAAAGATTTGACTTTCACGATTTTTCGTGCTACACGTGAATAAGTGTACATTCTTGAGTATCAGGAGGCTTTGCATGAAACAGAACATTACCCTTGCTTTAGATAAAGAACTGCTTAAAAAGGTAAAGATCGTGGCAGCAAAAAAGGATACTTCGATAACCAAACTGCTTACGAACCAGTTGGTCAGGATTGTCTCTGAAGAGGACCATTATGAATCTTCAAAGAAAAGGGCTTTGGCAAGACTGAGAAAGGGGTTTCATTTGGGGGGCCGGATCCTCGCGAAAAGGGAAGAACTTCATGAACGAAGATAAAATCTTTGTGGATACCAATGTTCTTGTCTACGGGCATGATGCTGACGCGGGGCAGAAACACGAACTTGCACGAAGTATTCTGGCAGAACTTTGGGATCACAGCACGGGAGTCTTGAGTGTCCAGGTCTTACAGGAATTTTATGTCACCATGACTCGGAAGGTATTACATCCGTTACCACCTGACAAGGTTCGGCCTATTATCCAAGATTATTTCAGCTGGCATATAGAAGTGAATGATCCCTTGTCAGTCCTTGTCGCATCTCGAATAGAAGGGAACTACAAAATTTCATTTTGGGATGCCCTCATCGTGACGGCAGCATCAAGAGCAAAGGCGACCAAAATTCTCACAGAAGACCTTCAGGAAGGGCAGATAATAGAGCGAATACTCGTCGAAAATCCGTTCAAGAAAGCTTGAACTAAACCGTCTCCACGCTCTTTACTTCGGGGACCTGTTGCTTCAGGATTCTTTCCACTCCCATCTTTAAAGTCATCTGGGACATCGGACATCCGCCGCAAGCACCGGTTAGTCTCACCTTAACAACTCCGTCCACCACATCAATCAATTCGATATCTCCGCCGTCTGCTCGAAGAGCAGGCCGAATCTTCTCCAGCGCCTTCTCTATATTTTCTCTCATTCCGCAACCTCCTGCATCCCGATTATATTTTCAGATCTACTTTATTCATCATAACACATATTGATAAAGATTAACAAAAAAATCTTGATTTTATTGGCTTTTGAACTTTTTAAGAACTTAAGAGTGAGGGAACTTATAAGGAGGCGGTTTTGCCCTATCGCTTTGGAAGGGAGAAGAAGAAGGAAGGAGGGGGAGGTACAGCCTCAAGGCATCCGGTCTCTCACAAAATTTGACATCCCCTTTACAGGTTGTACTGCTGCTGTCAATGTCACAGTAACCGATTCCCTTCCCGATGCTCAGGCTTTCTGGTTTCCTGAAAAGTGGACACTTTTTCTCCTCGTCTCCCATTCAAGACCTCCATCTCTTTTCACCTGTTCGAAAAAATATGTCCTTAAGGAAACGGGTCTCTCGCAAAAATCGATATCGCCATCACAGGTCGTCTGGTCACAGTCGAGGTCACAATACCCAAGGCCACGACCCATACTCAGGGTTCCCCAACCTCGATAGAACTTACATTGTCTCGAAATCGACACCCGAGCCACCTCCTTAGACCGATTACCCGTAGGTTGGTTTTATCGGGTAGTTTTCTTTCGGCATTTTTTTTCCAAATTATACTGGGTGCATTTTCAATGCCAGAGAGAGCTTCTTTTCTAAAACCCCTTGATTTAAAAAGGTTAATTTAAATTCCCAGATTTTTTGAAAAGGATCTAAAGTGCCTTTTTTTGCCGTGGGAGAATAAAAATTCAGGGGGTGTGCAGGATTAGCGGGAAACCCATTCAGGAATCTTGTAAGAATCCTCAGGTCCGATTTTTTGTGTAAACTTTCCTGACCCATCAGGATCAAGAATCAGATAGTCAATGGGTGGTTCCCTGTCGCTATCGACAGCATAAGCGAAAACTTTCCCATTTCCGCTTATCCTTGCGACATGTCCGCCATTGGGCGTATAAAATTTTTCGACGATCTTCTCCACTCCGTCTATTTGTTTCACCACGACGGAATAAGGGATGAGGCCCTTTAAGTCCGGGATGGGCCATCCCGCTTGATCTACTTCCTGACCCATCACGAGTATCGGTGCGATTAAAACTCCGATGCAAAAGAGAGAGCAAACTATTCTCATCGGCCTTTCACCCGGGTTATTCCTTTAACTCTAAGTATTTCTCAGTGGAACAGGCGGCGGTAGCTCCGTCTCCCACCGCAGTGGCAATTTGACGCACCAACTTCCTCCTGCAATCGCCGGCAGCAAAGATCCCCTTTACAGATGTCTCGCAGTTCCCGTCCGCGAGGATATATCCTTCCTCATCCATCTGGACCAGTCCCCCCAAAAATTGAGTTCGAGGCACAAGTCCTACGAAAAGAAAAACACCCTCTATAGGATGGTCGGTGACCTCCCGGGTTTTTACATTTCTCACGCGGATCGACTTGACGATTGCATCCCCTTTTATCTCCTCTATGACAGAGTTCCAGAGCACCTTGACTTTTGGATTTGCAAAAACCCTCTCCTGATAGATTTTTGTCCCTCGAAAGGCATCCCTTCGATGGACGATGGTCACCTCTTTGACGAACTTCGTGAGATAGAGGGCTTCCGTCAAGGCGGAATCGCCTCCCCCTACGACCACAATCTGGTTATCTCTAAAAAAAGCTCCGTCACACGTCGCACAATAAGAGACCCCCTTCCCCGCAAACTCCTTTTCACCGGGAACCCCTAATTTTCGATACTCTGTTCCGGTGCAAACGATTAGGGCCTGAGAAAGATAGCTTCCCTCTTCCGTTTTCACAATCTTCTTATCCCCTTCCAACTTTACCTCCGCCACACATTCAGGAATCACTTCGAGCCCGAATCGCTTTGTCTGCTCTTCCATCAAACGACTCAACTCGTCTCCGGTAACTCCCTGGGGAAAGCCCGGGTAGTTTTCGATGAGTTCTGTGGTGGTCATCTGGCCTCCCAGGAGACCATTCTCTATAAGAAGAGTCTTGAGCCTGGACCTGGATGTATAGAGACCAGCGGTTAAGCCCGCAGGTCCACCCCCAATGATAATCACATCGTAGATCTTTTTTTCTCCTCCTTGCATCAGATCCTCCTCGTTAAGAATATAAATGCAGAATAGGACATACGTACCTGCTTTGTCAATTCAATCCTGAGGGGCGCCCACCCCGAAGTCGGGTCCAAGTCCTCCAGCCGGCCGGGGAGTCGAAGGGTTGACAATTAGTAATTGTGAAAGATAAATTAAGCACTTATAATTTAGGTTAAAGGAGGAAGATATGGAACGAACATTATCAATCGTAAAGCCGGACGGGGTTCGGAAGCATCTGGTTGGAGAAGTCATCAAACGCTTTGAAGACGCTGGGTTGAAAGTAGTCGCTCTCAAGATGATCTGGATGGACAAGAAAGAGGCAGAGGGATTTTATGCTGTCCATCGGGGCAAAGCCTTCTTTGAGAGCCTGACGACCTTCATGTCTTCCGGACCCGCAGTCGTCATGATTCTCGAAGGAGAAGGGACGATCTCAAAGATACGTGAGTTGATGGGCGCCACCGACCCCAAACAGGCAAAAGAAGGGACTTTGCGGCGTCAGTTCGCTACCAATATCGAAAGAAACGTTGTCCATGGCTCGGATGCACGTGAAACGGCCGCTTTCGAAATAGGATATTTTTTTAATGCCTTGGAGATTTTTCAATATTGAATAACTCTTCCCCTTACTCCAGAGACTGTGTCGCGAGGGGGAAATGGTAAGGATGTCATGCTTCTATGTTGAAAAGCAAGTCTCAATCAGCATGGACCTGGCATTAGATAATGTTTTTAAGGACAGTACCAATCTTTAAAATCAACCTT
>Ga0315282_10009602_pt1 | contig 15356 bp, 10 predicted proteins | sample YL17G07_20_MG_FD_203693 | JGI IMG/M metagenome (GOLD analysis project Ga0315282, IMG submission 203693) | Sediment microbial communities from Yellowstone Lake, YNP, Wyoming, USA - YL17G07_20 | ecosystem: Environmental > Aquatic > Freshwater > Lake > Sediment | place: USA: Wyoming | collected... | reverse complement strand
GCTCTGCCCGTCGCCGCCGGCCAGCCGATAACCGACCGATTGCCTGCGACCTTCGCGGCCGCCCCGACGGAACCCGCCCAACTCCCGGTGCCTGCGACGACCGAGACGCCGTCCGACCCGGTGGAGAGCCCGCTCGTCACAGGTTGGGTGGAGGTCAATGCCGACAGGCTCAACGTGCGCTCCGGCCCCGGGGTGGATTACCCGGCCGTCGGGTCCGTCACAAAGGGCGAGCGCCTGGCGGTGCAGGAGGCCAATCCCGACGGAACGTGGCTGCACGTGGCGCGACACCCCGAGCCGGACGGCTGGGTGGCGGCCAGGTATGTGCATCCGGCGGACTCGCAGGCGGCGGCCGTCCCATCGCAGCCGGCTCCGCCTGTGCAGGTGGCGCAGCAGCCGGCGGCAACGGCAGCGACCCCTACCCCAGCCACACGATCCGGCGGCGTTCATGTCACCTCACCGTCCTACGGGATCGCGGCCCACCTCTTGGGCAGCGACGACGTGCGCCAGGCGGCGCTCGACCGGGTGCAGGAACTCGGCTTTCAGTGGGTGAAGGCGCAGCTGCGCTGGCTGGACTACGAGGGATCGGGCAAGGGCGCCTTCAAGTGGGACTGGCTGGACCCCATCGTCGCCCAGGTGAGCGCCCGCGGCCTGAAGCTGCTGATCTCGGTGGTGGCCGCCCCGGAATGGGCCCGCCCGCAGGGGGACGACTACGGCATCCACGGCGAGCCCGAAAACCCGCAGGATCTGGGCGACTTCCTGGCCGCGCTCGTCCAGAGGTATCCGGGCCAGATCGGGGCCGTCGAGGTGTGGAACGAACAGAACCTGGCGCGTGAGGTGGGTGGTCACCTGGACGTGGCGCACTACGTGGCCATGCTCGGGGCGGCCTACACCGCCATCAAGGCGGTGGAGCCGGACGTGATCGTAGTCAGCGGCGGGCTGGCGCCCACCGGCACCGACGACGGGGTGACCGCCCTGGACGACCGGCGCTACCTGGACGGGATGCTGGCCCTGGGCGCGGCGGAGGTCGCCGACGCCATCGGGGTCCATCCCTCGGGCTACAACCTGCCCCCCGACGCCGACTGGAAGAACCCCCCGCAGGACCAGTGCAACGCTTTCAAATTCAGCTGCACCAACCCGCACCCCTCCTGGTCGTTCCGGGCCACCCTCGAGGACTATCACGCCATCCTCGTTCGGCACGGGGTGGACCGGCAGCTGTGGGCCACCGAGTTCGGCTGGGCGGTGTGCGGCGTGCCCCAGCCCGGCTACGAATACTGCCAGGACAACACCGGTTGGGAGCAGCGGGAGTGGCTGCGCCGGGCATTTGAGCTGGTCAAGGAGAATCGGTGGGATTGGGTCGGGGTGATGGTGGTGTGGAACCTGAACTATGCCCAGGTGGCGCCCGGCAGCGACTCGGCCGCCTTCGCCATCCTGGACGCGAGCGGCAACCCTACCCAGGCTTACGAGGGGTTGAAAGGGTTGCCGCACTGAGCAGCGGGTTGGAGGATGCCGCCCGCATCCATCAGTCTGACGGGTTGGAGGTCGTGATATGCAGCAGTCGTACCCGATATTGAGAGGCTTGAAGCTGGCGACGGCCAGGCAGATCTCCCCGTTGGTATGGGCGCTGATTGCCTTCGGCGCGTTGGCCGGTCTGGCCATCGCGTCGTCCAGCACGATCTGGGGGACAGGCGTGGCCGGCGGCTACGATCCGCCCTGGCAGAACACCGTCCGCAACGTCTACGTCAGCGTCAACTGCGACATCGGCCAGGGCGAGCCGCGGGCCAACTACGGCTACGCCCCGGGGTATCCGTCGATGGAACCGCCGGTGGCGCCCGCCCTCGACTACTATCAACCCTCCAATTGGACAAGCGGGCAGTCCTTCGGCGCCGAGGATGGCTGGTACGCCTTCGCAGCCGGGTGTGCCCTGGCGGTGCCCACAGAACCCGGCGGCCCGACCATATTCGGCGAGTCGAGCGCCAACTTGCGGGTAGATCGTACCCCACCCTCCACCCCGGGCCTGTCCGTGTCGCCAACGGGCTGGACCGCCAGCAATGCCATCATCACCATCGGCGGCGGCAGCGACAATTTCTCCGGCATCGATCATTACCAGTACAGCACCGACGGCATCACCTGGCAGGCCTACACCGGCCCGGTGAGCCGCTCGTCGGCCGGCTACGTGTACGGCCGGGCGGTGGATGCGGCCGGGAACGTGAGCTCTGCGGCGCCCGGGTACGCCTACGTCGACCGGATGCCGCCCGCCAACCCGCCGGCCGGCAGCGCCACGGGTTCGGGCGTGGTGGACAACACCTGGACGGCCAGCGCCGATCCTCCCGTCCTGACCTGGCCGGCGGCGACCGACCCGGAGAGCGGTCTCAAGGACTACGCGGTGTACTGGGGGACGGATCCCGGCGGCACGTCGGCCGCCTTCCAGGCCGGCCGTACCTACGACCCCGGCCCGGCGGCCTCCGGCAGCATCCACTACCTGCGGGTGGCGGCGCGCGACGCCGTGAACAACCTGGCCGCCTGGGTGACCGTGTTCACCTACAAGTACGACGGCAATCTGCCGGCGGCGATCGTCAGCGGCGCGGGCCTGGCCGACACCTGCGACGCGGCCGCCTGGCAGACCGGTGCTCGCTCGGTCACCTACTCGGTATCCGATACCGGCGGGTCGGGCCTGGCGTCGCAGTACGCCCGCTATGGCTATTCGCCCTCCAGCTGCCCGGCCGGCTCCGGCACGGACTTTGCCAGCGGGCAGATGTTCAGCAGTGATGGCACCTATCGCTTCGAGGTGAGCGGCACCGATGGGGCGGGCAACACCACGACCGCAGTCAGGTTCCTCAGGATCGATGCGGCCGGCCCCGCCAACCCGGCGGCGGCCGACCCGAACGGCGGGAGCGGCGGCTGCGCCGCGACCAGCAACGGCTGGCAGAACTCGTGCGATGATCCCAGCTTCGGCTGGCCGGGCGCCTCGGACGCCACGAGCGGGGTGGCGGGGTATGAGGTCGTCTGGAGCCAGGCGCAGGCCAGCCCTCCGGCCGCCTCCGGCGAGTGGACGGCGAGCCCCGGGTATGACCCCCCGGCAGTGGCTTCCGGGGAGACCTGGTATCTGTGGGTGCGCACCCGCGACAATGCCGGCAACACCGCGGCGTGGGATAACCTCTTCGTCTTGAAGTACGACGGCATCGCCCCTGCCCTGGCCGCGGACGGCGCTGGCCTGGTGGGTGACCCGGCCGCCGCGGCCTGGCAGAATGCGGCGGTATCGATCAGCTACTCGGCGGCTGACAGTGGAGGCTCGGGGCTGGCGTCCAGCACCGGCCGGTACGCCTACGCGGCCGACGGCTGGCCGGCCGGCCCGGCCACCACCGGCTTCAGCAGCGGACAGGCCTTCGCCGCCGACGGGTATTACCGGTTTGAGATTGGCGCGGCGGATGGCGCCGGCAACACCGTCACCCTTCACAAGTATCTCAGGCTCGACTCCACCGCTCCAGCCAATGCCACGACCGTCGATCCGAGCTGCGAGGCGATCAGCGGCGCCTGGAGCGCCTGCGACAATCCTGATTTGACCTGGGCCGGCGCGAGCGACGCAACCAGCGGGATCGCCGGTTACGAGTACGTCTGGAGCCAGGCCCAGCCCGGCCCGCCGGCCGGTCCAGGCGACTGGACGGCGGCCGCCGGGTACAACCCGCCGGCCGTGAACTCGGGGGAGACGTGGTACCTGTGGGTACGCACCCGGGACAACGCCGGCAACATCTCGGCCTGGGGCAGCCTGTTCGTTCTGAAGTACGACGGCATCGCTCCCGAGGTCTCGGTCGGCGGCGCGGGACTGGCTGATGCCGGCGACGCGGCCGGCTGGCAGAGCCAGGCAGGGGTGGTCGACTACTCGATCACGGATGGCGGCGGCTCGGGCCTCGCCGCCGGCCAGGCCCGCTATTCCTTCAGCGCGACCGGCTGGCCGGGCGACTCGACCGCCGACTTCGCCAGCGGGGCGGCCTTCGGCGCCGACGGCTATTATCGCTTCGAGTTCTCGGGCGCCGACGGCGCGGGCAACGTCACCTGCCTGACCAGGTGGTTGAAGGTCGACACCACCCCGCCGGAAGTGGACGTCTCCGGCGCCGGCCTGGGCGACACCCCCGAGGCCGCCCCCTGGCAGAATGCCGCCCGCGGCGTTTCGTATACCCTGACCGACGCTGTTTCGGGCGTGGGAACCGGCTACGCCCGTTATGCCCGGCTGGACGGGACGTGTCCCGCCACCTCCACCCTGTCTTTCGACAGTGGGCAGGTATTCGGCGCCGACGGCTGCTATCGCTTCGAGATCGGCGCCACCGACAACGCCGGCACGTCCGCTGGCGTCGTCCGGTACCTGAGGGTCGATGCCAGCGCGCCGGAGGCCGCGGTCAGCGGCGCCGGGCTGGTGAGCGACCCGGCCCTGGCCATGTGGCAGACCGGCCCGGTGGAGGTGACCTATTCGCTATCCGAGCGCGGCCCATCCGGATGGGCGGAGGCCCTTGAACGCTATGGGTATTCGAGCGGCGGCTGGCCGGCCAGCTCGGCCATCGCCTTCCCCAGCGGCCACACCTTCGCCCAGGACGGCTACTACCGGGTCGAGATCTACGGCCGCGACAATGCCGGCAACCGCGCCGGCCAGGTGCGCTTCTTCAAGCAATCCGTCGAGCCGCCGGGCGCGCCCGGCCCGGTTGCCGTGGCCGGCAGCGGCTGCACAGCCGCCAGCGGGGTGTGGCAGAACACGTGCAATGCCCCGCGCTTCACCTGGGCGGCCGACGCGCTGGCTGGCGTGAATGGGTACGAGGTCGCCTGGAACCAGTCGGCGGCTCCGCCAACCGGCGGAGGCGCCTGGACGGCGACCGGGGAATACGCCCCGCCGCCGGTGAGCGATGGGTCGTGGTATTTGTGGCTGCGCGTCCAGGACGGCCTGGGGCGCTGGGGGGGCTGGGGCAACTCGTACGTCCTGCGCTACGATCACACCGCGCCCGGCGTGACGCTAACCGGCGCGGGGCTGGCGGCCGGCCCGGAGGACGCCGCCTGGCAGGCCGGGCCGCTGCCGGTGACCTGCTCGACCTCGGACGCGGCGTCGGGCATGGCCGGCCAGTACTGCCGCTACAGCTACCGGGCGGACGGCTGGCCGGTGGGTTCGAGCACTTCCTTCCAGCCGGGCGACAGCTTCAGTCAGTCGGGCTACTACCGGGTGGCGGCCGGCGGGACGGACGCGGCCGGCAATGCTGCGGCAGAGCAGGTGCGCTATTTGCGCATCGACGCCACGTCCCCTGATCTCAATCTCACCTCCGGTGTGCCGCTCACTTGGACCAGGGTGGCCACCGTCACCGCGGCCGGGGTGGATGCGGAATCCGGGCTGGTCTCGGTGTGGTGCTCAGGTGAGGGCGGCGTATGGACGAGCGGCAGCGCGGGGTGCAGCCGGGCCTTCACGCATCCGGGGACGTTCACGTATTACGGGCTGGACCGCGTGGGCAACCGGGCGCCGGCCTCGGGCACTTACACCGCGGCGGTGGCGATGATCGACGACCAGGCGCCGGCCATCACGCTGGACGTCGCGGCGGGCGCCAACGAACTCGGGGCGCAGGCGGCCGGGAACGACGTGGTGGTGAGTTGGGCGGTGAGCGATGCCGGCTCGGGGGTGGCCAGCCAGGAGCTGCAGTTGTGGAGCGGCGCCGCACTGGTGGGGACGTGTTCGACGCCGCCGGCTTGCGCATTCACCTCTACCCTCAGCGGCGCGGGGATGCTCCGGGCGGTGGCCGCCGACCGGGTGGGCAACCGGGGCAGCGCCGAGCGGGCGATCGAGGTGCAGGCGCGCATGGCCACGGCCTATCTACCCATGATCGGGAACAACTGGGCCGGCCAGCCGGGCGACCCGTACCCCGACCTGGTGGTCACGGAGGTCAGGGTGCAGGGCAGCACCGTCCAGGTCACCATCAAGAACCAGGGCGGCGCCCCGGTCACGACCTCCTTCTGGGTGGACCTATACGTCGATCCCGACCCGCCGCCGGCCGGGGTGAACGACATCTGGAGCGATGGCCGCTCTCAGCACGGCATAGTGTGGGGGGTTGACGGCTCCGCGGCGCTGCCGCTCGAGCCGGGCGAGTCGCTCAGCCTGGCCCGCGACGACGCCTTCCACTTCCCCGGCTACAGCGACATGGTCTGGCCGGTGCCGCCCGGCGCCGCCATCTACGTGCAGGCGGACTCGGCGAGCACGCTGAATGCCTACGGCGCGGTGCTGGAGGGGCACGAGGCGGCGGGCGGCCCCTATAACAACATCCTCGGGCCGGTGCCCGCGGAGGCCGGCACGGCTTCTGGCCAGGCCCAGCCGGCCGCCCGGACGGGGACCGGCCACCGGGGCGGCGGCCTGCCGCCGCGCTGAGGAGGCAAGCGCATGGAAGAAGTCACCGGGGTCTCTCAGGAGATCGTCAGGGCCGGCATCGCCGCCTGCGCGCTGCTGCTGGCGCTCGGCATCGCCCTGGGCGGGTTCGAGAGCCAGCTGGGCGCGCTCCTGGGCGACCCCACGGCCGGGCGGGACGCCGGCGGGCGGGTGCTGGTACTGGTGCTGGCCCTGGCGACGGCCGCCTCAGCGTCGCTGATCGGGGCCGCGGTGGGCGACCGAATCGGCGGTGGGACCGACCTGGCAGGTGGCATGGCCGGGGTGATCAAGCTGGCGGTGGATGGGCTGCTGCTCCTGGGCGCGCTCGTGCTGGCGCTCGGTTTGGCGGTGGGAGGCGTGGGCGGGCAGCTGGCCTCCATGCTGGGACTGCCCCGGGCGCAGTCGGTGCTGCTGGCGCGCCTGGTGGCGCTGGTGGTCTCGTTCGTGGTCATCGCCGCGACGGTGCCGCTGGCCAACACGGTGATCGATACCCTGGTCCGCTGATAGACCGCGCACGGGACGAGAAAGGGGGAAGCTCACATGAGAACGTGGTTGATCTTGCGGGCGTATGATCCGCAAGTGATGCGGGTGGCACTGCGCCTGGCGCTGGTGGTCATGGTCGTGGCGCTGGGCACGCTCGGCGCGGCGCCGGGGGCATCGGCCCAGGACCCCGGCAACGACGGCGGCGCCGGCGGCGCAGGAGGGAACCTCGGCAGCGGGCTGGCGACCCTGACCAAGCTGGCCGTCGATTCGCTGATCGTGGTGGGCGCCCTGATCATGACGCTCGGCTTCGCCTTCGGCGGCGTCGGGGCGCAAGTGGGCGCCATGGCCGGCCTGCCCCACGCCCAGGCCACCGCCATTGTGCGGGTGGCGGCGCTGATCGGCTTCTTCCTGTTCACCGTCTTCAGCATCCCGCTGGCGAATGCCATCATCGACAACGTGGGCAAGTTCAAGTCCAACGAAGGCATCCACGTGCCCCAATGAGATACCCGCCCCGGTGGCTGTGCTGGCTCTTGTTGTTCGCCGTGATCGCCCTGGCCGTTCACCCGGCTTTGGCGGCACCGCCGTCCCAGGACGGCGGGAGCCAGGATGGCGGGGGTGACGGCGGTGGCAGCGATGGCGGCTCCGGCGGTGACGACGGCAGCAGCGGCGGGGGCGGCATCGGCGGCGTCATCACCAGCGTCGTCAACTCCATCGTCAAGCACATCATCTACTTCCCGGTCGAGTCCATGCGGAAGGCCGTCGAGGGCATCCTGGTGGGAATGATCAGCGACAACCTCAAGGCGATGGCGGAGCCGCTCACGGGCGTCATCAACACGGTGGTGATGGCCCAGCCGCAGATCATCGGGGAGAATGCCATGTGGGGCGGCGACATCTTCGTGCCCACCTGGAACCTGACCATCCGGCTGGCCATCGCGCTGTGGCCGGCGGTGCTGGCCGTCATGGCGGCGGTGGGCGCCAAGAACGCGGTGCTGTCGAGCGAATGGGGGATGCGCGACCTCAAGGACGTGCTGTTCGCCTGGCTGATCGGGGCGGTGCTGGCGGGCGCCTCGCTGGAAGCCATCCACCTGGCCAACCGGTGCGCCAACGCCGTCACGGATGCCATCCTGACGAGCGGCGTGGCGCCGGGGACGACCTTCGACGCCAGCACCCTGGCCACGGCCCTGATCCTGCTGCCGCTGGACATCGGCCTGACGCCGGTGAAGCTGTTCCTGATCCTGGTCCTGGCCATCATCGGCTTCGTGCTGGTGCTGTCGCTCATCTTTCAATACGTGGCCCGCTTCGCCCTACTGTTCGTCCTGGTCAGCCTGTCGCCCCTGGCCTTCACGCTCGGCATCCTGCCGCCGCTGCGCTGGCTGCAGGGGATGTGGTTGCGCGGGCTGGCGCTGGTGCTGTTGCTCGGCCCGGCCAACGCGCTGTTGCTGAAACTGGCCTGGGTGGTCTACATGTCGGCGCTGGCGCTGCAAGGGGGGCCGCTCGGCGTGATCCTGCGCTACGTAACGATTGGGGGCATCGTGTCCATCCTGCTGGCCGTCAACACCGCCCTGATCCGGGCCGTGTTCGGGGCGATTGCCACCGTGGCCTCCCATGCGCTGGATGCCGTCGTGAAGGTGGCCGGCGTCGCCGCCGCAGGCATCGGCGGCGCGGCGGCCGGAGGCATCGGGGGGGCGGCCATGGCGGGCGCGGGCAGCTCGGCCGGCGGCGCCGGGGGAATGAGTGGAGCGGGCGGTGCGGCCACGGGAGGCAGCTCCGGGACGGCCGGAGCCAGCGGGCCGGGCGCCATCTCGGGCGGCGTGAGCGCGCCGCCCCGCGGGGGTGGAGCGCAGGAGCGGGACGCCGGGGTGCGGCGCTGGCTCGAAACTGCCGGGAGCATGGCGCGGGGCAGCCGGTCGGGCGTGATGCGCACCCTGGGCTCCCTGGCCGAGACCGGGGCGGGCCGGCTGCGTTCCGAGGAAGCCCGGCTGGCCTATACGGAGGGCCAGCGCCAGCGGGAGCTCGCCGATTTCGACCGGGCGTTCGAGCAGGGGGCCAACGCCGTGATGGATAACTACCGCCAGCGGGGTCTGAGCCGCGCCGACCTGGAACAGGCCAAGAACCGGGCTTACCCGCCGATGCGCCAGGCCTTCGACAATGGCCAATCTCTCCCGGCCCAGGCGCGCCAGGCCGGTTTCTCGCGGGTCGAACCCTACGTCGCCAGCCGAGTGGAAGGGCAGACTTCGGCGATGCTGCGGGGCAGCGCCGATGCGGGGGACCTGGAGTTCAGGCCCGATCTGCCGCTCCCGGCCACGCCCGGCGCCGGCTCCCGGCCGGATCGCCTGGACTTCGAGCAGGGTTACCGGCTGGCTGCAAGCATGGGCGTCTCAGCCGAACTGGCTCCCGACCTGGCCGCCATCCACCACGGGCTGCGCGCCTACGCCGTCAACCCGGAGGCCGGGTACCGGGCGGCCGGCAGCTTCGCGGCCGACCTGGCAGGGCTGCGCGATCCGGGCGGGAGAGCCAGCGCGGCGCAGGGCATCCTGGACCGGCGCGCGGGCGAGGCCGGCATCAGCCAGGCGGAACTGCTGTCCCGGTGGCAGGCTGCCCTGGGCAAACTGGAAAGGGGGTGACGCACCATGACGATCGAGTATCCCCGCCCGCTCAACCTGGGGCCCCGCATCTACGGGCTAGGCGTGCGCCAGCTCGTCTACCTGAGCGTGGGCGCCTGCCTGGGCGGCCTGTGCGCGCTGGGCGTCTTCACGCCCGGGGTGCCGTTCCTGGCACGCGGGCTGGCCGGCCTGCTGCTCATGAGCGTGGGCGTCTGCCTGGCGTTCCTCAGGATCAGCGGCCTGTATCTCGACCGGCTGCTGGCCGTCGGGCTGCGCTTCCTGCTCAAGCCCAGGCAGCTGGTCTGGCGCAAGGCGGAAGAACCAGGCATCGCGGTCATCGGCGAGTCGCTCACCATCGAACCTGACGCCCCGCCGGTTTCCCTGGCGCTCCAGCGCGCCGAGTCGGTGCCGGTCGGCGCCCTGGTGTTGGCCCTCAACGCCGTGGTCATGGTCATCCTGCTGGCGTCGACCTGGTACATGGCGAACGGCGGCCTGCTGGACCTGCACCGCTGGATGGCGCGGGCGAGGTTCTGACGATGCCGGGCAGATGGTTCGGTTCCAACGGCGGGGCGGCAGAAGAGAAGAAGGACACGTTGCAGCCCACCCAGTCGCACATGCTGGCCAACGCGGTGCAGGACGGGGTGGCCATCATCCGGCTGGCCGTCAACAAGGTGCCCACCACCACGCTCACCGCGGTGCTGGAGGTCGGCGCCCTGGACATCACCCGCATGGCCGAGCCGGAGCGGCGCGCCTTCCTCAGCCGCTACACCGAGGCGCTGCGCGCCTGGCGTTTCCCCTACCAGGTCGTGATCGGCCGCCGCAAGCAGCAGCTGGATGAATTCTTGGAGCGGGGAAACGAGCAGCTGACCCGCTGGCGCAGCCAGCGACTGCCGGAGCGAGCCGAGCTGCTGGGGCGGCTGCTCGACTTCGTGGAACGGGTGACCGTCTACGCCAACCCGCAGGTGCCGGTCTACTACGTGGCCCTGCCGTACGCCGTGCCCACCCAGGTGGCGCAGGCCGGGCGGGTCAACCAGAGCCAGTACCGCGACGGGCTGCAGACGGTGGCGGATCGCTGCCGCATCGTCCAGCAGTCGCTCAACCAGCTGGGACTGGGCGCCATCCGGCTGGACGACCGGGCCATCGTGGACATGCTCTATGCGTTCTACCACCCCAGCCTGCCCGTGCTGTGGCTGCCGCCCGAGGAACGCATCGCCTCCCTCCTGGTCAGCGGAGAGGAGGCGATCCGTGAATGAGCCCCTGACGCCGTCCGATCGACTGATGACGCTGGCCGAGCTGGCCGGTTACTTGCAGCTGTCGCGCGGCACCGTGCTGCGCCTGATCCGGGACGAGGCGCTGCCGGCCATCCGGCTGGGGCGCGGCTACCGGTTCGAACGTGCCACAGTAGACATGTGGCTGAGGCAGCGGACTAAGCATGAACGACGTAACCAGAGCCGATGACTTCCGGTTGGTGTGCTGCCACACCGGCCACCGCGTGCCGGAGGCCCTGGCACGCTGCCGCAACAGCCTGGGGCTGTGGTGGCGGTGCCCGGTGTGCACCGGCTGGCACCTGGAGATCGACGCCAGGAGGAAAACCCATGGCGAACTGGATGGCTCACTGGCTGGACCGGTCTCGGAACCGCACTGAACCGGAACAGGATGCCCTGCGGGCGGCACTGTCGCCCGGAGCGCGCTACCTGCGCGACCGGCTGGCGCCGGCGGCCATGCGCCGCTATCCCAACTATATCGAGGTTGTGGGCGAGTTCCTGGGCCGGGTGTGGTGGGTCGAGGATTTGCCCCGCAACCTGGCCTATGGGCTGCTCGCCGACCTGTACGAGTTCCCCGGCCGCATCCAGGTCAGCCAGCTGGCCATACCGATGGACGTGGACGAGGTGCGGCAGGCGCTCAAGCAGCAGCGCACCACCCTGCTGGCCGGCCAGATGATGCGGGCCAGGCGGGGGCAGCTGACCGACTACGACGAATTGGATCGGATCGCCTCGGCCGAGCAGCAGGCCATGGAGATCCAGCTCAAGAAGACGCCGCCCATCAAGTTGTACTGGACGCTCGGCCTGCTGGCGCGCGACGGCGACGAGCTCGAGGAGCTCTCCCGGCGGCTGGAGGAGTGGCTGGCCCACGCCGAGCTGCGCGCCCACCGGGCCGTGTTCCGCCAGGAAGAGGGGCTGCACTCGCTGCTGCCGCTCGGGGTCAACCTGCTGGCGGACTTCCGCAACGTGGACGTGCCGGCCATGGGCGCCATGTACCCCTTCACCCGCAGCACGCTGGTCGAGCCCTCGGGCATCCCCTACGGCATCGACCGCGGCACCGGCGCCTGGGTGATCGTGGACGATTTCGACAACCAGGCCAACCCCAACACGATCATCCTGGGCGAGATGGGTTCGGGCAAGAGCATGTTCCTCAAGAACCGGGCCGCCTGGTTCACCGTCATGGGCGGGCGCTGCTTTTGCCTGGACATCGAAGGGGAGTTCAGCGGGCTGGCCGAGGCGCTGGGCGGCGTCTATCTCGACTTCGGGCTGAGCCAGACGGCCAACCAGATGAACGTCATCGGCATCAACCCGCGCAGCGACAACGGGTACCTCGAGGGGATGGAAGACCTGCTGGCGTGGCTGGCGCTGGCGGTGGGCGGGCTGGAGCCGGCCGAGAAGAACGCCGCCATCGACGCCTGGCAGCGGGTGATGGCCGAGGCGGGCATCTTCAAGGACCAGGCTGACACCTGGACGCGCCCCATGCCGCGCCTGTCGGACCTGTACACGGTGCTGGTTTCCGAGCGCCGCCAGGCGCATCGAGAGCTGGCCGAGCGCATGAAGCAATATGCCGTCGGCATCTACCAGGACGGCTTCAACTGCCGCACCACCGTGGACGTGGACAACTCGCTGGTGGTGTTCGGCCTGCGCGAGGTGCGCGATCCGCTCATGAAGGCGCTCCGCATGCGGCAGATCTTCACCTTTATCTGGCAGCACGTGATGGCCGACCTGCGTCCCACCTGGATCGTGGTGGACGAAGCCTGGAACTGGCTGCAGCACCCGCTGGCAGCGAAAGACCTCGAGGAGATCGCCCGCCGCTTTCGCAAGCGCTACGGGGCGCTGCAGCTGGCCACCCAACATGTGAGCGACCTGTCGGCCTCGGCCGGGGCGGAGGTGATCCGGGATACGGCCGGGGTGGCGGTCATCTTCCGCCAGAAGTCGGCGTCGGCCGGCGCGGCGGGCCAGCTGTTCCACCTGAACGAGGTGGACGTGAGCGACCTGGTGACGCAGGGGATCGGGCAGGCGCTGCTCATCACGCGCGGCAAGCGCATCCCCATCTACGTGCCGGTCATGCCGGAGCTGATGGACGCGTTTACCACCAACCCCCGCGACCTGGAGGCCCGGTCGGGCGGCGGTGCGAGCTGATCTCTGTTCAGGCGTCGTGCGGGAAAGGTGCGAGCTCACCGGACCGGCAGCCACCGGACGCGCATGGTTTGCTCAAGCACGCTCACCCTGCAGGCTCAATGGGGAGGTAGGGAATGCCCTCCGCGGCCCAGGCCGCGTACCGCAGCGCCTGCCGGATGTCCTCGGCTTCCAGGTCAGGATACTCATCGATGATCTGTTCGACCGTCATACCGTTGGCGATCAGGTTAACGACCAGGGATGCCGAAATCCGCATGCCCCGGATACAGGCCTTACCCCCAAGGATCTCGGGGTTGGAGGTGATGCGATCAAACTTGGACATCGGGTACTCCTCGTGCCGGATGGATCGCTCTCATCGGCACACGGCAGATTCTAACCTGGGGAGGGGGAGCCGGCAAACGGCATCGACCACAGGGAAGACAGCAACCGCGCGAGAGGCGCGGGGGCGGTGGTATGGACTTTAGCCCGGCGGATCTGTTGTTCAACCCGGTCAAACTGCTCGGACTGGTGCTCGTGGTCATCGGTGTTTTCCTGTGCGCCTTCATGCTTCTGTTCGCCGCGGTGGTGTGGGGCACCATCAACCAACTGCCCTTCGGCCAGGAGGCGGCCGTCCGCTGGGTCTTCGGCGAGCTGGATGCCGCGCCGTGCCACTCCATCGAGGTGCCGGCGGCGGGTGCCATCACCGCTTCATTTCACGACCCGGGCTACCTGTTCGACTTCGGTCGCGAGCACCAGGGCATCGACATCGCCGTCCCGGAAGGCACACCGGTGGTGGCCACTCACGACGGCATGGTGCGCTTCGCCGGGTGGAACGACCAGGGGTACGGCAACCTGGTCGTCGTCGAGGACGGGGACTACACCTACTATTACGGCCATCTGTCGGAGTTCAACGTGGAGAGCGGCGGCCAGGTGGTGCGCGGGCAGCAGCTGGGCAAGGCCGGCAGCACCGGCAACTCCACGGGGCCGCACGTGCATTACGAGGTGCGTTACCGGGGCGACCCCGTGGACCTGATGCCGGACCGCGGGGAACCGGACGAGCAAGCCTACGTGGGCGGGGAGGACTCCTGCCGGCCCATCGTGCCGCCCCCGCCCTTCCACTGGCCGGGCCGGCAGCTGACCATCATCGGCGACGGGCTGTACGGTGTGACGCGCGCCGAGCTGTGGTCGCAGGAAGCGGCGCCCGGCTGGCACGGCCGCGTGCTGGGGTTTGTGCGGGACCGCAGCGGCTCCCCGCTGGGCGGCGTGGCAATCGAGGTTTACTGGGACGGCGGCAGCATGCGGACGGTCACGGCCGGCAACGGATGGTACGAGTTCATCCTGGGTCCCGGGCAGTATAACGTGCGGGTGGTAGACGACACCAGCCAGGCGGTGGCCTTCGACACCCTCAACTGTGAAATGCCCGGCCACTGCGTCAACCAGGTGGATTTCAGTAAGGGACGTTCTGCGCCGGCGCGGCCGTGAGCGCAACCAGGAGGAACCAGTTGGGATATGCTGAACCGCAGATGGCTGTAACCGAATTGAATGGAACACCGGAGTGGGGTGCATCCGGCCTGCCGGCACCCGAACCGATCCGGCTGCGTCCTTACCAGCTCGAAGCGGCCGAGGCGGTGCTGGCCGCCTGGCAGGCCGGGGCGCAGCACGTCCTGGTCTCGCTGCCCACGGGCATGGGCAAGACCGAGATCTACCTGGATGTGCTGCGCCGGTTGTGGACCGGGCAGCAGCGGTTTCTGATCATTGCCCACCGCCGCGAGCTGGTGCACGAACCGGTGCAGCGGCTGGCGCGCCGCCACCCGGCGATGGCACTCCAGGTAGGTGTGATTCAGGGGGCCCACAACGAGCTGGACAGACCCATCCTGTCGGCCTCGATCCAGACGTTGGCCCGGCGGCTCGACGACCTGCTGCGCTACGGCCCGATCCACGTGGTGGTAGTGGACGAGGCACACCACGTGCACGCCGGCGGCTACCAGCGGGTGCTGTGCCGGCTGCTCAGGGCCAACCCGCAGCTGCGCCACCTGGGCATCACCGCCACGCCCTACCGGGCGGACGGCATGCGCATGGTGGGACCCCGGGCGCCCTATCGCCTCATGGCCTATTTCCGGGACCTGCCCTGGGCCATGCGCCAGGGATATCTCTGCCCGCTCACCCCGCTGGCGGTGAAGGTGGACTACGACACCTCCAGCGTGCGCTCGGTGGCGGGCGACTTCGACATGCAGGCCCTATCGCGCGTGATCGATGCCTCCAACTGGGCCGAGGTGGTCCTGGACGCCTGGCTGGCCCACGCGGCCGGGCGGCCGAGCATTGCCTTCACGGTGAGCGTGGAGCACGCCCGGCGGCTGGCTGACCTGTTCGGCCGGCACGGCGTGGCGGCGGCAGCGCTGAGTGGCGACCTGCCCGACCAGGAACGCAGGTGGCGGGTGCTGTCCTACTTGAGGGGCGAGATCAAGGTGCTGGTCAACTGCAACGTGCTCACCGAGGGATTCGACG
>Ga0315282_10009601_pt1 | contig 15358 bp, 15 predicted proteins | sample YL17G07_20_MG_FD_203693 | JGI IMG/M metagenome (GOLD analysis project Ga0315282, IMG submission 203693) | Sediment microbial communities from Yellowstone Lake, YNP, Wyoming, USA - YL17G07_20 | ecosystem: Environmental > Aquatic > Freshwater > Lake > Sediment | place: USA: Wyoming | collected... | reverse complement strand
AAGACTCATGAAGAGCTGAAATCTAAAACCTTGGCGCTCATGCGGAGTATCCAGATGCGACCTCCTCTTGTTCGCTCTTTCTTTCACGAAATCGGATATTTAACATAAGTTTCGCAATTTACTATATTAATCCAATGGTCATGCCAAACAATGCGCCAAATCGGGGAATTCCAAAGCACTCATCAACGTGTCGCTCCCGGCGCTCCCTTGGACCAAAACATTCATCCTCCCCGCGTTCGATTGTTTTTTTCATGCGGAGCGGATACAATCTTTCCCCACATTTTTTGCACACTCTTGCGTCGTCTTTATTCTTAGCGCCGCACTTTGGGCAATATACCATTTTTTACCTCACTCAACGATAGTAGCGCCCCCCTTAAAAACTGCGCTTGCAAAATCTCCAAAAGAAATTGAACTGCTGTTTTGTCGACCTAAATATCTTGCCCACATTGGGTACTTGAAATTGGAGATAAAGTAGTGTATCCGCCGTCTTCTTAAAGGTTGCAAGACTGTCGAGTGGTGCGTAGGCTGGGTTGAACCCTTCAAGCGTGATGATTTCACTTGAGCGTCGCTAAGTCCTTGCAGAAGCCGAAAATCGCGCCGGCCGCAGCTATCACGGAGATCCACGCTGCCGGGCTCAGATAGGCCACGAGCGCAGAGTAGGGAGAGTGCTCAAGCAGCGGGTGGTTCAGGATCACACGTTTTCTAAACTTTATCAGTATGACATCCAACACATCCTTGGCGAATAGGACGACGACCGTCCCGCTGAGCCAGACGATGTAGACGAGATCGCCGAGCAGCCCGAACGAATGCAGGGCAAACCAGGCGGTGCCCTGGAGGACCATCCAGCCAACTGCCATGCATATCATATACGCCGCGAGCATCTGCTTCGGCGTCCTTTTCCGTAATACGCGTCGCATTAGATTCTCCCCTACACATTCTTTTCCTCTCGTTTTTAAATCTGTTTTTAAACCTGTTGGTCCGCCCTAGGATGATCGTGGTGCGGGGGGAGAGATTCGGACTCTCGAAGGCCCTACGGCCACAGGATTTCTTAGCCTAGCCCTTAAGTTTGGCAGCGGCTCCACCGCCCCTGCCCTTTAGACCGGGCTCAGGCACCCCCGCCCGATAAAATCTTCGCTCGGGGGAATAAAACTAACGACCTTTTTTGTGAACCCTGCGGTAGACCGCGCGGTACTTCTTTTTTCTCTTTTTTTCCCGCAGTTTTCGTTCCAGCCCTTCTCCCGATTCCCACGACATACGACCACTCGACGCTCGGACAGGACTAGCCTTCCTAGTCCAGAAGTCTTTTTTCTCCCTCGATTTTTTTGATGTCGGTTATGTCCTGCGTAACTTCCATTGCCCCCAGATATTTTCCATCCTTGTCCCTCACCGCGAAATATCTTATATGAACCAAACGGTTGCCCCCCTGAATCCAAAATTCGGCCACATCTTTCTTGCCGGCTTTAAAGGACTCCAGAATTTTATTTACCATGTGAACGCTCTTCTGCGGATGACACTGCTGGACCTTCCTTCCGATGACGGCCTTCGTTCTGGCGAAGATTCTTTTCCCAGCTTTATTGAAGTATCTGACAGTATCTCCTTTATCGACAAATGTCACGTCAACTGGAAGCGCGTTTAGGATGGCCTCGACTTCTTCTTTTGAAAGAGTCCCCGTTTCAAGCTGCATTATCCTTTCAGGCGCGGCCTCAGATTTCGGCTTTTCAATCTCCTTGGCTTGTCTCTTTTCGGCCATGGTTCCCCAAAAACAATGAAAGAACGACCAATCATATAAAGAGTTGCACATGAAAACACGCGACTTGGATTTTTATTGGTACCCTGGGATAGATTTAGGCCGCCGTTTAAAGCTGTCGAAATCCCCATATATCAGTAAATCGGGCACCAAGCACCTGCGCAGTACCAAGACGAACTCGTTTCTTTACTCTGGTGGGTAAATCGTCACGTAGGTGTTGCCTTCGAGGGTGTTGTTTGAGGTGTAAATGCAGATGTCGTAGGTCCCGTTGCCCAAGCAGGTGTTGTTGGTCAGGGTGTTTTTGGACGAGGAGTATAGGTAGATGCCGAAAAAGTTGTTCGAGCAGGTGTTGTTCTCAATTGTTCCATTAGTCACGTTATCCAAGTAGATTCCATAGTAAGAATTCCCTCCGTTCTCGACCAAGCAGTTCCTAACGATGAAGTAGACGGTCGTGTTCTGGATGTCGATGCCATTCGCGCCGGAAGCGTCTATCGACCACCCAGAGATGATATAAGGAAAGCTTGTAGTCCCAGAACCGCTAACCACCCCATTGGCTGCGGTGAACTGGTAGTCGTTCTGAATGTGAATTGGGCCGCCGCTGTAGGTCACAGGGGTTGTCGTCGTGGTGGGGGTAGTCGTAGTTGTGGTTGTTGTGGGTGTGGTTGTCGTCGGTGGTGCCGTTGTCGTTGTGGTTGGTGTGGTCGTTGTCGTGGTTGTGGTCGTAGACGGCGGGGCCACGGTCACCGTGATTTTTCCATTGCCAACAGAACCAACCAAATCAACGGCACAGACCTCAAAGGTGCATGTCCCTTCCGTGGTAGGGGTTCCGCTTAGTACGCCATTAAGGTCGAGAATAAGCCCCATTGGTGGGAAGCCCCCGCAAAATCTCGTACAAACCGCCTTTTTCGTGGTGGACTCAGACCCGTTTGGGAATGGAACCCTGCGGGCCCACTTTTTTACAGACTACCTAAGACGTGAGTCATTATCGTGAGCTCTATTGTCTTGTTGCACTCCATGTACCGGATGCAGTTTCCCCCATGTAGCTGCCTGACCATCCCCCGCCGGCGGATGCTGTCCCGTTTGAAACAACGAATGTGCCGCTGAAAGAGTAAGAAGCACCCTCATAACCCCCTGAACCGCTAAAACTTGTAGACCCAGAGGCAGACACAGTTCCCGAGCCGCTCCCGGGGTCTGTTACTGTGATAACTCCATTGCTCACCGTAAAAGCCACTGATCCACTGACTGGCCCGCTGTAGCTGCCACTGTAAGAGCCATCAAACTGAGAAACATCACCACCTTCACCACCCGCCTGCGTTACGGTAAAGGTCTGCCCGGCAATGGTTATCGTCCCTGTGCGCTGGCTGGTGCTGGAGTTAGCAGATACCGTATAGTTGACGGTCCCATTGCCACTGCCGCTGCTACCTGAGTTGATTGTGATCCAGCCAGCACCGCTCGCTGCCGTCCAACTGGAATCGCTGGTCACCGTCACGCTATTGCTCCCTCCATTGGAATCAAAAGACTGACTTGTCGGGAAAATCGAGGAGGTCGGGGGTGTCACAATCACCGTGATAATCGTGCTGGAAGTAGAACCTATTGAATCCACTGCCTCGGCCTCGAAGGGGTATGTCCCTGGCTGGCTAATCGTGCCCTGTAAGACGCCGTCTAGATTCATTATCGTGCCCATGGGTGTTCTTGCTGGGCAAGCGAAGACGTAGCAGGGCGGCACTCCGCCGGATGCCGTGGCTATGTGTACGGAAAAGTAAACTCCCGCGGTGACCGTTTCTGTCGTCGCCGTAAGCACTGGGGGGTTCTTAACGATTGTGACAGTCCAGCTGATAGCTTGCGATAGCCCATTTGCGTCTCTACAAGTCACAGAAAATGGAGGAGAGATGCTCCTGGTCGTCCCTGGGGATAGAAGCGGCGCTGTTCCTGTAAGGACCACGTTGTTCCCTTGCTGAGCCAGCGCCAACCAGTTAGGCAACGCTGACCCTGCCGTTACCGACCATGTGTAAGGCGGCGTGCCACCATTTGCAGTTAGCGTGGCCGAGCCGCTTTGACCTTCAGTCCAGGCTGGCAATGCAGCCGCGGTAATATAGAAGGAGCCACCGGCAGGATTGATATTCACCGGCGTAGTGGAGATGCTCGTCCCGACCAGATTGGTTAGGTTGTTACCCGAGGCGACGAATGTATTGATGGAATTCTGCAAGGCTTCCGTGCCAGCGTTCGGTGGCAGCGTTATAACTGGTCCCGCAATGGTCGGAACTTGGATTGGGTTCCCGCCCAGACCATCTAAGATCCCATCTTCCATGTCATTTGCTAAGGCTGTAGCAAGATCTATCGGCCAGACGTTCAGGTTCTTGGCTTCCTGCGTAATCCCGGCGAGGATTATCCCATAATCCCTCTGATCGCGCGAGGAGGTTGCTACTTGTGTAGCGTTATTAGCATCCACGGGAAGTATCCCTAAAATGTCCGGCAGATTATATTGCTGAGCAACGCCTACATTCGCCGCATCGACCGCTGTTGCAAGTGGAATACCTGCGGCCACCAGAGTCCTAGCACGAGCCGCAGCCATATTAGTTAGAGGTGTAATAGCAACCTGAGTGGTTCCAGCAGGCAGCACCGCAGTTAATTTATCAGAGCCCGATAGAGTATCGGTGACTCCACTCACCTCATTCACATAAGAGCCCCCCGATGCCTCTGCTATGATTGGATCTGAGATGACCGTCAATGTAACAGTAAAGTTACCGTTTGAATCTGTAGTCGTGGTTCCAAGCAAGTTACCTTTGGTGCCATTGGCGTTCAGGGTGAAGAACTTAACGGTTGCGCTGCTCACAAGTCCCTTAGCTACGTTGCCTGTTATCGTGGTTGTTGTTGGAGTTGTGGTTGGGGTTGTTGTTGTGGTTGCGGTTGCTCCTTCCTCCCCCGGCTTCAGCAAAATTACAGCTGAAGCAGCTGCGACAACGGTGACGACAACGACCGTGACAACTATCGCCACTATCGCGACTGTACTAATTCCTTTTTGACCTATTTTCATTTAATACTCCAAAACTTTCAATGCGTTTGTCGGTATAAAAATTGCGCGGCGGGGTAGATGACTTCCGGCGTTTTGAAAGATTTAAACCTAAATTCAAAATCGAGGGTATAAAAAAAATAAGCGGGCATTACGTGCTTTCTCTGCCCAAAATATGCCGAGATATTGTACTCCATGTTCAGAAAAAGTGCCCCGGGCGGGATTTGAACCCGCGTCGCAGGCTTTCTCCACAAAAGTCGAGAGGCCTGTATGATTGACCGGCCTACACCACCGGGGCACCGTTTAATTTTGTGTAAGTGTTTGTAAAAAGTTACTGGCGGGCCCGGTGGGATTCGAACCCACGATCTACAGCTTAGGACGCTTGCGGGTGTTTCCACTTGCCGCCCTATCCTGGCTAGGCCACGGGCCCACATGTAATTTTGAAACAATCGATGTTAAAACTTTCCGAGCAATTTATTTAAAGCCGAACCGCGCCATCCGCCGCCGAACTCACCACGCGCGAGTACAGGGCCAGATATCCTCGCTTGGCCTTCGGTGCGGGTGGCTTGAACTTCGCCAGCCTTTCCTTGAGTTCCGACTCGGGGATCAAAAGCTCCAGCTTTCGACTCCTAATGTCGAGCAGAATTTTATCCCCATCTTTGACCACTGCTATCGGCCCACCTCCAGCGGCTTCGGGCGAGACGTGACCGACGCACGCCCCGCGGCTCCCACCGGAGAAACGTCCATCGGTGACCAGCGCGACCGACTCAAGCAGGCCCATCCCCGCTATGGCCGCGGTTGAAGCCAGCATCTCGCGCATCCCTGGGCCCCCCTTCGGCCCCTCGTACCTGATAACGATGACATCCCTTGACCTGATCCGCTTACTGTAAATGGCCTTCACAGCGTCCTCCTCCCGGTCGAAGACGCGAGCGGACCCCCGGTGGCGCAACATCTTCTGCCTCACCCCGGCGTACTTGACGACCGCGCCGCTCGGAGCGAGACTGCCGTAGAGGATTGCTATTCCTCCCTCGCGGTGGTACGGTCTGCTCAACGGCCTGATCACATCCGTCCCTGGCACCTTCACAAATTTCAGGTTCTCGCGTACGCTGCGCCCCGTGACAGTGAGCGGGCTTCCGCGGACGAGTTTTCCCAGCCGCTTCATCACCGCGGGAACCCCACCGGCCCGCTCGAGGTCCAGCATCACGTGGGGGCCCTCGGGGCGCATGTTGCAGATGTGCGGAGTTCTGCGGCTAAGGCGGTCGAACGTGTCCAAGTTGAGTTTGATTTCTGCTTCGTGGGCTATCGCCGGGAGGTGGAGCACGGTGTTAGTCGAACCGCCGATGGCCATGTCGACGATGATCGCGTTCTCGAATGCGGCGCGCGTCATGATCTTTCGAGGTGTTATGCCCTGGCGCAGGAGTTTCACAACCTGCGAGCCGCTCTGCTTCGCGAGCCTGTGCTTTTTGGTGTCGATTGCGTGAGCGGCCGCCATCCCGGGCAGCGAGACCCCAAGCGCCTCGGTAAGGCAGGCCATGGTGTTCGCGGTGAACAGACCCGCGCAGGAGCCTGGACCGGGACAGCATCGGGCCTCGATCTCCCGTGCCTCATGCTCGGTCATCCTACCTGCCTTGACCGCTCCAACTGCCTCGAACGCGCTTATCACATCCAAACGGTGCCCCTGCCACTCGCCAGGGAGCATCGGGCCACCCGTGACCATTATCGCCGGGACATCAACACGCGCAATCGCCATCAGCATGCCGGGGACGATCTTGTCGCAGCTCGCCACTCCAACAACGGCATCGAAGCGATGGGCCTCCAGCATCAGCTCCACGCTGTCGGCGATCACCTCGCGCGACGGAAGCGAGTAGCACATCCCGCGGGTGCCCATCGCTATCCCGTCACAGATCGCGATAGTGTTGAACTCGAACGGGGTGCCGCCCGCCTCGCGGATGCCAGCGGTTACATCGGCCGCCAACCCCCGGAGGTGCGTGTGCCCGGGGACCACGTTGTTGTAGGAATTGGCGATGGCGACGAAGGGACGCTCGATGTCCGCGTCCGTGAGACCATCTGCTTTCAAAAGAGCGCGCCTGGGAAGGCTTTCGAGACCTGCGACTACCTCACGACTCCTTAGCTTCATCGATCCGCCTCCGAGAAGGTTTCGACTGTGGGTATATTTAGCTTTATGACATTGAATTGTTTCACGGAATTGATATGGATACGATAACAGTACCCCAAATTTTAGGTTGTCATTCCCCAGAGTGTAAAGGGGTGTACCGGAATCAAGCTGGGTGATCGTATGACGATGCTCAAGTTTTTATTACTCATAAAAAAAAACAAAAATTGAGGTGAAAGTTTGAAAAGGGCTCTAGTTATCGCGGTGAGCGTGGTCGCGATCGTGTTAGTTATTTTGGTGGCATTCCTTCTCATTTCAAGCGGTCCAAATATAGAAGTATGGGTCGCCAAAACAGAGTTCGGCTCGCCCGCTACTGAATTTTCAAACACAAACGGCATATACCCAGTTGTGCAAAGTTCCGCAGATTTAGATCAGAGAGTCAAAGTGTCTCTGATTGACGCGGACAACGAAACTTTGACGGAAAAAACATTCAACGTACGCCAAGGCGGGAATGGGTACGGCGACTATAACCAGGGAAGAAATTTAGCGCCGGGTTCATACCGCGTGGAATTTTGGTACGACACCACTCTATTGAAGACTATCCAAATAACGGTGGAATAGTTCTTCCCATTCGGCGTGCCTGCATAACTCTTGTACCTGAGTTTGTGCTCTCTAAAAATTTTCCGACAAAATAAAATCGAAATTTTATCGCTAACCTTCCGCCAGAGGTCGGGCTTCCGTGATCCCTTCTAAACTTTTGGGGCGCGTCCGTTTGGAAAACTCCAGCACAGTCACTCCGATGATCTCACCCTTTCCAAACTCGCGCTCCCGACCCGATCCCAGCATGACATGATCACGATTTGCCTTCCTTCCCTTCCAGCGCCAGCAGCTCCCTCCGCCAGCCGTCCTTTACCTCCCGAACCCGCTTTTTGATGCCCGAAACGCTGCAGTCCGTGCAGATGCCCTTTGTGTTCAGGTTCTTCGTCCTGCCGCAGATCTTGCACTTACCCATCATGGCGATCCTCCCTAGTAACGGGGCCCTCAGACGATCTCACAGTGGGGTAGTTGGTTCTTGTCATGGCCACATCTTCGACGTAGAAAGTTTGGGTTTGGGCGTGCACCTGCTCAGCCACCAAGACCAAGCAGGGCAGGAGCGCCGCCGGAACGCACAGCACCGAACGTCTCATATTCGTTTGCCTCCACTCGGTCTAAACCTTAAAAGCACTTTTATTTTGTGCTACCAACAGGTTATCACAAATTGTTAGCCAGAAATAGAGAAAGCGGAGTGGATTGTGATGACAAATGGGGGAAACAAATTGGTAACCAAGGGTAAGGGGAAGTTCATCAACCGCCCGACGAAGACTGGCAGGCGGATCTACGATAAGTTCTTCGTCTACGTTCCGACCGAGGTGGCCCGGGACAGCACCTTCCCTTTCAAGGATGGGGAGGTGGTCGAGGTGGAGATAGACGCGAAAGGAAAGCGGTTGCTGGCCAAGCGCGCATAGATGCTCATTTTTTCCAATCACCATTTTCCCGCCGAGGCTTTGGGTGGAGGTTCTTTATAAACGGGTAAAATGGCACGGCATTGGGGATTCGAACCCGCGCAACTACACATAATTAACAATTCACTCCACCAATTACTGGTCTAAAGCGTTGGTTTCCATGAGATATTTTTGGATGCCTATTTCTCGATCCCGGCCCACTTCCGCAGCTCCCGCCCGACCTTCTCGATGAGGTGCTCCCTCGCCTCCTCTCGCATCTTCTTGAGGTTGGGGATGCCTTGCCGACTCTCCGCCACCCACTCCTTCGCAAACTCCCCGCTCTGCACGTCCTTCAGTATCTTCTTCATCACGGCCCTGGTCCGCTTGTCGATTATCCTCGGTCCGCGCGTCCGGCCGCCGTACTCAGCTGTGTTGCTCACCGCTTTCCACATGCCCTCCATGCCGTGCTCGTAAATCAGATCCACGATGAGCTTCAGCTCGTTCAGGCACTCGAAGTACGCCACCTCCGGCTGGTAGCCCTCCTTCACGAGCGTCTCGAACCCTGCCTTTATCAGCTCCGAAACTCCACCACAGAGGACGACCTGCTCGCCGAAGAGGTCCGTCTCAACCTCCTCCTTGAAAGTCGTCTCGACCACGCCGATGCGGGTCAGCCCCACGCCCTTCGCCATTGCCAGCGCGATGCCCTTTGCTTTACCACTGGAATCTTGCGCGATGGCGAGTATGCCCGGCGTCCCCGACCCGTTCTCGTACATGCGCCTCAAAATTGCCCCTGGTGCCTTGGGGGCGATCATTATCACGTCCACATTACTCGGCGGCACGATCTGTTTGAAGTGTATGTTGAAGCCGTGGCTGAAGCAGAGCACCTTGCCCTTCTTCAGGTTGGGGGCGATCTGTTCCTTGTAGACCGGCGCCTGATATTCGTCGGGGACCAAAATGTGCACGATGTCGCCGCGCTTCGTCGCCTCTGAGATGTCATAAACTTCAAAACCGTCCTTCACCGCCTGCTCGTAGCTGGCGTCCTTTATGCTCCCTATTATCACCTTGCAGCCCGAGTCGCGCAGGTTTTTCGCCTGCGCCTGGCCCTGGTTGCCGTAGCCGATTATCGCTATGGTCTTCTTTTTGAGTGCGCCAAGATCCGCATCCTTTTCGTAATAAATCTTCGCCATTTTATCCCCCTTAAGTTGATTCTCGTGATATAAGAACTTGTCCGGAGCGTGCGACCTCCTTCAGCACATCTGGGCCCAAAGCCTCGACGACGCGCTCGATCTCCTCGTGTTCCCCGCTGAGCTCCGCTATCAGGACTCCATTTTTCAAATCAACCACTCGGCCTCCGGCCCTCTCGATTCGCTGCACAACCTGCCACATCGTTTTGTCATCGAGCTTCTTCGTCTTGAGCAGCGCCACCTCTCGCACTATGCTTCGCTCCGGCTCAATGACCTCCACATCGACGATCGGCTCTGAGCGCGCCACCACCCTGCGCATGAGCTCGGCCATGTGATCGTCGGCCTTGAACATCAGGATTATGCGCGCCAGCCCAGTTGGTTCGATGCCCACCGTGATGGAGTCCAAGTTGATCTGGCGGCGGGTGAAGTCGCGCGATATCCTCATCATGACCCCGGGGACGTTTTGGCAGAGCACGGAGAAAATTCTTGTCTTCATTTTTAACACCTACGTGAGTATCGGCTCGTCCAGCCTCCCTCCCGACGGCACCATTGGCAGCGCGTGCTCGTCCGGGTCGATCGGGATGTCGAGCACGGCGGGTTTGCCGCAGCGCAGGGCCTCGCGGAGCTTCGGCGCGATCTCGCCGGGCCTCACAGCGCGGTCGCCCCAAGCGCCGTAGGCCTCGGCCAGCTTCACGAAATCTGGGGACTTCCCGAGGTTGACCGCTGATCTACGCTTCTGGAAAAACATGTCCTGCCACTGTTTCACCATCCCGAGATAGCCGTTGTTGAAGATGCAGGAAACGACGTTGATCTTGTTCACAACAACCGTGGCCAGCTCCTGCGAGTTCATCAGGAAGCTACCGTCGCCCGCAATGTTGACGACATCGCACTTCGGACACGCGACCTTTGCGCCCATCGCAGCGGGGAACCCAAAGCCCATCGTGCCCAAACCGCCCGATGATATGAAGTGCCTCGGTTTCTTTATCTGGCAGAAATGCGCCGCCCACATCTGACATTGCCCGACCTCGGTGACGACGATCGCATCATCATCGAGCACTCCCATTATTTCTTTGATCGCGCGCTGGGGCTTGATCGGGATCTCGTCGTAGTCCATCCGGGGTGCCAGCTCCTCACGCATCTTTTTTATCCGCCGCAGCCACTCGCTAGTCCGGCCCCGCTTCACCTGGATGCGGAGCCCCTTGATGATCGCCGCCAGCGAGCGCCTCGCATCACCAACGATCGGCAGGTCCACGCGCACGATCTTCCCGATCTCCACGGGGTCTATGTCGATGTGGATGATCTTGGCCTTGGGGGCGAAATGACGGACATCACCAGTCGCGCGGTCGCTGAACCTCACCCCAACCCCTAACAGCACATCAGATTCGGTGACAGCAATGTTCGCCGCCATCCGTCCGTGCATCCCCAGCATTCCGAGCGATAGTGGGTGGTCTTCGGGGATCGTCCCCTTGCCCAACAAGGAGGTGGTAACTGGAGCGCCCAGCAGTTCCGCCAGTTCAACAAGCTCAGCGGACGCCTCCGACCATATAACCCCTCCACCAGCATAGATAACCGGCTGTTCAGCGTTAGCCAACATATCCACGGCCTTCCTCACATCTTCCGCGCTTGGATTAAATTTCAAATTTTTTTCGTACTTGATGTCGGCGGGAATTTTCAAGTCCGCTTTGTCCACTTGCACGTTCTTGGGCAGGTCGATGTGGACGGGGCCAGGTCTCCCTGTCGTAGCTATCCTGAAAGCGAGCCTGACTACCGCTGGAAGTTCTCCTATCTTGTGAACGATGAAGTTGTGCTTTGTTACGGGCAGCATCAGGCTCAGCATGTCGGCCTCCTGGAAGGCATCAGATCCGAGCATTGGGGTCGGCATTTGGCCGGAGATCGCTATGACTGGAGAGCTGTCCATGTAAGCATTCAGGATCCCGGTGGTCAGGTTGGTCGCCCCGGGCCCTGAGGTGGTCATGCACACGCCAGGCTTCCCCAGCGCGCGGGCGTAGCCGTCAGCCGCATGAGCCGCACCCTGTTCGTGTCTCGTGAGGATGTGGTGGATCTCATGTTCATCGTAGAGGGCGTCGTAAACCGGAATTATCGCGCCACCCGGGATGCCGAAGATGTGCCTCACGTGCTCCGCTTTCAGGGCCTCGAGCAGCGCCTTTGATCCTGTTAATTCGACCATTACATCACGCAATAGAAGTACATTTTTGGTTTAATAACTTCCTTCGTTCGGGAGCCTAGCGAGGATCGAGAACCTGAACTTTTGGCGGCCATCTTTGGTTAGCCCTATCAGCTTTGCACTCTCCTCAATCTTGGCTCCGAACTCGGATCTGAGCAGCGACGCCATCTGCCTCGCCAAGTTCGCCGGGTTCACGTAGAAATCCAGCCCTTCCTTTCGCTCTTCGATGTTGGATATAAACGCCGCTCGTTTGCGCTTGCTTTCATCATCCGCGAGCCGCACGAGTGCCGCCATGATCTCTGAGCGCTTCTCCTTTGTGAACTCACCTCTCACCTGCAGGATTGCCTCGTGGTGGTGAGCGCTCTTCAAACTGCACACGTCGCATGTCATTCGTTTCACCTCAAACTTGATGCGCGCCTCCTCGACCTGGGGCTCGGCCTGGAGTTCGTGAATTTTTCCTTCTGCCCTGACCTCGATCACTCCTTCCTTGGGTTTTGGCTCGATCGAAAGCTCGACTTCAGGCGCTTCTTTGGGGCGGAGAAGTTTCATCCCTGCGGGGGAAAGATGGGCAACTCGGATGGCGGAAAGGGCTGTCGCTCGAGCCGCGTTCACGACGGCATCTCCCTCGCCACCCTGGTACCATCGCTTACCGAGCATGTAGGCCCCGCACCGTCTACAAACCGTGACCTCAAGCTCCGCTGGCACCCGGAGGAGACGGTTCTCCTCAGCGAAACAGCGCTGGCATAGGCCCTGTATCAACGGACCTTTCTGCGCCTCAAGCGCGCCACATTTATAACAAAATTGTCTCATGAACACCAAATTCGTTTCCACTCGATAGCTTAAACTCGCTGCCCTCAAGTGACACAGCTATTTCAGCTACCTTTTTTCTCGCTTGTTTTATCACGTATTCGAGACGCGTGAGACGAGCCGTTCGAAAGAATTCGCAGAAAAAGAGGATGGTAATAGCAGCCCATTCAACCGATCATGGCGCGACATCGCGGGCACTCCCACCCTACTGGAATCTTCACCGCGTCTACATATTGTTCGCAATTCCAGCACCACAGTTTTTCCGTTTCTGCCATGCTCACCAATCCAAGTGCTCGCTCATATCGCTTCCATTTCACACTAGTTTTTTGTATTATTAATGCTCCCGCCGACCAATCTCGCAAAAACCCGCCCGTATCTCAGAAGTGATTATCCTTGACTGCCGCAAGTCGGCTGCATGGAATGAGTTCAGGGAAAGGTTATTAAATTTGGGGACTCAAATCCGCAGGGTGCTGGCTTGAGAATTCTGTTAATCCATTCGGACTTTTTGGAATTCGAGGTGAGGCAGCGCACACCCGTGGCTGAGGATGTCCCGCCAAGTCTCCGCTCCGGACGCTTGGAAGAGGTACTCGTTGTCTTTACAGCTGTAGAAGAAGAGGACGAAAGCAACATGGATGAAATATCAAAAAATGCCGCCCGGGAAATCGCGGATGTCGCTCAAAAGGTCGAAGTGAAAAGGATTGCCCTCTATCCATACGCCCACCTCAGCCCATCGCTCGCATCCCCGAAAGCCGCCATCAAATTGCTCGACGCCACCGCTAAAGCGCTGCGCGAGCTGGGCTTTGAAGTCCACCGCCTGCCCTTCGGCTGGTACAAGGCTTTCAGGCTCAGCTGCAAGGGACACCCGCTCTCCGAACTCTCACGGACAATAACAGCCGAAGCCGCTGAGGCAGAGGCTCGCGCCCCTGAAGCGGTCCCGAGCAGGCGAATAATCCTCACCCCCGACGGAGATGAACACGAGCTCGACCTCTCGAACATCGACGCCTGCAAGCCGCTCGTGAAGAATCCCCTGCTACGACAGCTCGTGCTCAGCGAGGAACTTGGACGCAAGCTGGGGGAGGAGCCCGCCCATGTCAAGCTGATGCGGCGCCTGGAGCTGGTCGACTATGAACCCGCAAGCGACACCGGGCACTTCCGCTTCTACCCCAACGGTGCTCTGATCAAGGGGCTACTGGAGGAGCTGGCGACTCAGCTCGCGAGAGAACTCGGGGCCAGCAAAATCGAAACCCCCGTGCTCTACCGCGCCGACGAGCCAGACATTGCTGAGCAGGCCACGCGCTTCTACCAGAAGGATTACAAAATCAAGCTCCCTAACCGAACACTCCTCCTCCGGTTCGCCGGGGACTTCGGACTTTTCAAGATGATGAAGAACACTGTGATGAGCTACAAACAGATGCCTGTGCGGATCTTCGAGCTCTCGCCCTCATACCGGCTGGAGCAGAGCGGGGAGTGCGTGGGGCTCAAGCGCCTCCGGGCCTTCACCATGCCAGACATACACTGCTTCTGCCGCGACCTTGAGCAGGGAATGGAGGAGTACGAGCGGTTGTTCAAAGCGTACACGAAGCTGACAGAAGCGATGGAGATTGATTACGTCGTCGCTTTCCGCACCGTGGAGGAGTTCTACAACCAAAACAAGCCCTTCTTCGTGCGTCTGCTCAAGCTCGTCAATCGCCCGGCACTCATAGAACTGCTATCGGAACGCAAGCATTACTGGGTGCTCAAGCACGAGTTCCAGGCGATCGATTCGGTCGGAGGCAACGCCCAGCTCGCGACGGTGCAGCTCGACCTCGAAGACTCCGAGCGCTACGGCATCCGCTATGTGGATGAGAAGGGGGAAAAGAAGGGTTGCGTGATTTTGCACTCCTCCATGGGTTCTATTGAGCGGTGGATGTACGCGACGTTGGAGGAGGCGGCGAAAGCGCAAAAAGCAGGGAAAGCCCCCAGCCTGCCGCTCTGGCTCTCGCCCACTCAGGTTAGGCTGATTCCCTTGGCCGACCGTCACCTCAAACCCTGTGAGCGAATTGTAAATGCTCTGGAAAAGGCCTGCATACGCACCGATATCGACGACCGAGCCGAAACAGTTTCGAAAAAGGTGCGGGACGCCGAGCGCGAATGGACTAATTTTATCGTCGTACTGGGAGACAAGGAGCTGAGAAGGAAAAAAATCCCTGTGAGGGTCCGAGGGAAGAAAGAACTCAAACAGATGACCGTGAAAGAACTCGCCTCCGAAATCACCAAAAAGACCAAGGGGATGCCTTTCAGACCTCTTGCCCTGCCAAGGTTGCTCTCGATGCGCCCGATATTCGTCGGGGCCTAGTGTTCAGGGCTGTTTTTATGGGGATTTATCGGAAGCCAATTCCCCGCCCATACCCCAATTGACTTTAGGCGAGTCATGGATGACAACCACAACAGCTTCCTCGGGGCATCCTATGGCTTTGGCCACGGCAGACGTAACGGTCTTCACGAGCTTCCGCTTCTGCTCAGGAGTCCGTCCCCCCCACATCTCTATTGTTACCACTGGCATCCAATCATCCTTTTATTTTCTACCTGAGGTCAATAAAAATAGATGTTAACTATGCAGGCAAAAAAACTGGCGCTGATGGGAATAGTTATCTTAGGGCCCAGCAGACTTAATTAAATATTATTGTTACTTTTTCTATTTTACCCAACTTTCATAACAAAACTTGTCATCACCTATAGAAAAAGGGAAAAGAATAGAACTTGCGCAACCTATGCCGCGTTGCTTATCCGCGATACTCTTATTAATGGACAAGTTTCACGTTTTGACAAAAGGGAACATACGTAATAGTTGA